>VYMD01000008.1_pt1 | contig 152479 bp, 117 predicted proteins | sample 5115311 | NCBI WGS metagenome assembly VYMD01 (sample SAMN12291779, study PRJNA351875) | freshwater metagenome | isolation source: freshwater lake | place: USA: Michigan, Wintergreen Lake | collected 2013-08-08
CCGCCCCGCCGGCGCCGCCCCCGACACCCCTGGGCCCAAGGTGAGCATCGGCTGCAGGCGTGGCAGCAGGGTGTCCATTCCCCACACGCGGCTGAGCTGCGCCCATGACCGGAAGCCCCCCGCAGCGGTGCGGTAGCGCACGATGCGCCGCGCCAGCGGACCGCTCACCCCCGGCAGGCGCACCAGCGCGGCACTGTCGGCGGTGTTCACATTGACCGGCAGGGGCGGCAGGCCGAGGGCAGGCGAACCGGAATTCGGAGTAAGCGCTGGCGGAGGGGATGCTGCCGGGGCTTCGACCGGGGCCCGCTCCTGGGGCCAGAGTCCGCGCACGAGCAGCACCACGGCCAGCAGCACCAGCAGGAGTACCATACCAAGGTCGGCACGCGAAGGAGTAGGCATGGGTGGCGAACGCTCGTTTGGGTGGCGACACTGCCACAAGCCTCAAACTAAAACAACGGAGGCTTCCCAAGTCGGGAAAGGCACATGCCGAACCGCCAGCAATACCCGCTTTTTCCCCACCTTTGCGGTTTGAACGGCAGGGGAGGCCCCTAGGGGCGGGTAGAAAATTATCCGATTCATACCGAGCCGAGGCCTTTACGCCGTTGTAGCTTTAGTCTAGTCAACCGGGCGGTTCTGCCGCTGGTTTAACGTCCCCCGCATGGAAGGTTTCTACGGTTCGCAAGAAGAGGGATTCGAGGGAGGCCTAGACATTCAGCACGAAGCCCAGCGCTTCGAAGACCGCCTGAAGTCTGACGGCGCATTCTATATGGACGCCGTGACCATTGACGAGGTCTACGACTATTACCGGGCCATGGACGAATCGAGCAAAGCCCAACAGCTGCTTGACTTCGCCGTGCAGCAGTACCCCTACAATGCTGAGTTCTATTTCAAGCGCTCGTGCCTAGCTGCCGACCTCGACGATCACACCGAGGCCCTGCGCCAGGTCAATGTGGCCCTCGAGCTCTCACCCGCCGATGCCACGTATCTGACGCAGAAGGCCCGCGCGCTGACCGGCCTCGGCCAATACCCCGAGGCGCACGACGCCCTAGCTCAGGCTCTTGAGCTGGCCGAGGAGCCGGCCGAGATCTATTATCAGCTCGGCCAGGTGCGCCAGGCCGAGGGCAAGCTCGAAGAGGCTATTGCCTATTACCACCAGGCCCTGCGCAACGACGCCACCTTCGAAGACCCGCTCTATGAGATGGTATTCTGTTACGAAACGGCGGGGCTGATCGAGGCGGGCCAGTCTTTCCTACGCCGCTTCCTCGACGAGACGCCCTATTCTGCTGCGGGCTGGTATAACCTCGGACTGCTCTACCATAAAGAGGGTCTGTTCGAAAAGGCCATTCTGGCCTTCGACTATGCCGCGTTGATTCAGGACGACTTCCTCTCGGCCTACTCGGCCAAGGCGGGTTCGCTGATGGAGCTGCACAAGTTCGACGAGGCCATCGTCGTGCTGCTGCAGAGCCTAACGATCGAGAAAAACGACGTGGGTACCCTGCTCAGCCTAGGCGAGTGCTACGAAGAGCTGCACGACTACCCTAGGGCCCGCTTCTACTACGGCAAGGCTAACGATCTCTACAGCAACCTGCCCGACGCCTGGTATGGCATCGCCAGCACCTATGAGGCCGAGCAGCGCTACCTCGAGGCGATTCACTACTACAAGAAGGCCATTGAGCACAACGGCGAGTTCTTCGACGCGTGGCTGGGCTTAGCCGACAGCGAGTATGCGTTCGGCAACGAGGTGAGCGCGTTTGAGGCGCTCAAGCGTTGTATCGAACTCTATGCCGAAGACAATGAGATGTGGCGCACCTGGGGCGAGCGCCTGCTCGATGACCGTGGGGCTGACGCCGCGTGCGCTTGGCTCGAAGAGGGCCTGCGGCACAACCCCACCTCGGTTGAGCTCGTCTATCAATACGCCGCCTATGCCCTGCTGGCTGGCGCCGCCCGCGAGGGCATGACCTATCTCGAGAACGCGCTGGTGATGGACTATCACCTGCATCACGTGTTCTACAGCTACTTCCCCCAGGGCGAGCAGCTGCCGATGGTGCGCCAGATCATCGATCAGTATCGGCCGCGCTGACGCGCTGCCAAACGGATGCGCCTGCGTGATCGTTGCTGGCTCGCGCTGAGCCTTCTGCCATCAATCCCCCCTTCGCGTGAACCTCGACGCTCTGTTGTGGGTTTGCCCAGCGTGAACGCCCTGCGCCTGCTCACCCCCGTCGGCCCATCGGCCATAGTCATCGTGCTGACTTACCTCGTGGGCATCGTCGGCCTGAGCTGGCCGGTGTCGCGCGGCTTGTTCTTGGCTCTCACGCCAGTGCATCTGCTGCTGACGCTGGTGCTGCTGCTCACTGCTCAGCGGCCGGGGCGCACGTGGGCACTGTGGTCGGCCGTGGTCGTGCTGGGGTACGCCGTCGAGGTGGTGGGCGTGCGCACAGGGGCGATTTTTGGCAGCTATGCCTACGGGCCGGTGCTGGGGTCACACGTGCTTGACACCCCACCCCTGATCGGCGCAAACTGGCTGCTGCTCGTGGCCTCGGCCTCTGCGGTTGCAGTGAGTTGGGGCCTGCGTGGGTTCACATGCTCGCTGGTGGTGGCCCTGCTGCTCGTGGCCCTCGACGCGCTGATGGAGCCCGTGGCCGTGGCGATGGGCATGTGGCACTGGCTCGGGGGCGCCATCCCCCTGCAGAATTACATCGGTTGGTTTGGGCTTGCCTTTATTCTGGCCGAGCTCTACCGCAGGGCCCTGCCCGATGTGCAGAACCCCCTTGCGGGGCTGCTGCTGGCCTGCCAGGTTCTCTTTTTCGTGGTGCTCAGGCTAACACTCGTATCGAGCTAGAACCCTGATAAACAGGGATGCACGGGCGGGCGGGAACCCGCGACCTTTACCTGTTCGTTCGGCAGACATTCCCTACCCCTCCCGTGAGCAAACGCGTTCTCGTCATCGGTGCCGGCCTCGGAGGCCTAGCCACAGCCCTGCGCCTAAGCGCCCGCGGCTATCAGGTGACCGTCGTCGAGAAGCATCACCAGGTGGGTGGGCGGCTGAATCAGCTCAAGCGCGACGGCTTCACTTTCGACGTGGGGCCCTCGTTTTTCTCGATGAGCTATGAGTTCACCGAGCTCTTCAAGTCGGTCGGCATCCCCAACCCGCTCACGCTCGTGCCGCTCGACCCGCTCTATGCGGTCAACTTTGCCCACCACCAGCGGCCGTTCTACATCTACCGCGACCTCGAGCGCCTCGCGCGCGAGTTTGACGGCTTCGAGACTGACTTTGTGCCCAAGGCCAAACGCTACCTCGCGGCGGCCAAGGCCATCTTTCACGACACCGAATACCGCATCGTCAAGCGCAACTATGGCGGCAAACTCGACTACCTCGGCGCGCTGGCCACCGTGCCGCTGAGGCACGCCCCCAAGCTCTTCCGCTCGATGTGGACCGAGCTCGATCGCCACTTCACCAGCGAAGAGGTCAAGGTCATCTTCTCGCTAGTGGCCTTTTTCCTCGGCGCTACGCCCTTTGATACCCCTGCCGTTTACAGCCTGCTGAACTATACCGAGCTTGAGCACGACGGGTATTGGGTGGTCGAGGGCGGCATGTATCGCATCGCCGAGGCCCTCGAGGCTGAGCTGCGCAAGCGCGGCGTCGAGTTCTATTTCAACACTGAGGTCACCCGCTTTGAGCCCAATGGCACGGGGGTCAAGCGCTTCATCGATCAGCACGGTCGTCAGTGGGAGGCCGACCTCTATGTGGTCAATGCCGACGCTGCCGCCTTTCGTGGTCAGACGCTGCAGCGCCCCAGCTGGAATGAGGCCCGCCTCGACCGCATGGACTGGACGCTCGCGCCATTCACCATCTACCTCGGGGTCAAGGGCCGTGTGCCCAACATCCACCACCACAACTACTTCCTCGGCTCCAACTTCAAGGAATACGCGTCGCAGATCTTCAAGACCTCGATTGCACCCGAGAAGCCCTACTACTACGTGAACGTGCCCAGCCTGACCACGCCCGGTGTGGCGCCAGAGGGCTGTGAGAACCTATTCATCCTTTGCCCCGTGCCCGACCTGCGGCACAAGCCCGACTGGAGCGACACCGAGCGCCTGGCTGACACCATCCTGACCGACCTGGGCGAACGCGTGGGCTTTGACCTGATCGGCAATACGCTGACGCGCACGATCTATGACCCCATCGCCTGGCGCGACATGTTTAACCTCTACAAGGGCTCGGGCCTGGGTCTCGCCCACGGGCTGAACCAAGTCGGGGGCCTGCGCCCGTCGAACAAAGACGAAGAGTTCGACAACCTGTATTACGTAGGGGCCAGCACGGTGCCGGGCACGGGCCTGCCGATTGTGGTGATTTCGTCTCGCCTCGTCACCGAACGTATCTTGAAAGACCATGCTTAAGCGCAAGCCCTCCTCTGACGCCACCTCGGTGGGCCAGGCCGAGCGCCTGTTCGACAGGTGTGCCTATCGCACGAGCCGCATGGTCACGCGTGCCTATAGCACGTCGTTTTCGCTGGGCATCGGCATGCTCGATCGCCGCTACCACGACGCCATCTATGCCATCTACGGTTTCGTGCGCTATGCCGACGAGATCGTTGACACCTTTCACGGGCATGATAAGGCAGCGCTGCTCGCGCGCTTCCGTGCTGACACCCAGCTGGCGCTCGCCGAGCGCATCAGCCTGAACCCAATCCTGCACAGCTTCCAGCAGGTGGTGCACCGCTACGGCATCACGTGGGACCTCGTCGATGCCTTCTTGATCTCGATGGCCATGGACCTCGACGGCACCAGCTACACACGCGACGGATACGACACCTACATCTACGGCTCGGCCGAAGTGGTGGGCCTCATGTGCCTCAGGGTGTTTGTCGAGGGCGACGAGGCGCGCTATCAAGCGCTCGAGCCCGGCGCGCGTCGGCTGGGCGCTGCCTTTCAGAAGATCAACTTCCTGCGCGATGTGCAGGCCGACTACCTCGAGCGCGGTCGGGTGTACTTCCCCAACGTGGACCTCAGCTGCTTCGGCCCCGACTGCAAGGCGCAGATCGAGGCTGAGATCAAGGCCGACTTCGACGCGGCCCGCAAGGCCATCGTGCAGTTGCCGCAGGGCGCCCGCCTCGGGGTCTATGTGGCCTATGTGTATTACAAGCGCCTCTTTCAGGTGATCCGGCGCATGCCTGCGCAGCGCATCTTGCACGAGCGCGTGCGCGTGCCTGACTCAGAGAAGCTCGCGTTGCTCTTTGGTGCGATGGCACGCCACCGTCTGCTAGGCCTCTAAGCCCGCTTTATGCCATGTGGGACCATTTGCTGAGGTACGTCTACCTCTACCTTGACCTTTTCACGCTGCTTGGGCCGTTGGCGCTGTCGTTCGACCGCAAAGTGGCGTTCTACAAAACCTGGCGCTGTCTGCTGCCCAGCATCCTGCTCGCGGGCGGCGCTTACATCATCTGGGACGTGCTCTTCACGCGCTGGGGTGTCTGGAGCTTTAACCCCGCTCACCTCGTGGGGGTGATGTGGCTAGGCCTGCCACTCGAAGAGTGGCTTTTTTTCTTCGTCGTACCCTACGCGACGAGCTTCATCTACGAGTGTTACCGTTGCTATGACCTGCCCCGCTTAGCGCCGATGTGGGTGTCGGGCATCACCTATCTGCTCTTCGGCTTTCTGCTGGTGATGGGCTTTAGCCACCTCGACAAGGCCTATACGTCGTGGACGGCCTTTGCCACGCTCGGCGCACTCGTGCTCCACATTTCGGTGCTGGGTTTTAGCAAGCTCGGCAATGCCTATATCGGCTGGGGCATCGTCCTCGTGCCCTTCTTTTTGGTCAATGGGGTGCTGACGGCGCTGCCCGTCGTGCGCTACAACGACGCCCAGAACCTCGGCCTGCGCCTGGGTACCATCCCCGCTGAGGATGCCTTCTACGGCTTCACCCTCTATTTGCTTACCCTCACCGGCCTCGAGCTGCTGCGGCGACGGGCCTGAAGCATCTATCGAGCAAAAGCGAAGGGCGCCTACTCAAGGCGCCCTTCGCTTTTCTTGTCCGAATACATCACTACTCTTCTGGCTGCTCGTGGGGCTCGACGTTGGGCCGCGCTTCGAAGAGTGTGCGCCCGCCGCGACGGGGCCGCTCGCGGGCAGGCTTGATCACCAGCTTCTGCTCGGCAGTGGTGCTGCCCTGCGTCAGGCGCAGGGTATAAGTGCCCGGCCGCAGGTAAAAGGCGCCATCGGCCGCGCGCGTGACGCTGGTGGCAGGCGTGGGCTTGGCCTTGGGGTCGGGCTTGGTTTGCTTCACAGCAGCGGGGGCGAGGGCGCGGGCGAGCGTGGCCGAGTCGGCGGTCAATGTCAGGGCTTGATAGTTCAGGCCCGCTGTGGCGGTGTCGGCCGTGCTAACCACGACGGTGCCGTTCTTGGTGACTAGACTCAACGCAACCCTGCCCGCAGCGGCGGCCCAATAGGTGAGGGTCAGCTCGGGGCGACGGGGCTCACTCCACTGGAAGCCGCGCCGGCCCCAGTTCTCGTTATACGTCAACGTGTCGAGCGCGAACGGGTGCAGCGCCTTTGCCGTGAGTTCGGGTGTGAGGGCCTGCATGTGCTTGAGCGGGGCGATGTAGAGCGAGCGGCCGTGTGTGCCGATGAGCAACTCTTTGTCGCGAGCTTGAATGGCGAGGTCATGCACGGGCGTCTCGGGAAGCGCGCCGTGGCTCAGGCTCATCCAGCGGCGGCCGCCGTCGAGCGAGGCATAGAGGCCGTGGTCGGTGCCCACATAGAGCAGATTTGCGTTTGCGGGGTCGCGGCGCACGACGTTAATGGGCTCAGCGGGCAGTGGGGCCTCGCCCTCGGCGCCCAGGCGCACCCACGTGCGGCCATAGTCGGTGGTCTGATAGAGGTATGACTCGAAATGATCCCAGCGGTATCCGTTGAGGGCCACGAGGGCGGTGGCCGTGTCGTGGCGCGACAGCTCTATGCGGCTCACCCACAGCCACTCGGGCAGCCCAACCGACACGTCGGCCCAGCTGGCGCCGCCGTCGCGACTCACGTGCACGCGGCCGTCGTCGCTGCCTGCCCACAGCAGGCCAAAGCGCAGCGGGCTCTCGACGAGGCAGCTGAGCGTGCCATAGGGCACATCGCCGGGCACCGGCCCACGAGTCAGGTCGGGCGAGATCGCCTCAAAGCTGTCGCCTCGGTTCAGCGAGCGCAGCACTTTGTTCGCGCCCATGTAGAGGATGTCGGGGTTGTGCACGCTCAGGTGAATCGGCGTCTGCCAGTTCCACCGATAGGGGCGCTCGCCCAGCGTGTGCCTCGGGGTGATGTATTTCGTCTGACCCGTCAGCCTGTTCGTGCGCACATAGTTGCCGAACTGCAGCCCGGTGTACACGGTGGCGTTGTCGCGCGGGTCGATCTGCACCTGCATGCCGTCGCCGCCGTAGATCCGCTTATAGGGATACTGCCCCTCGCTGTACCACTCGTTATTGGCGCGATAGGTGCTAGGGCCCACCCACACGCCGTTGTCCTGCAGGCCGCCATAGAGGTTGTAGGGCTTGGCTTGGTCCACCGCCACGGCATAAAACTGCCCCACGGCCGGGGTGTTGCAGTGCACGAAGGTTTTGCCGTGGTCATAGCTCACGTTCACGCCGCCGTCGTTGCCGAGCACGAGGTGGCCGGCGCGCGTGGCGCTCAGCCACAGGGCGTGGTGGTCGGCGTGGCTGTTGTCGCTGTTCATCGCTGACCAGGTGGCGCCTCCGTCGGCCGAGGTGATGGCCGGCACGCCCAGCAGGTAGAGCCGCTGCGCATCAAGCGGGTCCACCCGCACCTGAGCGAAGTAATAGCCGTAGGTGAAAAACAGGTCGTCGATGGGCTTGCGGTGCGTCTTCACCCACGTGGCGCCGCCGTCGGCACTGCGGTAGAGCTCTGCCCCGCGCACCGGCGCATTGAACAGATCCTCGTTCGCGCTGTAGAGGTAGTCATACAGCGCGCTGGGCTTGAGCTTGACGGCCTTCACCTGGGCGATCAGCTTATCGGCCGTCAGGTCTTGGGGGAATCCGTTGGCATCGAGAAAGGTGTTGAGACTATCGATCGGCAGGGCCGCGAAGGCGTCTTTGCTCATCGTCTTGAGCTTGGCTTTGGTGATGAGCGGGTCGGCGCCCTTTTTCTGCTCGCGCTCGCCCTGATGGTCCACCACAGCGAAGAGCAGCTTGCCGTCGGCGGAGGTGGCCAGACCGATGCGCCCCACCTTGTCACCGGTCGGGAAGCCAGAGCCCTCGGCGATGCGCTGCCAGGTAGTGCCGCCGTCAGTGCTGCGCCAGATGCCCGAGCCTGCGCCCGCCTCTTCGAAATTCCATGCGCGCCGGGTGCGCTGCCAGGTGGCGGCGGTCAGCACGGCGGGGTTCGTGGGGTCGATCACGAGGTCGATGGCGCCAGTTAGTTCGTCGGCGGGCTTCAGCACGTGCGTCCAGGTGGCTCCGCCGTCGGCGGTCTTATACACGCCGCGGTTGGCGCTGCGCGAATAGAGGTTGCCTAGCACGGCCACCCAGGCCGTGCGTGGGTCGGTGGGGTGGGTCACGATGCGGCCGATGTGCTGGCTCTCAGGCAGGCCCATCCACGCCCAGGTCTTGCCGCCATCCGGGCTGCGATAGACGCCCACGCCTGCATAGCTGCTGCGGCTGCTGTTGTTCTCGCCGGTGCCGACCCAGAGGGTGCGTGAGGGCCAGTGCACGGCGATGTCGCCGATGGTCATGGTGGCCACGGTGTCGAGCAAGGGGCGAAACGACTGACCGTTGTTCGCGGTGTGCCAGAGGCCCCCCGAGGCGAAGGCGACGTAAAACTCTGTTGGGTCGGCGGGGTTCACGTCGAGGTCTACCACACGGCCCGACATCACCGTGGGCCCCACGCTGCGCAGCGGCACCTGCCCCAGCCACGAGCGCTGCTGTAGCGCGCGGCGCTGCGCCACGGCAGCCAGCCGACGGTCGGCGGGTGTAGCCGGATGAGGGTTTGGCTGCGGCTGGGCGAGCAGGCTCAACGGCAGCAGGGCGAGAAGGAATAAGCGACGCATAGACAAGGGCAAACGGCGATGGGAAAAGGCCGGTAAGATAGGGGGCCGCTCCCGCTCGTCCCCCTACCTTTGCCCCCTCCGAATGCTATGCGCACTTTCCTGCTTCTGTTCGCGCTGCTGCTGAGCGCCCCTGCCATGCACGCCAAGACCGATCTGACCTATCGCTACGACATCGCCTGGCCCGACCCCCACACCCGCCGCTACCTCGTGACGCTCACCGTGGCGCCCCAGCGGGGCGCCGCCACCGAGTTTAAGATGCCCGCCTGGCGTCCGGGCCGTTACATGCTGCAGAATTTCTCCGCAGGTGTATCGGCCTTCGAGGCTGTCGATGCCCGCGGCAATGCACTGCCCTGGCGCAAGACCGACAAAGACACCTGGCGTGTCGACAACCCCTCGAGTGGCGACATCACCGTTCGCTACCGGTTCTATGCCAACGTGGCCGATCAGGCCGGTTTCGTGCTGCAGCCCGACCTGGCCTACATGAACCTGTTCTTCCTGCTACACCTCGCTGACCGGCTCGAGGCCCCCGCCACCATTCGCTTCTCGTCGAAGCCCGCCGAGTGGCGCATCGCCACGCAGCTCACACCCACCGCCGACCATCAGGTGTTCACGGCGCCCAGCTTCCATTACCTGCTTGATTCGCCCACGCTGATCTCGCCCACGCTGCGCACGTTCAAGTTTGAGGCGCTAGGTCGGCTCATCTACGCCCACTTTCAGGGGCGGTGGAATGTGCCCGCTGGAGACGAGCAGCCCTGGCTCGATGGCGTGAGGCGCATGATCGAGCAGCAGGCGGCCGTCTTTGGCGAGTTCCCCTGCCCCGAATACCACCTGATCTACTTGCTGCTGCCCAGCAATTACCGCTCGGCCACCGAGCACGAGAACTCCGCCATGTTTGCCGTGCCTGAGGTCACAGCGCAAAGCGGCCGGGCCCTCAATGGACTCAACGGCATCACCAGCCACGAGCTCTGGCATCTGTGGAACGTCAAGCGTCTGCGCCCCGCGGCGATGTGGCCTTACCGCTATGACCGCGAGGTGTTCACCGAGCTTCATTGGCTCACCGAGGGCTTTACTAGCTACTACGACGACCTCACCCTGCGTCGCATCGACGCCATGACCGACGAGCAGTATCTGGCGCTAATGGCGCGGCAGCTCGAGTCGCTCGACAACGGCTATGCCCACACCACCATCTCGCCTGCCCAGTCGAGCACCGACTCGTGGCTCGACGGCTCTAAATATCAAGACCCAGAGACGCGCATCTCGTTTTACGACCAGGGCACGCGCGTGGCCCTGCTGCTCGACCTCGAGATTCGCCGCCGCACCAACCAAGCCAAGAGCCTTGACGATGTGATGCGCCACCTCTACACCACCGCCTACAAAAAGGGCAAGGGTGTGGACGAAGACGGCGTGCAGCAAGCCGCCGAGGCTGTGGCGGGCGGCGACTTCAGCGCTTGGTTCGCCGCCTATGTGCACGGCGTCGGACCCTACGAATACGAGAGTATCCTAAGTCCGCTCGGGCTCGAGCTCGAAGTGGCCGACAAACCCGGCACCGGCCTTCGCCGCATTGGCGTGGGCGATGTCGAGGCTGTGGCTGACGGCGGGCTGCTCATCCGCCGCATCCTGCCGCAGACCGAGGCCGAGCGCGCGGGGTTGATGACGGGCGACCTTATCACCCACCTCAACGACCGCCCCGTCGCCGAGCTCGACGTAAACACGTATTTCGACTCGCTCGCGGTGCCCACGCGCGTGGTGGTGAGAGGCCTGCGCGGTGGCAATCGCCTCGAACTCAACGTGAACTACCGCAACGGCAGCAGCGCCAAGGTCTATCGTCTCATCGCGAACCCAGCGGCAGCCGCCTGGCTGCCCGGCTGGCTCGGTCCGCGCGCCGACGTGCCTGCCGCCGTGAAGCCCTAAAACTGATCGGGCAGGTAGGCCTTTGCTAAGGCCACAAACTCGGCCACGCTCAGCGTCTCGGCCCGCCGGTCGAGCGTGGCGGAGTCTACCTCAGCAGGGGCGGGGCCTAGTCCTGAGAGCGCGTTGCGCAGGGTCTTGCGCCGCTGGTTAAACGCAGCCTTGACCACACGGGTCAGCGGCGCCTCGGGCGTGGCGGCTAGAGCATCGTCGCGCCGCTCGAGGCGCAGCACGGCGCTCTGCACCTTCGGCGGGGGACGAAACACCCCCGGCGGCACGCGTAGCTCGAGTTTGATACGGTAGTAGCAGCCCAGCAGCACCGAGAGGATGCCATAGTCACGCCCGCCCGGCGGCGCGGCGATGCGCTGCGCCACCTCGAGCTGCACCATCACCACGGCCACGCGCACCTGGGCTCGGTGTGCGACCAGCCGAAAGAAGATGGGCGACGAGATGTTGTAGGGCAGATTGCCGATCAGCGCGAGGGGGCCCGTGGGCCAGGGGCTGCTCAGCACATCGCCATGGCGAATCTCGGTGCGAGGCAACGCCAATTGTTCGAGATAGGCGATCGACTCGCGGTCGGCATCAAGCGCCACGAGCGGGTTCGGATAGGTCTCGACCAGGCGCGTGGTGAGCACGCCCATGCCCGGGCCAATTTCAAAGGCCGTCTCGTCGGGGGCGGGCAATAGCAGGGCTACGATCTTCTGTGCCACGTTGCCATCGGCTAAGAAATGCTGGCCCAGTTGCTTCTTGGCTCTGACGGGGGTGGGGCGGGGCGCTGACACGGTGCGTAAGTTTACGCCCACCAGCGCGAATGGTATGACCGTCACACACACCTCCACCCTCGATCTCACCTTACCCACAGCCTTTTTCGTCGCGGCCGAGTCGCTCGCTGCCGTGCGCGCTCTGCTGCCGGACGGCCTGAGTCTGCCCGACACCGCAGGTGGCGACGACGAATCGTGGCAGCACCTCACCGAGCGCCAGCGGCTGTGGGTCATCGGCCTAGGCCCGGCCGATCAGCTCAGCGCCGAGCGCCTGCGCCGGGCTGCGCACAAGCAGCTGGGCCGCTTCAACGAGGGCAAGCACCCGCGCGCGCAGCTCGCGCTCGTGGGCATCAGCGACCGCGCCGAAGCCGACGACTGGGCCGCCGCACTGGCCGATGCCGCTGTGCTGTCGAACTATCAATTCTTGACCTACAAAAAGGAGCGCGAAAAGCTGCGTTATAAGCTCGACGAGCTGCGCATCCACACCGACGCACGCGGGGGCGCTCAGGCGGTGACGCAGGCCGTGGCTGTGGCCGAGGCCACCTGCATCGCCCGCGACCTGGTCAACGAGCCGCCGAATGTGCTCACCGCCGTCGAACTGGCCGAGCGCGCCCGTCAGCTCGGCCTGCAGCACGGCTTCCGCGTCGAGATTTTTAACAAGAAGAAAATTGAAGAGCTCGGCATGGGCGGCCTGCTGGCGGTGAACCGCGGCAGCCAGACCCCGCCGACTTTCTCGATTCTCGAATGGAAGCCTGATGGCGCCAAGAATGCCAAGCCCATTGTGCTCGTGGGCAAGGGTCTGACCTTCGACACGGGCGGCCTGAGCCTCAAGCCCACCCCCGGCTCGATGGACAGCATGAAAAGTGACATGGCCGGCGGCGCGGCCGTCATCGGGGCGCTAGTGGCCGCCGCAGCCACGCGCCTGCCGCTGCACGTCATCGGCCTCATCCCCAGCACGGATAACCGCCCCGGCGAGGACGCCTACACCCCCAACGATGTCATCACACACTACGACGGCACCACCGTCGAGGTGCTCAACACCGACGCCGAGGGCCGCCTCATCTTAGCCGATGCCCTCGCCTGGGCCAAGCAGTATGAGCCTGAACTCGTGGTGGACCTAGCCACGCTCACCGGTGCGGCCGTCGTCGCGGTCGGCACTATTGGCATCGCCATGATGCGCACGGCCTCAGACGTAGTCGCACAGCGTTTCGTGCAGGCCGGTCTGGCGGTGCACGAGCGCGTGGTCGAGCTGCCCCTCTGGCCCGAATACCGCGAGCAGCTCAAGAGCGAAGTAGCCGATATGAAGAACATCGGCGGCCGCTACGCCGGTGCCATCACCGCAGGCAAGTTTCTGGAACACTTCACCGCCTACCCCTGGGTGCACCTTGATATCGCGGGCCCGGCCTTCCTTGAGTCGGCCGACAGCTACCGCGGCAAGCAGGGCACGGGCGTCGGCGTGCGCCTGCTCATGCGGGTGCTGCAGCAGTGGGGGGCCTAATGGCAGCGGTGCGCGTTGGCCTGACCGCTGGCGACCCGAACGGCATCGGGCCCGAGGTGCTCATGCGTGCCCTCGCAGCGGGAGTGGAAGCGGGGCTTGAGCTGGTTCTCTACGGGCCGGGTCAGCTGCTGCGGGCAGAGACCGAGCGCTGGGGGGCATCCGGTTTTGAGCTGCGCGACGTAGCGCCGCACTTCACCGCGCAGCCGGGTCGGCCCGATCGCGCCGCAGGCCAGGTGGCGCTCACCGCCCTGCGCGCGGCGGTGGCCGATGCGCGCGCCGGCGCGCTCGACGCCCTCGTCACCTTGCCCATCGACAAGGCCACCACCCACGGCCCCGACTTTCTCTTCGCGGGCCACACCGAATACCTCGCCGATCAGTTCGCGGGGCGCGCGCTGATGCTCATGGTGCACGGCGGCCTGCGCGTGGGCTTAGTCACAACGCATGTGCCACTCGCCCAGGTGTCGGCGAACGTGACGCACGCCCGCGTGGCCGAGCGCATCCGGCAGATGGCCCAGAGCCTGCGCATGGACTTTGGTCTGGCGAAGCCCCGCATCGCCGTGCTCGGGCTCAACCCCCACGCAGGCGACGGCGGCCTGCTTGGCACCGAAGAGCAGCAGGTGATCAGCCACGCGATCGCAGCGGCGGTCGCCGAGGGCGTTCGCGTCGAGGGGCCCTTCGCCGCCGATGGCTTTTTTCAGTTTGGTGCCTATCGCAACTTCGACGGTGTCTTGGCCATGTACCACGACCAGGGCCTTGTGCCCTTCAAGGCGCTCGCGGCTGGTGGTGGGGTCAACTTCACCGCAGGGCTCAGCCTCGTGCGCACGAGCCCCGACCACGGCACGGCCTACGCGCTCGCCGGTCAGGGCCGTGCCGACTTTCGCAGCACGCACGAGGCGATCGAACTGGCCGTGCAGATCGTCCGACAGCGCCGTAAGCTTGCCCCGTGAACGTACACATCCGCCCCGCAACGGCTGACGACGCCCCGGCCATCATGGCCCTAATTCTTGAGCTGGCCGAGTTCGAAAAGGGCCTGCACCGCGTCACCAACACTGCCGAGCAGCTACGTCGCGACGGTTTCGAGCTCGACCCGCCGCGTTTCGAAGCCATCATCGCCCAGCAGCAGGGCGAGGTGGTCGGCATGGCGCTCTGCTGTTTCCACTACTCGACCTGGCGCGGCCATCGCCTCTATCTCGAAGACCTCATCGTGCGCCAGTCGGCCCGCGGGGGGGGCATCGGCGCCGCACTGCTCGAGGCTGTCAAGCAGCTCGCCATCGCCCGCGACTGCACCGGCGTGAACTGGCAAGTGCTCGACTGGAACGAGCCCGCGATTCGTTTCTACGAAAAGCTAGGCGTGGACTTCGACGCCGAGTGGATCAACTGCTACTGGCCGCGCGACCGCTGGTGAGGCGCCCTCAGCCGCGCGGTATATTCGTGGTATGAACCTCGAAGTGGCGGCGCCCGTCTTCACCCCCGTCAGCCCTGAGCACCTCGCTGGGCTAGAGCAGTGCGTGGGCACGGCCCATGTGCTCGCCGACGCCGACACCCGCGCCACCTACAGCCACGACTGGACCGAAGACCTGCGTTTCCCGCCCGAGGTGGTCGTGCGCCCAGGCAGCGCCGCCGAGGTGGCTGCCGTGCTGCGCTACTGCCACGAGCGCCGCATCGCCGTCACCCCTGCGGGTGGGCGCACCGGTCTGAGCGGCGGCATGCTGCCCGTTTACGGCGGGGTGCTGCTCAGCCTCGAGCGCATGAACCGCATCGTCGACCTCGACACCCGCAACCTGCAGATCACCGTCGAGCCCGGAGTCATCACCCAACACCTGCAAGAGGCCGCCGAGGCCGTGGGCCTCTACTATCCGCCCGACCCCTCGTCGCGCGGCTCGTGCCTCATCGGCGGCAACCTGGCCCACAACGCCGGTGGTCTGCACGCCGTCAAATACGGCATCACCAACGCCTATGTGCTCGCGCTCGAGGTGGCCCTGGCCACCGGCGAGATCATCCACACCGGCGCCCGCGTGCTCAAGAATAGCACCGGCTATAACCTCACCCAGCTCATGGTCGGCAGCGAGGGCACGCTCGGCGTCATCACGCAGAGCACGCATAAGCTCATCCCCCTGCCACAGCACCGCCGCCTCATGCTCGCGCCCTATGCGTCGGCCGAGGCCGCCATCGAGACGGTGTCGAAATTCTTCCAGGCTGGGCTCACCCCCTCAGCGCTTGAGTTCGTCGAGCGCGACGCCATCGTCTTTGGCCAGCAGTATCTGGGCATCAACCGCTACAGCGTCGAGGGCGTGGCGGCCCACCTGATCGTCGAGTTCGACGGCAGCGACGTGGGCGCCATCATGGCCGACGTCGAGCGGGCCGTCGAACTGATGGAAAGCACCGGTGCGGGCGACATCCTCTTCGCTGAGTCGCCCGACGAGCAGCACGAGCTCTGGCGCCTGCGCCGCTGCCTCGGCGAGGCCGTCAAAGGCACCACGATCTATAAAGAAGAAGACACCGTCGTGCCCCGCGCCGAACTGCCCAAGCTGCTGGCCTTCGTCAAGCGGCTCGGGGCAGAATTCCCGTTCCAAAGCGTCTGCTACGGCCACGCGGGCGATGGCAACCTGCACGTGAACATCCTCAAGGGCGATATGCCCGATCACCGCTGGCAGCACGAACTGCCCGAGGCCATTCGTCAGATCTTTGACTACACCGTCAGCCTCGGCGGCACCCTCTCGGGCGAACACGGCATCGGCTATGTGCAGCGCCGCTACCTCGCCGCTAAGTTCACCCCGCTCGAGCTCGAGCTCATGCGCGGCATCAAGCGGGTATTCGACCCCCACGGCATCCTCAACCCCGGCAAGCTCATCGGCTGACGCGTGTTCTTCGGTTCCTCCTCTTGGCGCTCGGTCGTCGCGCGCCGACAGATCGTGGCAGCATATGTGGCGCTGAGCCTGCTCACGTTGCTACTCGTTTGGCTCGATGGCGCGCTCAGTCTGAACGACCTCGTGCTGTCGGTGATCGTCGTCGTGCTGGCCCTGGGCAAATCCATCGGCTTCGTCTGGGCCAACCTGCGCAAGATTCAGCAGGTCACAATCGAGCACTCGCCCTTTCACCACTACCTCGTGTTCTTGGTGCTGACGCTGTCGCTGGTCATCTATTCGTTCGCGCTCGACAGCTATCTGCTGCAGCGTCTCGTGCCCGGCAGCTACGCCGGCTTCAGCGCAGCCTTCACCGAGGCCGAGCTGCTCTTCGAGTGCTACTACTTCTCGTTCTTGAACCTGACTATCTACGGCGTGGTCGAGATTATCCCTAAGAGCATCCCGGCCAAACTGCTCTTGATCTTCCAAGAGGCCTTGGTCTTCCTCACGCTCGTTTACATTCTGTCCGACTTCATCTCACTGCGCGACTCGATTCGGCAGGCGTTGCGCGGCAGCGATGAGCCGTCGCGCTAGAGGCTCACGCCCATCACCAGCACATCGTCGAGTTGACGGTAGCTGCCGTGCCACTGCTCAAATCGCTGCGCCAGCACCGCTGCCTGTCGCTGTAGCGGCAGGGCCTGCAGTTCGGCCAGCAGGCCCTCAAAGCCTGACTGCCCCAGTTTGCGCCGCCCCGTGGCGTTGAACTGGTCCACGTAACCGTCGGTAGTCATGTAATAGCGCGCACCTCGCTGCATCGCTTGTGTCGCTACAGTGAAGTTCACCGTGCCCCCGTGCGCCAGCCCGCCGATACCCTGCCTGTCAGCCCGCAGCACCTGCATACCCCCTGGCTCAACGATCACCAGCGGATGGTGCGCTCCCGCGAATTGCAGCAGGCGCGCGGCGAGGTCAAAGCGCACCAAGCCGATGTCCATACCGTCGCGCAGCTCACCTGTTTGCTGCTTGAGCAGGCGCACCACCTCATGGTGCAAGCGTTGCAAGATCGCGTTCGGGTCGCGCAGGCCCCATTCGCTCACCGTCTGCGTCAGCAGGTTCACGCCGATGATGCTCATAAAAGCGCCTGGCACGCCGTGCCCCGTACAGTCGGCTACGGCCCAATAGACATCGTCGCCTTTGCGAAAGGCCCAGTAGAAGTCGCCGCTCACCACATCGCGCGGCTTGAACAGCAGGCTGTGCTCGGCGAATAGCGCCGCTAGTTCCTCAGGTTCGGGCAGCAGTGCATTTTGAATTCGCTTTGCATAGCTGATGCTGTCGGCGATGTTCGTGTTCTTTAGCGCCAGCTGGTCGTTCGTGGCCTGTAGCTCCTCGTTGATCGACTGAATCTCTTCGTAGGCGTTTTCGATCTCGGCTGATTTCGCCATGATCTCTTTGTTCGCGGCGTCGAGGGTGCGCTTCTGGGCGAGGATCTTCTTCCGATTGCGCAGCAACACCACAAAGCCCAGCGAGAGCAGCACGAGCGCCACACTCACCGACGCAAAAATCCCGTTGTCGAGCCGCCGCTGAATCTCGTTGCGCTCAGCCTCGGTCTTGGCTTGGCGCTGCCGGGCTTCTTCGTTCGCCTCGGCGAAGCCCTCCGAGGCCGCCCGTGTCCGCTGCAAGATTTCGCGTTGGAAGGTATACGCCGAGTCGAGCTTGGTCAGTGCCTCCGCTGTGCGCCCCAGCCTACGCAGCGCTGTGGCATACTCCAAAAAGATCGTGTGCTTCCGATTGACCAAAAAGTCATAGTCGTCTAGCGGTGAGTTACCGTCCACAGCCCCTCGGGCGGTGTCTGTCAGATAGGCATACTCCTCGATCACGCGGGCATAGTCCTTCTGCTGATAGGCCAGCTGTGCGCGAATGCGCCGATAGGGCACGCTCGGCTCGTGGCGGCCCGGGTGGGCCGAGGCCGCGCCATAGGGCAGCATCAGGCCCAGGGCAGAGTCCACGGCTTCGATGCGTCGCTCGTCGAGGTAGAGTTCCGCTAGGTTCTCAATCAGGCCCTCGACATACAGCGAGTCGATGCTGCCGCTGCTGTCAGGACGCTGCGCGAGCGCTAGCAGGTGGCAGTAATAGGCCTCGGCACTGTCAGGCGTCACCGTGCGCTGATAGTAGGTGCCCACCCAATAGGCCAGGCGCGCGGTCTTGCGCCCATCGGTGTGCGTAATAGTCGGGCGGAAGGTCAAGCGCAGAATCAGGTCGCTCACCTCATAGGCAACCCGATATTGCTGCGCCACGCGCGATTTCTCTGCCAGCGGAAAGAGTGCGTCGCGGTCCCCCTCCTCGAACACCTGGTCGAGCAGATTGTCCTTGCCCCGCGCCATCGTATATGAGCCGAAAAGGAGCTTAGCCGACTTGCGATAGTCGCGCCTCGCGTCGAGCAGGTTGCCATACTCGGCGTGCACCAGCACATAATTGAATAGGTCTGCACTGGTCAGCGCGCCTAGCTGTGCTGCATCATCGGCATCATCTAAGTGCTCAAACAGGCGCGCGCGGCTCTGATCCAGCACCGAGTCCACATATGCGAAGGCTGATTGGCTTACGCCCGTGCTGCCCAGGCGCTCGATCTCAAGCAGCAGGCGGCAGAGCTCGAGCTGCTTGTGCAGGTCGGCACTCTGACGCGCGCGGGCGATGAGGTTCAGTGTCAGGCGCTCGTGTGCGCTTTGGCGCTCGAGTGCTGTCAGGCCGGGCAGTACGCTCACCGTGCTCATATAGGTAGCCAGCGGCTCATAGCGTGGCAACGGCAGCGTCTCAATGAACGGAATCGACAGATACGGCAGGTCTTCGCCCACGATCTGCTCACTCGCCTGAGTAAGCGTCAAGCCCTGCTGGCGCGAGCGTTCGACAGGACTCAGCCCCGGCGCCGCGCGCAGCGAGTCGAGCTGGCGCTGCGCCTCGAGCTGCCGCACATAGAGCGACACTAGCAGGGCGCCCGTTGAGTCGTGGCTCTGCCGCAGCAGGGCCCGATAGTGTCCGAGAGCTCGGCGGTGGGCGGCATACCACTGCCCCTCGCGCGGCAGCTCGCTCGGGGTGAAATCGAACGTCGCCAGTGACTCGAGGTGGCGCTGCAGTGCGCGAATCGTGTCGAGCGGCAGCCGCTCGCCCCATGCCCCTACGGCTCGGCGCGCGCGCGTCGTGTCAAGCACGGCCTGCCCCTCTGCGAGGCTCAGCACGAGATCTGCCTCGGTGCGGGCATCGGTGTGAGGGGCCGGGCCGCCACAGCCGGCTAAACTCAGCCCCACCACCAGCACTAGGCCCAAAGGCCACCACCGCAGTCGATACATGGGCTAAAACTAGCCCTTGCCCCACGCATCACCAAGGCACCGCCCCGCTGCAGCTTTCGAGCGACTTATCCCCAGCCTTAGCCCAGCCTCCCCCCTAGCGGGGATAAACGGCACCCCGCGTCCGGTAGAGCGCACCTAAACGCCCTAACTTTGTCGGTTATGGCAGCAGGGACCTCCCACCCTTCTACGTTTAAACCACAAGACAACGTTCTGAACAAGCTCGTCGATAGCGCGCGGCCTTGTTCGGCTGTCTATTCGCTCTATCGCCACGAGAACCTAGGCTACCTCATCGGGGCCTTTATGGTCGAGCATACGCCGACCGGCTCGCTCAGTCTGCGCTACCAGCGCCTGCTGCCGGAGAATGTCGCCCAATTCGACCATGTGCTCGACGATGCCGACCGCTGTCTAGTGGCCCTGCTGCACGAGATCACACTCAACCACCTTTTCCGCCACTTCGGCGGCAGCCTCACCCTGCCCAACTTCCTCAAGAAGTTCTCTCGTCCGCCGCACCAAGAGGTGCTTGGGCGCTATGTGCAAGACCGCCTGCAGCAGGTGCTGCCCCTGCTGCGCAACAAGCCCCTCTATCGGATGGGTAAAGACGGCTACCCGGCCTTCAAAGCACTGACGCTCGCCACCGACGCTGCGCGGCTGCGCTTCCAGTTTCGCCGCACGCCCGAGGCCACCGAATATTCGCTGCAGTGCGACCTCGGCGGCCGCCCCCTGCTACTGCACACCCAGCCTGGCACCGTGCTCACCGACGAGCCCGCCTGGCTGCTCTCGGGCGACCTCATCTTCACCACCGCAACGCCGGTCGACGGTCGTAAGCTCAACCCCTTCTTCAACAAGCCCACGATCACCATCGCGCGTGAGTTTGAGGCCTCTTACTTTGAGAAGTTCCTCGTCAAACTCATTGAGCAGCAGGAGGTTGAGGCCGAGGGCATCGCCGTGCAGACTGTCAAGCTCAAGCCTAGCTTCGTGCTTGTCATTCGGCGATTGCAGACGGCGTTCGAGGCCGCCCTCGAGGCTGCCCCCGAGAAGCCCACGCCCAAGAGTGAGCGCGCCGAGGCCCGGGCGCTCAAGGTGCCCGAGCGCTACAGCTTCACCTTGCAGGTGGCCTATGGCGACAAGCGCTACGCGCCACGCGATGGTCACGGGGCCTCGGTCGAGGCCGTCAAGTCCGATTCGGGGGAGTGGAGCTTTCGCAAGGTCGTTCGCGCCGTCGAGCGTGAGGCCGAGGTGGCCGAGGCCTTCGAGGCGCTCAAGGGCCGCGCGGCTTCAGGCCAGGGTTTGTTTGACTTCGAGCTCGACGGCCCAGCGGCTGCCGAGTGGCTGGTGCGCCACCGCGCCGACCTCGAGGCCCAGGGCATCGCCCTCGAGCATGCCTACGATGGCCCCCGGCTCGCCCTGCACGCCCCCAGCCTGCGCCTGAATGTGCGCCGCCAGCCGATGGATGGCTTCCGCATCGCCCCCGAGCTCTCCGTGGCAGGGCAGTCGGTGCCCTTCGCACTGCTGCGAACGGCCGTGCTGCAGGGTCAGGCGGCCCTGCGCCTGCCCGAGGTGGGTCTGCTCTATGTGCCGCCCGCCTGGCACGACGACCTGCGCCACCTGCTCGAGGTCGCCAGCTTCGATGCTGGCGAACTGCACGTGCCCGTCACCTACCGCGCCCTGCTACGCCAGACGGTCGAGCAGTTCAGTGCACCCGAGGCTGCGGCGGCCGACACCTCTTCCGTGGCTCAGCAGCTCGACGCGCTCTTTGAGAGTGGCGAGCGCGTCGAGCCCGTCACGCTGCCTGAGGGCTTGCACGCCACGCTGCGCGATTACCAGCAGGCTGGCTTCGACTGGCTGTGCTTCCTCGGCCGTGTCGGCATGGGCGGCATCCTCGCCGACGACATGGGCCTAGGCAAAACCATTCAAGCTCTAGCCCTGCTACTGCGCCAGGTCGAGGCGGGCGCTGAGCAGCCCTCGCTGATCGTCGTGCCGAATTCGCTCATCTTCAACTGGATCAGCGAGGCGAAAAAATTCGCCCCCCGCCTGCGCATGCAGGTGTATGGCGGCAGCAAGCGGCGCCGCAGCACGGCGAGCCTGTTCGGCTACGACGTGCTCATCACCACCTATGGAATGATCCGACAGGACCTGGCCACCTTCACCCAGCAGACCTTCAACTACATTATCCTCGACGAGAGCCAGTACATCAAAAACCGCGACGCGAAAACCACCCGCGCCGTGCTTAGCCTCAACGCCAACCATCGCCTCAGCCTCACTGGTACGCCCATCGAGAACTCGACCCTCGATCTCTGGACGCAGATGCACTTCCTCAACCCCGGCCTGCTCGGCAGCGAGGCCTTTTTCGAGCGCTTCTACGCCATGCCCATCGAGCGCGAGCGAAACGAGGCCCGCGCCGACAAGCTGCGCCGCCTGGTGCGCCCCTTCATCCTGCGTCGCACCAAAGAGCAGGTGGCCACCGAGCTGCCGCCGCTCATCGAGCAGGTGATGCCCTGCGAGATGACCCCGGCACAAGAGGAGTTTTACGACCACACTCGTCACCAGCTGCGCACCACGCTGTTCGGCAGCCGCGACGGCTTGTTCGAATCGGGCAAAGAGAACGGCCACGGCCCCAACGGGCACCCCAGCAACGGCCACCCCGACAGCAACAACAAACTGCAGATCCTCTCGTGCCTGCAGCGCCTGCGGCAGATCGCCATCCACCCCCGCATGCTTGAGTTGGCCGCCGAGACGGCGGGCGATGCCGCCGATGCCAAGAGTCTGCCCTCCGATTCGGGCAAATACGAGGCGGTGTGGACTGTGCTGCGCGATGTGCTGGCTGCGGGGCGCAAGGTGATCGTGTTCTCGCAGTTCGTGCGCTTCCTGACCATCCTCAGGCGAGACCTCGACGCACAGGGCATCCCCTACAGCTACCTCGACGGTTCGACGTCCGATCGGGGCGCCGAGGTCGAGCGCTTCCAGACCGATCCTAACACGAAGGTCTTCCTGCTCAGCCTCAAGGCCGGTGGTGTGGGCCTGAACCTCACCGCCGCCGAATATGTGCTGATCGTCGACCCCTGGTGGAACCCCGCAGTTGAACGTCAGGCCATGTTTCGTGCCCACCGCATCGGGCAAGACAAGACCGTGGTCGTCTATAAGTTCATCACCCAGGGCAGCATCGAAGAGAAGATCCTCGAGTTGCAAGAGCGCAAGTCGCGTCTGGCGGGTGAGATCATTCGCACCGACGATGACTTCTTCAAGTCACTGTCGAAGGAAGACCTCGTCGCGCTCTTCGACTAAGCCTCACGCGTCGAGCGCGAACAGGCGCCGAGCGTTGGCGCTCGTCAGTGCCGCTACGTCCTCCACCGACACGGCCCACACCTCGGCCAAACGCTCGGCCACGAGGCGGATATAGGCGCTTTCGTTGTGCTTGCCCCGATGCGGCACGGGCGGCAGATAGGGGGCGTCGGTCTCGAGCACGACTCGGTCGCGGGGCACGGCGCGCAGCGCCGCTATGAGTGCCTCTTGTTTCGTATACGTCAGCACGCCACCAATGCCGAGGTAGAAGCCCAGCTCCACCACCTCGAGCGCCTCAGCCGCCGTGCCCGTGAAGCAGTGGAACACCCCGCGCAGCGCGCCAGGTGCCGACAGCGCCGCGCGCACCTCGGCCGCAGTCTCGGCGTGAGCATTGCGGCTGTGCAAGACTACTGGTAGGTCGTAGCGCTGGCCCCAGGCCAGGTGCTGCCGCAGCGAGGCCTGCTGGCGCGGCAGCGAGCTTTTGTCCCAATAGAGATCGAGGCCCGTCTCGCCCACCCCCACATAGCGGCCAGTAACGAGCAGGCTTTCAAAGTAGGCCAGGTCCTCTTCAAGCGTCGGCTCGACATGGCAGGGGTGCAGGCCCGCCATCGGCAGCAGGCGACCGGGGTGCGTGTCGGCCAGCGCGTCGAGCGCGGTCTGACTGGCGCGGTCGATGTTCGGCAGGGCGATGTGGCTGCACACCGCCAGCGCCCGCGCCACCATGGCCGCCCGGTCGGCGTCGAACTGACTCACATAGAGGTGGGCGTGGGTGTCGATCAGCACGGCGCGAAACTACCGTGTTCTCGGTTGACCTCCCCCGGGCGTTTGGGGCGCCGCCGGCGCCCGCCGCCGCTGCCCAGCCCCGCGCATTCCGTCGGCAAATGGCCGCATTGCGGCATCCCCGCACCGCAATGCGCGTGTGCCGCTCATTTTTTCTCGAATCCTACACCTCGACCGAAGTACCCGTGTGACAACGTGACGATTCGCCCAGAGGTGGGTGCAGCTTTGCCCTACGCGGGGGTGCGCGTGGCGGCCACGAGCTCGTCGAGCAGACCGCTGAGGGCGCCTGACGATTGGGCCTGCAGTAGGGCGCTGCCGACGATGGCCACATCGGCGATGGCGAGAATGGCGCGCACATCGGCGCCGCTGCGCACGCCAAAGCCGATACCTACCATTGCCTGTGGCGCCCGTTGCCGAATGGTCGCCACCAGCGCCGCTAGGCGGGGGTCGAGGTCAAAGGCCTGGCCCGTCAGTCGATAGCCTGCCATGATGTAAACAAAGGCGGGCTGGTGCGCCAGCAGGCGCTCGAGGCGCGTGGGGCTCACGTTCGGGGCGAGCACCGGAAAGAGGTCAAGCCCCGCCGCCAGCAGGGCCGCTGCCGCAGGGGTGTCGAGTGGCAGGTCGGGCACGATCAGCTGGCGAATGCCCACCGCCCGCAGCTGACTGACGAAGGCGTCGATGCCCCCCCCGACGATGCGGTTGGCATAGGTCATCAGCACGAATCGGTCGGTCGGCAGCTCAGCCACGAGGGCCCGTAGCGCCGTCCAATAGTCGGCGAGGTCGGGGGTGGCGACCAGTGCGGTGCGGTTGGCGGCGGTGATGGTCACCCCATCAGCCGTCGGGTGAGAGAAGGGCAGCTGCACCTCGACATAGCGCACCCCCGCCGCCGCATAGCGGCGCGCGGTGCTCAGGCTCTCGGGCAGGGTGGGGTGGCCCAGCACGAGGTGGGCCATGAGGGGAACAGGGGCGTACATGTCGGCGCTGGGCTAGGCTTGGGGTGACTTGAGCAGATGCTCGCGAAAGGCCGCATAGCCCCCGGGGTTCAGCTGCGGCAGGGTGATGAACAGGTCCTTTTCACCGCGGCCCGAGCCGTTCACGAGCAGCACGCGGTCAGGTGGCAGCGTCGGCGCCAGACGAATGGCCTCGGCCATTGCGTGAGCGGACTCGAGCGCCAAGATCAGGCCCTCGGTGCGCGCGGTCAGCTGCAGCGCCTCGAGAGTGGCGGCGTCGGTGGCACTGGTGAAGCTGACGCGGCCCTCGTCTTTGAGATAGGCCAGCAGCGGACTCAGCCCGCAGTAGTCGAGGCCCGCTGACACCGATGAGGTCGAGAGGATGTTGCCGTCGTCGGCCTGCAGGAAATACGATGCATAGCCCTCGAAAACCCCCGGTCGTCCGTGCGTGGCCTTGGCGGCGTGGCGGCCCGGTTCGGGCGAGGTGCCCCCCGCCTCGACGCCGATGAGCTGCACCGCGTCGTCGAGGAAGTCGTAGAAGATGCCCATGGCGTTGCTGCCGCCGCCCACACAGGCCAGCACCGCGTCGGGCAGGCGGCCCGTGAGCTCTAGGCACTGTGTGCGCGCCTCGCGCCCCACCACCCGCTGCATGAGCGTGTTCAAGATCGGATAGGGATAGGGCCCCACCGCCGAGCCGAGCAGATAGTGCGTGTCGTCGGGGTGAGCGATCAGGTCTTGAAAGGCCGCGATCACTGCGTCGTTCAGCGTCTGGTCGCCCGACTCGACGGGCACGACCTCGGCGCCGAGCAGCGTCATCCAGTGCACGTTCGGGCGCTGGCGCTCATAGTCTTTTCGCCCCATGTAAACCGTCAGCGGCAGGCCAAAGTGGGCGCAGACCGTGGCCGAGGCATAGCCGTGCTGACCCGCGCCAGTCTCGGCGATGACCCGCCCGCGCCCCATGCGCTGCGCGAGCATAATCTGCCCCACGCAGTGGTTGATCTTGTGCGCGCCGGTCAGGGCCAGGCCCTCGTTCTTGAGCACGATTTGGGCACCGCCGAGCTGGGCGCTGAGGCGGCGCAGCGGCGTGAGCGGTGTGGCACGCCCCACGAACTCCCCCAAGATGCGGTGATACTCCTCCCAGAAGCTCTCGTCGTGTCGCGCCACCTCGAACGCCTCCGCCAGCGCCTCCATGTTGGCACGCAGCACCTCGGGCACATACATGCCGCCGTAGGGGCCGTAGTTCCCGTGGGCCTCGAGCAGGCGCGTGCGATAGTCTGTTTGCGTGGTGGTGGCAGTCATTTCAGTAGACGAATTGGGGGCGTGGCGTAAGCGTGTCGAGCCGGTGTCGCACAGCCGCGACCCGCGCGGGGTCGAGCTGACCCTCGTGCTCGAGACCTGACGCAGCGTCTACGCCGACGCAGTGTGTGAACTCTGCAGCGCGCGCCACCGTCTCGGCCGTCACTCCACCCGCCAGTAGGAAAGGGTAGGGGAAGTCGCGGGGCAGCTCACCCGCCGCGCCAGAGCCCGGCACCGGCCCATCGAGGATGAAGGCATCGACGTGGGGCGCATAGGCCTCGGCGAGCGACGCGAGGTCACCGTCGGTGCTACGCAGGGCTAGCAGCACGCGTGCGGGCAGAGCCGCCACCTGTTCTGGCGAGAGGTCGGCGGCATAAACCTGGGCATAGCGCAGGCCGATCTGCTGCAGCGTAGGCGTGATGGACTCTGGTGCATTGCCGTAGAAAAGGCCCACAGCATGCGGCGGCAGCGACCATGGTGCGACAGCCTCGGGCGTGACGCGCCGCCGCGAGTGGGGCGAGAAGTTCAAGCCGAGCAGGTCGGCAGGCAGGCCGAGGTGTGCAGCCTCGCGCACCCCGCAGGCCTTGAATAGATACGGCAGCTGCGCCGACGAGGTGAGGGCGCTGATCAGTTCCGGCCGACGCATCAGGCCTGTGCCCACCAGCAGCCCGTCGGCGGCATGAGCGGCCAGGCGCAGGTCGATGCGGCCCTCGATGCCCGACTCGGCGATCAGGCGCGTGCCCTGGGGCAGCTGGCGCCGGATGGCGGCGCTGCGCCCCAGCGCCAGGCGAAAGGTGTCGAGGTCGCGGTGGTTCACGCCGACCACGGGCAGGTCTAGGCCAGCCACCTTGGTCACGTCGGCGGCCGATTTGAGTTCGACGAGCACATCGAGCCCCAGCGAATGGGCATAGGTCCGCAGCCGCACGAGTTCATCACGGCTGAGAATGGCGGCGATGAGCAGCACGAGGTCGGCGCCATGGGCGGCAGCCAGTGCGATCTGCACCTCGTCGAGCACGAAATCTTTTTGCAGTAGAAGTAGGCCCGTGCCAGCGAGGCGGCGGCTGGCCTCGGCCAGGTCGGCATAGCTGCCCCCAAAGCCAGGCCCATCGGTGAGCACCGACACGGCATGGGCGCCACCCGCCACATAGGTGGCCAGCTGGTCGGCTAGGGGCACCGTTTCGTTGATGGCGCCGGCCGAGGGGCTGCGCCGCTTGAACTCAGCGATGACGAAGCGCCGCCCCTGCGCCCGCACGGCGTCGATGCGCGCGGCCAGCTCGACGTGCTTCGAGCTAAGCGTGCGCTCGAGTACAGCGAGGTCATGCTGCGCTCGCAGGGCACGCACCTCGTCGCGTTTGCGCGCGGCGATCTGCTCGAGCAGGCTCAGGCTCATGCGGCGGTAACAGTGGTCGTGGGTTCGAGCTTTAGTGCCGCCTTATAACGGTCGAGCTGAGCACGCAGGGCGCCACCCCGCATCGCCTGCACCATGCGCTCATACGCCTGAGGCAGCGGCATGGGCTCGACGAAGCAGTGGTAGATGTAAGCTGCATTCGCTGCGACGAGGCGGTAGTGCTCGGTGTCGAGCCGTCCGTCGATGATGCGCTCGGCTATGGCCACTGCCTGCGGCCGCCCGGCGATGCTGACGGCCTCAAACGGCAGGGGCTTTAGGCCAAAATCCTGGGGCGAGAGTACCGTCTGTCCGCGCTCGCCGTCGCGGTAGTGCAGGATGGTGGTGGGGCCGCTGACCGAGATTTCGTCGAGGCCGTCGTCGGCGCGCGCTACGTAGAGCGCACGGCGCCCGAGGCGGATGCCTGACTCGAGGATGAGCGATTGGTATTCGGCGAAGGCCGTGCCGATGAACTGCCGCTGCGGCTGCAGGGGGTTGAGCAGTGGCCCTAGCACGTTGAACAGCGTGGGGATGCCCACCCGCGCGCGCGCGCCCGCCAGCTGCCCCATCACCGGGTGAGCCGATGGGGCAAAGAGGAAGCCCAGCTTGGTTTGGTTCAGCGCCTCGAGTGCCAGTGGCAGCGGAGCCTGTGGCGGCACCCCGAGCGACTCGAGCAGGTCAAAGCTGCCCGTGCGACCCGAGGCGGCGCGGTTGCCATGCTTCGCGATGGGCAGGCCTTGGCTGCTGAGCAGCAGGGCGACGAGCGTCGAGGTGTTGAGCCGAGGTAGGCCCGAGCCGCCCGTGCCGCACAGGTCGATGACCTCAGCTGGGGCCGACGCGCCTGACAGGGTGCCGTGGCTGAGCAGCACCTCGACGAAGTCAGCCAAGGCCTCGGGCGACTGCAGCCGGAAGGCGAGGCCCACGAGCAGCACCAGGCGCTGGTCTTCGGTCAGCAGCTGCGCGCTCAGCAGATCGACCAAGCGCTGATACTCACCCTCGGCGAGCGCCGCAGGGCTCTGCATCCGCTGCATGAGTGTGCGGTAGTCGCCATAGCCGTTGCGCAGGGCGCCGTTCACCACATTTTGCAGCAGGCGATAGCCCGTGTCTCCCGCCATGCTCAAGATTGACTCGGGGTGGAACTGCACGGCCTCGATCGGCAGCAGCTTGTGGCGCACCGCCATCACTGTGCCGTCTTGCGCACGGGCGCTCACCTCGAGCGTGGGCGGCAGCTGCTCGGCTGCCCACGAGTGGTAGCGACCCACGTGTAGCACCGGCGGCAGCCCGCTGAAGATCGTGCGACCATCGTGGGTGGTGGGGTCCGATTTGCCGTGGCGAGGGGCGACGCGGGCGATCGTGCCGCCGAAGTGTTCAACCAAGGCCTGTAGGCCCAAGCACACGCCAAAAATCGGTTTTCGTTCCGCGAAGCGGCTGACGATAGCCATCAGGTTGCCCGCCTGACGCGGCACTGAGGGGCCGGGCGAGAGCACCATGAGGTCAAAGGCGTAGGCCTCGAGCTGGTCCGGCGTGGCGGTGTTGCGCACCACGCGCACCTGGCAACCCAATCGCCGGAAATAGTCGACCAGGTTATAGGTGAACGAGTCGAAATTGTCGACCAGCAGGATGCGGGGGAAGGTGAGCGCCATGGTTTATGCGGTGACGGGTTGTGCGGTGAACTGCTGCATCACCTCGACAAAGGCGGCCATCTTGAGTTCGGTTTCTCGCCGCTCGCGCTCGGGCTGTGACTCGACGAGGATGGTCGCGCCCGCGAGGTAGCGCAGCTTGCCCTGCGCCAGGTGCGCACTGCGAATGATGATGGCGGTGTTCACATCGCCACTGAAGGCGAGATAGCCGATGGCCCCCCCGTAGTAGCCGCGCCGCAGGCCCTCGATTGCATCGATATGGCGAATGGCCGCCGCTTTGGGCGCGCCGGTGAGCGTGCCTGCGGGCAGGGCGGCCACGAGCGCGTCATAACCCGTGGCGCCACTGTCGAGCTCGCCGCTGAGCTGGGCCACCGTGTGCATCACGCGGGCATATTTCTCGACCACGCGATAGTCATCGACCACCACGCCTGGGCGACAGACGCGCGCGAGGTCGTTGCGGCCCAGGTCGATGAGCATGTCGAGTTCTGACTTCTCCTTCTCGTCATTGAGCAGGTCGAGCATCAGTCGGTGGTCGTCGATGGCATTCTGGCCGCGGGCTGAGCTGCCCGAAATCGGTCGTAGGGTCACGCGGCGGCCCTCGACCTGCACCATGAGTTCGGGGCTAGTGCCGAGCAGCACCTCGCCGGCGCCCAGGTCGAGGTAAAACTGATAGGGCGAGGGGTTGCGACGCCGATAGGCGTCATAGAGCGTGAGCGGATCGCCCTCGAGTGTGGCCTCGAGCTGGCGCGCCAGCACGATCTCGAGCAGCTCGCCGGCCTCACACAGTGCAATGCCCTCGCTGACTTGGCGCTCATAGGCCTCAGGTGCTGGGCTGACGGACGGTGGGCTCAGGCTGACGGTGCTGAGCGGTGGCGCTGGGCGCTCGAGCAGGTCGACCACGCGTTGCGCCTTGAGCAGGGCCTCACCCTGGCTGGCCTGTGTGCAGATGAGCTGGCTCTCGCCCGTGAGGTGGTTGATGAGTACGACGGTATCGATGAGCAGCAGCAAGGCCTCGACGCCATCGCGCGCGCCCGGGGGCGGGGGCAGGTCTTCGAGGCTGCGGACGAAGTCATAGGTGAACGCCCCGTAGAGCCCGTAAAAGGGGTGGTCGGAGGTGTGCATCCGCTCGAGAAGGGTGCGCAGGGCAGCGCTCGGCCCCGGCCGCGTGAAGCGTTCGCTCTCATCGCCCGTGTGGACACTGCGGGTGAAACGCAGCGTGAGCTCGCCCGTTCGCGCTGCGGCCACGTATTCGACCTGGTCGGCGCCGAGGCTGCGCAGCAGTGACTCGCCGAAGGGCTCGAGCTGCTGGGCGTGCAGGCTGTCTGTCCCGATGCTCAGGCGTGCGCTGGGCAATGCCGCAATGAGCGAGAACCGCCCGCTTTGTGCGGTGAAGCTGTTGGCCACGCCAGACTCCATGAGCAGGCTGGGCCCGTGGCCGCGCAGGCGGCAGTAGGCCTCGAGTGGGTCGAGCGCAGGCAGGCGAACGGTGTGTGTATAGGGCATGACAAATAGTGGGATGGGGACGCCTAGGCGATGTCGAGCCAGCGATCGATCTGTTTCGCCCACTGGCGATAGACCTTGGCCCCGCGGGTGACGGTGACCACGCTGCAGCCTAGCTTCGCGGCGATGTCGCGCTGGGTGCCACCCCGGCGCAGTTCGTGGAAGATGGCCAGGCGCTCGGTGAGCATATCGCGCTCGTTGTCCGTAAAAAAGACCTGCATGAACTGACGCAGCTCTGGCTGACCGTCGAGTGAGGCGATGAGTTTGGCGACAGATTTGGGCATTCGGGCTAGGGGTTGGGCGCTGGCGCTAGCATCACGTGTATTTATGTACCATTACAGTGATACAAAGATACAAGTAAATCAAGATGCCACGCAAGTGAGGGATAGAAACAAAAAACGCCCCGGCAGAGCCGGGGCGTGTGAGCGGGAGACGGGTCTCGAACCCGCGACCTTCAGTTTGGGAAACTGATGCTCTACCAACTGAGCTACTCCCGCAGGTGAGTGGCAAAGGTAAGCGCCGTGACTGCCGAGGGCAAGCCCCGGCCCCAGGGATGGGGAGGCGTGGGTGCTGACGCCTGCGTGCTAGCCCTCAATTTTCGTCCGAACGCTTGTCGTCAGTGCGAGCCAGACGAGGTTGGTCGTGTAGAAAGCAAATCGCCTCTCCTCTTCCCCCCACCCACAGCTATGGAAAGCCCCCGCACCACCACTGGCCAGCTCGCCGACCGGGTGGCCCTGATCACCGGCGCCGCTTCCGGCATCGGCCTCGGCATCGCCCGGCACTATGCGCGCGAGGGCGCGCGCCTGATGCTGGTGGACAAGAACCCCGAAGTGGCCGCCGCCGCCGCAGAGCTGGGGGCCCGTCATTATGTGGTCGATCTGACCTCGCCTGAGGCCGCCGAGGCGATGGTGCAGGCCACGCTAGACGCCTATGGTCGGCTAGACATTCTCGTGAACAATGCCGGCATCGACGGCGATCAAGCCCCCACCGTAACCAGCACCGACGCCAACTGGAAGGCGGTGATCGACCTCAACCTCAATGGCGTGTATTGGGGCATGCGCTATGGCCTGCGGCCGATGGTGGCCCAGGGCGATGGGGTGGTGCTCAACATGGCCTCGATCTCAGGTATGGTGGCCTTCCCAAACCTGCCGGCCTACAGCGCCTCTAAGGCGGGGGTGATTCACCTGACCAAGGCCGCAGCGATGGAGGTAGCCCCGCAAAACGTGCGCGTGAACGCCTTGGCGCCGAGCGTGGTGCAGACCCCGCTGGTCGAGCATTTCATTCAAACCTCAGCCGACCCCACGGCCACACGCGCTTGGTTCCAAAACTTCAACCCGCTGCCGGGCATGGTCTCGATCGAGGCCGTGGCAGAGGCGGCGGTGTTTTTGGCATCTGACAAAGCGCGGTTTATCACCGGCATCGCACTGCCGATCGACGGTGGGTATACCGCGCGCTAAACCGCACGCAGCGTAGGGTAGATTATCGTTTGCGTGTCAGCAGGGCCGCTCGCCGAGAGGTGAGCGGCCCGCTGTATTGTAGCATTCTCTGACAGAGTAATCACGGATGCGTAGGTGACCCCTAGTGGCGCACTAGGGGTGAGCACGCAATCGGCGAATTGAGTGGTGTGACGCTTACGGCTGGGGTGGGGCACCGTCACCTTTGCTGCACACCAATCACTGTCACTTCACCTTAACTCTCTTGACCTATGGCTCACGTCAATGACGTCACGATCAACTATGGCAACTCGGGCGATGGCCGCGTGTATGCCGACATCCAGTTCTCGGTCAACTTTGACCAGCAGGAGCTGTCGCAGAACATTCCCTTTGGGATGTACCTGGGCTTGTTTGCCCCTGAGTCGAACGGCTGGAACGGCTGGTCGGGCAACCGTGGCAACGCGCCCTATGCCAACCAAGGGCAGCAGCATTTCGCCACGAGTCTCTTTGGCATGAACCAGCCCAGCAACCTGGTCTGGTCGAGCCGTGAGACGATCACCCCGAATGGCTATCGCCAGCTCGCGCTCAGCCGCCGTGTGGTGCTGAACCAACTGCAAGACCTGAGCCAGCTGCCGCAGCTGACGGCGCACATCTGGATGGTGCCCGAGCACTATGAGCACCGTGGCATGCCGCACATCGGGCAGTATATGCGGATGAACTACCCCCAACAGCTCCAGAGCTTCCAGCGCTATTTCCCCGCGTTCTACAACGCGTTTCAGCAGCCGGGCATGATCGGCCAGAACGGCTTTGGCGAGTTCTACGGACCGGCTTACTACGGCTTCGGTCAGTATGGTCAGTCGAACTATGGCCTGGCGCCCTATGGGCAGAACAGCTACGGCAACGGCTATGGCCAGCAGTATCTCAACGGCTTTGGTGGCCAGCACTCGCCCAACACGATGGGCGTGAACGGCGGCTACGCCAACGGATTCAATGGCGGCTTCGGCGGTGCGTTCAATGGCCCCATGCCTTATGGTGCGCCGTGGAGCGGCAATGGCTGGAATGGCTTCGGCAGCTGGGGCAACACCGGCGGCTGGAACACCGGCGGCTGGAATGGCTTCGGCGCTTGGAACGGCGGCTACGGAACGGGCTTCGGGGGCTTCGCGCCCTTCGGCCTGAACAGCCAGCGGGCCTTTGGTCCGCGCCTGACGGCGACCGAGTCGATGGCCTATTAATGCAGCCGCTCACTCATCCTAATGCACCACGCCCTATGGCACAACTCAGTGAGGTGAACCTAGCAATCCTCCCAGGTTCGGAGCAGGGGCTGGCTCAGGCCGAGGTGAGCTTTGAGGCGACGTTCTCAAAGCAAGATCTCAGTCAGAAGCAGCCGCATGCACTGGCGATCGCCCTGTTCGCCGTGTATGACGAGAGCGAGCTGCCCGAGCCGATGACGAGTCGGTTTGGTCAGGACTATCAGCCGAGCGGGGGCCTCAACCCCTGGTCTGGCGGAATGCATGGCGCGCCTTCGGGCTGGTCGGGCCGCAGCGGTCGCCCAGGCGACGCCTGGGGTCACGGCCGTGAGCCCTATGGCCGCAGCGATCAGCGCCGCGAGTGGAATCCGGGCGCGACGGGTTTCGGCCCGGGCGTGGGCTATGGCTCAGGCGTCATGGGCGGCTATCCGCCGCTGGCCGACAATGGCGCGGGGCCAGCGATGGGTCGTGCCAGCGGGCCGTGGCGCCCCGGCTATGGCGCCCCAGGGTATGGCACCCCGGGGTATGGGCAGCAGGGCTATGGCGGCCCGGGCTTCGGCCCAGGCTCCTACGGCCCGAGCGGACAGTATTCCAACGGGGGCTATGCGAACGGTAGCTATCCCAATGGTGTAGGCTCGAATGGCGCGTATGGACCCCCTGTGGCCACCCGGCCTCAGGTGACGCCCGCGTCGCACGGTCTCGCCCAGGCTGCGCCGCACCACTGGCCCGGCCGCAGCGAACACGTCGTGGCAGAGCCTCGGTCCACCGAGCGCTTTCTGTTCTGGGTGTGTCGTGAGCAGCTCGTGCCGACCACGACCCCCATGCCGATGCAGCGCCGCGTCTTGTTTGACCCCTACGCCTTCTTGCACGACACGGCGCTGCTGCGCGCCTACGTCTGGCTGCTGCCAGAGCGTACCGAGGGCCGTAGCTGGAGCAACCTGGCGCAGTTCCCGCGCTAGTCGCAGCATTCCACGTCCTGCCACGCCCGCCGGTGAGAGCTCATCGGCGGGCCCGCAGGTCAGCCCGCTCTGATTCACGATCACATTCTCGCTTACTGCTATAGCACCATGGCACAAGTTCACGACGTGCGCATCACCGTCGGTCAGTCAGGCTCGGGCCCGATCACGGCCGAGGTGGCGATCGACCTAGTCGGGGTCGCTGGCCAAGCGATGGTCAGCCAGCTCTACGGCCTGCGCATCGAGCTGGTTCCGCTCGGGGTGGCGCCTCAGGGGTATGTCGGGCCGCAGTTCCTTCAGCCAGTGGGGCGCTCGATGCCGATGGCGCGCCAGCTAGGCCATGGCCACTCAGGGCCTGCGCAGCCGAAGCCCGTGAACGTGCCCGGTTTCGGGATGGGCCACTCGACAGCCCCCACACCCTCGGGTCAAGGGCTCGTGATCGAAGAGGTCGTGGCGAGCAACGGTCAGCGGCGCACCCTGCGTCGCCAGCTGCCGCTGCAGGTGATAGAACCCGCCGCTGCGGTCGAGACGGAGTTCGAAGAGATCTATAGCCCGAGCGTGACGGGCCGACTGCGCGTGACGCCACAGTTTCGCATCAAGCATGGGCGCAGTTGGCTGAGCACGCTCGGCTATGCGCAGCAGAGCATCGGCCAGCAGACGTTTATCGATCTGCTGGCGGGTGAGTCGATCGCCGAGGCCTATCAGGCGATGGCGCGGCTGCAGGTCGAGCAGACCCCACAGTCGACTGTGCTCACCCTCAAGGCCCGCAACGGCGAGTTGCACCCTTTCGCCGTCACGCTGAGGCCGATTCGGCTCTTGACGGGCGGTGTCGAGGCCGAGCTGCTGCTCGAGCCCGAGCTCGAGTCACGTGCGCACGAACATCGGGAGCCGATCAACCCCAGCGCCCGTGCAAATGGCAGTGCCGCGACCGAGACGACGCCGATGGAGGCGCGCACAAGCCAGCGCAGTGCCAGCGAGAGTGATCGCCTGCGCGAAAAGCTAGCCAGCACCGAGGGCATCCTACAGTCGCTGTTCAATGCTGCGCCGGTGGGCATCTGCGTGACGACGGAAGAAGGGCACTTTGAGTCGGTCAATCCGACTTACTGTGCGATCTACGGCTATAGCGAGCAAGAGCTCAAGGGCAAGCCCTTCACGATGGTCGTGCCAGCTGCAGAGCGCGACCGCTGGCAGCAGACGCACCGCGACTTCCTCGCGGGGGCCACGCATACGCGCGGTGAATTCAACGTGGTCTCGAAGGATGGCCGGCGCCTGACCATCCTGGCCGATTCGGCCCTTGTGGTAGGCGACGACGGCCGCAAGCGCAAGCTGACTTTCGTGCTCGACATTACGGCGCGCAAGCAGGCCGAGCTGCAGCTCAAGACAAGCGAAGAGCGGCTCAAGTCAATGTTCAACACCGCCCCTGTAGGCATTTGTGTGACGAATGCCGAGGGCGTGTTCGAGCAGGTGAATGACACGTACACCGCGATCTATGGTTACCGCGCCGACGAACTACTGGGCCAGCATTTCGGCATTGTGGTTGAACCCAAAGACCTGTCGAAGTGGAAGGCTGCCCACGACGCTTTCGTAGCAGGACGAGCAGATGTGCGCGGAGAGTTCAATGTAGTCACTAAGTCAGGCAAGCGGCTACACATTCTGGCTGACTCGACACGCATCACCGGGGCTGACGGCCAGATCAAGAAGGTGACCTATGTGCTCGACATCACCGAGCGTAAACGCGCGGAAGAGATGCTGCGCCTCTCAGAAGAGCGCAACAGCAAGCTGATCGAGACGGCCCCCGTAGGCATCTGTGTGACCAACACCGAGGGGCACTTCGAGTCGGTGAACGAGACCTACACGGCGATCTACGGCTATTCCCGCGAAGAGCTGCTCGGTCAGCATTTCTCACTCGTCGTTCCCGCGAGTGAGCGGCCCAAGTGGGTCGAGGCGCATAGCCGCTTCATCGCAGGCAAAGCAGACGTGCGCGGCGAGTTCAACGTGGTCACCAAGTCGGGCAAGCGGCTCACCATTCTCGCTGACTCCGCCCGCATCACCGGTGCCGACGGCCAGATCAAAAAGGTCACCTATGTGCTCGACATCACCGAGCGAAAGCGTGCCGAGCAGCTGCTGCGCCTGTCAGAGGACCGCCTGCAGAGCATGGTGAATGCGGCGCCGGTGGGCATCTGCGTGACAAACGCCGAGGGGAATTTCGAGGCGGTGAACGATGCCTATCTCGGTATCTACGGCTACACTAGAGAGGAGCTGGTCGGTCAACCATTCTCGATGGTGGTGCCGCCCAACGAAAAGCAGAAGTGGATGGCTGCGCACGAGCGCTTCATTGCGGGTCAGGCCGATGTGCGCGGCGAGTTCAACGTGATCACCAAAGCGGGCAAGCGCCTGACGATTCTCGCCGATTCGGCCCGCATCGTTGACAACGACGGCAGCATCAAGAAGGTGACCTATGTGCTCGACATCACCGAGCGCAAGCGCGCCGAGGCTCAGCTCAAGCTGTCAGAGGAGTGCAATCGCCAGCTGATCGACTCGGCGCCGGTGGGCATCTGCGTGACCGATGAGGCGGGCGTGTTTGAGTCGGTCAACGACACCTATACGCAGATCTACGGCTTCAGCCGCGAAGAGCTGTTGGGCAAGCACTTCAGCCTTGTCGTGCCAGCACTCGAGCGCGAGAAGTGGGAGCAAGCTCATAATCGCTTCATGGCGGGTCAGGCCGACGTGCGGGGTGAGTTCAACGTGGTGACCAAGCACGGCAAACGCCTAGCGATTCTAGCCGACTCGATCCGCACGGTGGGCGCAGACGGTCAGCTGCGCAAGGTGACCTTCGTCGTCGACATCACCGACCGCAAGCAGGCCGAGCAGGAGCTGCGCGCCCGTGAAGAAGAAATGCGGCAGAACTTCGAAGAGCTGCAGGCCACGCAAGACCACATGCGTGCCCAGGCGGCTCAGCTCGAACTCTCCGAGCAACGCTTCCGCAGCCTTATCCAGCAGGCGCCCGTGGGCGTATGTGTGACAGGCACAGACGGCACGTTCGAGTCAGTCAATGTCACCTACTGCGAGGTCTATGGCTATACGGTGGACGAACTCATCGGTCGGCCTTTTACCATCGTCGTGCCAAAGGCCAAAGCTGCCTGGTGGAAGAAAAAGCACGACGAGTTCCTCGCCGGCCGAGACGAGACGCGCGGGGAGTTCAACACCCTGTCGAAGGATGGCCGCGAGCTCACGGTCTTAGCTGACTCGCTGCGCATCGCAGGCCCCGATGGTCAGCCGCGCAAGGTGACCTTTGTCATCGACATCACCGACCGTAAGCAGAGCGAAGAGCGCATCCGCCAGAGCGAAGAGCGCCTGAATGGACTGATCAACACCGCTCCGGTGGGCATCTGCATCACCGACGAGGCAGGTACGTTCGAGTCGGTCAACTCGACCTATTGCACGATCTACGGCTACACCGAAGACGAGTTGGTGGGTCGGCCGTTCACCACGGTGGTGCCACCCAGCAAGGTCAAGCAGTGGATGACGGCGCACGACCGATTCATCGCAGGTCAAGCTGATGTGCGAGGTGAGTTCGCCACGCTGACCAAAGATGGCCGCGAGCTGACTATCCTCGCCGACTCGATGCGCATGCTCGGGCCAGATGGAAATCCGCGCAAGGTGACTTTCGTGCTCGACATCACCGAGCGCAAAGCTGCCGAAGAGCAGCTGCGCCGCCAGGAGCAAGAGCTGCGCACCAACGTCGATCAGCTGCGCAAGGCACAAGAGCTGATGCAGCTGACGCAAAAAGAACTACAGCTGTCAGAGGCCCTGAGCCGATCGGTGCTCGAGAGCGCGCCAGTAGGCATCAGCATCGTGAACCACGAAGGCGCCTTCGATACGGTCAACGATACGTTTTGCGAGATCTACGGCTATTCGCGCGACGAGATGGTCGGTCAACCGCAGACGCTGGTGGTGCCCAGTGCCGAGCGCACGCGCTGGCAGCAGCTCAACGACCGGTTCATAGCAGGCACAGCCGAGCTGCGTGGCGAGTTTGTCACGGTGCATAAGTCGGGTCGCAAGGTGGTGGTGATGACCGATTCGGCGCGTATCACCGGCCTTGATGGTTTGCCCAAAAAGGTGTCGTTTGTCATCGACGTAACGCGCCGCAAAGAGGCCGAAGCCGAAATCCGCAAGCTCTCGCTGGTGGCCTCTAAGACGGACAACGGCATCGTGATCGTCAATGCCAAGGGCGACATCGAGTGGGCGAATGAAGCCCTGGCGCGCCTGGTCAGCCGCGAAGTGGCCGAGCTGATGAGCACCCCCGCCACCGAGCTGCCGCTAACCGACGCGAGCTCATATCTGACCGCGCTCAAGCAAGCGTTGGCTAAGAAATCTTCCACGGCCGAGGCGGCGGTCGGCAGAGGCGCTGACGCACGACTGCTCGCCCTGAACCTGACGCCCGTGCTGCGCGACAGTGGTGAGCTCGAGCAGGTGGTGGTTGTGCTCTCTGACATCACCGAGCGTAAGCGCAAGGAAGAAGAGCTGGCCGCCGCGCTCAAAGAGGTGCAGAGCATGCAAGACCAAATCTTGATCTCGGAGAAGATGGCCGCCCTCGGCCAGCTCATCGCCGGTGTGGCGCACGAGGTGAACACGCCCATTAGCGCGGTGAAGGCCTCAGTGACCAACATGAAGGCGATGCTGCCCGAGACGGTGGCCGAACTGCCGCCGCTGCTGGCCAAGCTGCCCAAGACCCAGCTGAGCCTATTCACCAAGCTGGTGCAGGAATCGGTGACGGCCGAAGTGAGCCTCTCGACGAAAGAAGAGCGCCAGGTGCGCCGACAGATCGCTGAGCTGCTGGAGCAGAACGGCGTAGAGCGCGCCGAAGAGCTGGCCGACAACCTAGTCGAGATCCGCGTGGTGCAGAACGTCGAGCGCTTTATCCCGCTGTTGCAGAGCACGCAAGCGAATGATATTCTGTCGCTCGCCTATAAGCTCGGTCAGCTGAAGGTCAACCTGTCGAACATCGACCTCGCGTCGGACAAGACGGCCAAAGTCGTCTCGGCACTGAAAAACTACAGCCACGTGCAGACCAGCGATGCCCTAGTCGAGACCCGGGTAGAAGACAGCGTCGAGACGATACTCACGCTCTATCAAAACCAGTTCAAGCACGGCGTGCAGCTAGTGCGCAACTATGACGACGCACTGCCGGAGGTGCCGATCTACCCCGACGAGCTGGGCCAGGTTTGGACCAACATCATCCAGAACGGCATCCAGGCGATGAAGGGTGAGGGCACCATCACGATCGAGACCTTCCGCAGTGGTGATAGCGTCGCGGTGCGCATCATCGACAGTGGGCCTGGCATCCCCGAGCAGATCATGCACCGAATCTTCGAGCCCTTCTTCACCACCAAGGGGCAGGGCGAGGGCACGGGGCTAGGCCTCGACATCACACGAAAGATCGTCGAGAAGCACCGTGGCACGATTGACGTTGAGAGCCAGCCAGGGCGAACAGCCTTCACCGTCTGCATCCCGATCACTGGCCCGCAGGGCTAGACGGCCTAGTCATGCGACGGTCGATCGCAGCAGTCGCACAATCCATACAGAAACACTTCTAAACCATCGGCCTATCTCACCTCAACATGCCACAATCCAAAAAGACCATCCTGTTTGTAGACGACGACCCCGTTGCGATGAAGCTCGTCATGGAGCATTTCAAGCGGGTCTTCGGCTCAGCCATGCACTATGAAAAGGCTGCCAACGCCGCTGAGGCCGAAGAGGCCATCGTCGAGCTGCTGCACGAGCGGGGCACCCTGCCGGCACTCATCGTCTCAGACTGGATGATGCCGGGTAAGCGTGGCGATCAATTTCTGATCGAGATCGGGCAGAACTACCCTGAGATCCCACTGGTGCTCCATTCGGGTTTGGCACGTCAAGACACGGTTGACACGATCCGCAAGTCATGCGACCTGCTCTGCGCGTTGCCCAAGCCGTGGGACGGAAAGGCCGAGGTCGAGAAGCTATTCAAAGTGCTGGCCGCTTAGTTCCAACCCGCAACCACTCGTACACCAACACCATGCCGAAACGCTACATCCTATGCGTCGACGACGAAAAGGTCGTCTTGACCAGCCTTAAGCAGCAGTTGGTGAATGGCCTTGGCCCCGACTTCTCGTACGAGATCGCAGAGAGTGGCGAAGAGGGGCTCGAGATTATCGGCGACATTCTCAAGGCGGGGCATCAACTGCCGGTCGTGATCTCAGACCAACTCATGCCCGGCATGAAGGGCGACCAGTTTTTGGTCAAGGTAAAGCAGCTCAGCACCCACACCCGCAAGATTCTGCTCACGGGTCAGGCGAGCGCTCAGGCGGTGGGCAATGCGGTGAACGCGGCCGATCTCTATCGCTTTATCTCGAAGCCGTGGAATAGCGAAGACCTGCTCAAGACTGTGCGCGAGGCGGCCAAGAGCTATCTGCAGGACCACAAACTCGAGGCCAAGATCAAACTGCTGACCCAGATCACGGGCTATGCTGAGCTGCAGAACGAACACATCCATCTGGCTGAGTGGTCAGAAGACCTGCTGGCCCGGCTGGTCAAAGATGTGCACGCCATGCGGGGACTCATCGCAGTTCGCGTCGGCTCGAACGGGACCGCCCAGACGCAGTATGTCGAGGCTTCGCGCAAAGGCCAAGATGTGCAGCTGCGGAAGATCGACACCAAGGCGCTGACGGAGAGCTATCCGGTGAGCATCCTCACCGAAGCGATGAGCGGGCGCAAGCACATCGCGCTGGCGAATGCGTCAGATGTGGAGGCCTATGCCGAAGACCCGCAAGTCCAAAAGCAGCGTCTTAAGTCGGTCTTCTGCGCGCCCATTTTCAAGAAGGAGCAAACCTTCGGGGCGCTCTACCTCGACAGCCCCGAGCGGCCCCGACTGTTCGAAGACGAAGCGCTCGAGCTGCTCGAGGCCATCGCCCGTCAGTCGGCTCTCAGCCTCGAAAACATCCTCACGGTGATGGACCTCGAGGCCAAGGTGAGTGAGAAAACGCAGCACATTCGCGATGAGCACCACTCGATGCGTGACAGCATTTACTACGCTTCGCGCATTCAGCAGACGATGCTCACGCAGCCCGAGCATATCGAGGCCAGCTTCCCTGACAGCTTTGTTTTGTTCAAGCCGAAGGACATTGTCTCGGGCGACTTCTACTGGTTTGATGTGGTCGATGGCGCGGCCTACATAGCGGTGGCCGACTGCACGGGACATGGTGTGCCGGGCGCTTTTCTGACCATGCTCGGCATGAATCTGCTGGACCGCATCATCCGCGACCAGCGCGAGCGGCAACCCGTGGCCATTCTAGAGACGCTGCATCAGAGCTATCGCAAGCAGCTAAGGCAAGACATGGGCTCAGCCCTGCTCGACGGCATGGAGATCGCGCTCTGCCGCATCGATCTCGAGAGTCGTTTGGCGACGTTCGCCACAGCCCACCGCTCAGCCTATTGCTTGACAGGTGGTCAGCTGGTGAAGGTCTCGACAAGTAAAAAACCGGTGGGTGGCAAAGATGCACCTGCGGGCAGCAAGTCAAGCGACGATCAATTCGCCGAGCAGAGCCTAAGCCTTGCGAAGGGTGACACGATCTATCTATTGACTGACGGTATCGCCGACCAGTTCGCCGAAGACAACAAGAAAAAGTTCTCGAGCAAACGACTAGAAGAGCTGCTGACAGCATCGCAGTCAATGCCCATGGCCGATCAGGCCAGAACGCTCGAGACGCGCCTCAAAGTTTGGCGTGGCGCTAACCATCAAACTGACGACATCCTCATCGTTGGGCTGCGGGTATGAGCGTACCATCCGCACAGACGGCTTCTTCTTCTTTTCCTCTCACCCTTACTTTCCTTTTTCTATGAATACCACCCTCACGATGGCCCAGCTGGTGGCCACCCTGCCCGAGACGAACCTGAGCGCGTCGTGGGCCGATGATTTCTTGGCTCAGCTCAAGCTGGCGGTCTGTCACACGGACCACCAGGGCTACTTCATCGATGTGAACGCAGCTTATTGCCGCTTATATGGCTATCGGCGTGACGAGCTCATCGGTCAGCACTTCACGTTGGTGGTGCCTGAGACCTATCGCACGGTGGCCACGGGCATTCACGACGCCTTTATCTCGGGTGCCGACGAGCCCCAAGCCGAGTGGACGGTGGTGAACAAGGCCGGCCAGCCTATGCGCATCCTGGTCACGCCTGTGCGCCTGCAAGACGACAATGGCAACACCTCGAAGATCACCCTGATCGAGCCCATCGAGAGCTAATGATAGTCTAACACAAAAAAGGCCTGGCGATCTGCCGGGCCTTTTTGTGAGCGCTGTAGCTCAGGCACTAGATCAAGTCGAGCTCAAGCGACTTGCGCAGTAGGCCGACACTGTTCTTGACGCCGAGTTTCTGAAACAGGTTGCGCTTGTGGTTCTCGACCGTTCGGGGGCTGATGAAGAGGGCCTCGGCGATCTGCTTGTTCGACATTTCTTTTGACACACAGGCGATGATTTCGCGCTCGCGCTTGCTGACACGGTAAGAGCGCTGCCGAGCGTCGCCGGTCGCGCTGCTGAGCAGTCGAGGGCCCTGCCCACGCTTCAAGAAAGCCTCGGTGAGCTCAGAGGAGAAGGCCTTGCGGCCCGTCGTGACGCGGGCGATGGCCTCTGCCAACTCGGCCGAGGTGCAAGTTTTGAGCAGATAGCCAGCAGCGCCAGCCACCTCCATCTGCACGATGTATTCGAGCTCGTCACACATTGTCACGGCCACGACGATGAGCTGGGGGTGGGCCTGCTTGAGTTCACGGGTGAGGGCAATGCCGTTGGTGTCGGCCAGCTTGATGTCCATCAGCACGAGGTCGGGGTGCTGAGCCGCGACCAGGCCGAGCGCTGAGGCACGATCCCAAGCCTCACCCACGCACACTACATTGGGCACTTTCGTTAAGAGGTAGACGACGCCCGCGCGCGAGACAGTATGATCATCGACGACTAAGACGCGAATCGCTTTGGTAGAGTCTGACATAAGCTGATCGGATAGTGAGTAGTGAGTTGCTGTATAAAGACGCGCACAAGCTATACGTGAGTTTCAAGTTGGGTGTAAGTACTAGTGAGGACATATTGAATGGTAAAGGGCATTGGCACCCTTAAGAGTACGTAGCCAGCACGTGTCAGCTCTACCCAAGGCTCCACATCACTTCTGCGGAATGTTTGTTTCCTGTCCTCATAATGGGCTTTAGACCGGCATTGGAGTTCCGATGGACGATTCTTGGCTAGGTGTCAAATGAGTAGGTCAGCCTGAAGGAGCCTGAGGAAAATCACAGAATGAGAATGAGCGATTTAAAAGATAAAAGGATTACCCAGTAAGCGGCCCCTAATCTCCTGCACCCATAATGGTTACAAGTATTGGTGCATTGGTACAGATTTACCGAGAAGTGTTTTCCCTCATTCTCTTGGCAGTGCTGGAAGATTATCCATAGGCAATTCATCTTGAGTGACGCCATTTCACGATGGGTTTATGTCGCAGGCTCTCGTGTTCACGGCCGATTGATCCGAACGTATTGTGTACGCCAACCAGCTTTTTGGAAATCCGCGCTTCTTAGATGACTATCCAGCGGGCGTGACCATCACGACGAGTGATACCAGCGCGACCATCGTCTATGTGAACGAGGCTCTCTGCAAGATGATCGGGTCCTCGCGCCCCGAACTGATCGGCGGAACCCCGCGTACCTGGCAGGGCGAGCTGACCGATTACAACGTTATAGGCGATCTGCGGCAAGCCATGCAAGAGCGTCAGCCCTGGTATGGCAGCACGGTGAACTATCGCCGTGACAGAACACCATTCGTCATGGAGTGGATGATGTTCCCGATCTATGACGAAGAAGATCGGCTCATCAACTGGGCAGCTGTGCAGCACGATGTGACCGAGCGGTTGCGCGGCCAACCGATCGAACAAGCCCGCCATTTCGCGCGCGAGGCGCAGCACCTAAGTGTCTGCTATTTTGAGTTTCTGGCGGCCTACGAGCACGTTCTAGCCCAGCTCGCTGCCGAGTTGCACGACAATGTAGGCCAAGAGCTACTGCTGCTCAGCCGTCGGCTGAACCAGCTAGTCGATCAGACTGCGCGTCAGCCCAGACTGCGCCAAGAGCTCATAGAGGTGCAGCAGCAGGCGGTCGAGCTGAGCCAACAGCTACGTCATATCATGCACAAAGCCCGACCCCAGGCCCTGAGCGACTTCGGCCTCGGCAGTGCGGTCGAAGAGCTTTGCCGAAGGATGAGCAAGTCGACAGGGGTGGCCTTCCAGCCGTCGGTGGTGGGTCAACTGCGTCGCCTTGGGACTGAAGTCGAGACGAACCTCTACCGAATCCTCCAAGAAGCCCTAAGCAACGTAGTGAAGCACGCGCAGGCTCGACACGCTCAGGTGCAGCTGCTGTTCCTGCCCAATGCGGTCGAGATCGTGGTGAGTGACGACGGGTGCGGGCTGCCCCCCGAGCAGACGCGGCGAACGGGCGTGGGCCTACGCTCTATGGCGCATAGGGCCACTAGCATCGGGGCTACGCTATCTGTCAGCACCGTGCCAGGAGGGGGCACGCGCCTGCTGCTAAGCTACGCTGACCGTCCACTAGGTGATAAGGCGAGCTCATCACGCAAGGCAGATGTTGCTGTCGGACGCGATCCAGCGTCGCCGGCGGAGCCACAGGTGACACGCTTAGCTGCTCGTCATCGCACTTAATCGTCCCCACAGACGCCACTGCAGCCGCAGCCAAATCAGTAGTACCGGCAGCACTTTGAGCTTCAGCGGCTCGTACCAAGCCGTGCGGGCTGCGACGGGTAGCAGGTCAGTGGTTAGCAATGAGGTGATCACGAGTGCTGCCACTAACAGCGCGGCGTCGAGGCGCGTCAGGGGTAGGCAAACGCTGACCACGGCGATGCCCGTAAGGGCAATGACATAGACCGGCGACTCTGCAACTTGGTTGAAGACCACCACGAAGCTCATCAGGCTGGCCAATAGTAGCAGCTGAAATGTTTGTTCTTGCCACCTGCGCCAGCGAAGAAGCGGGGCGACAGTCAGCAGCAGCGCCGCGAACTGTACTGGGCGGAAGGGCAGCTCGAGGCCCGTCCAGGCCTGCCAAAGGCCCATGGCCGAGAGTTGTACGACAGTAGTATAGGCCCCTACGGTCATAAACCAAGCCTGATAGAGAGTGAGTCCACCAGACCAACTGCCCGAAGCGGCGAAGGGGATCAGGGTCAGCAAGAACATCCAAGTAGCCAGCCACGCATAGGCCCGCCAGCGTGTGGACTTGGTTAAAAAGACGGCTGCGACGGCGATGCCATAAATCTTGATAAAGCCCGCTAGTGCAGCCCAGAGCGCCGCTCGACCAGGCCGCCCTTCGCGGTGGTCAGCATAGGCGTGCAGCATGAGACCAGCTAGCAGCGGATTGCTCTGTAGGTTCTGAAAGGCTGTCATGGCCTCAAGGGCTACGATTAGCCCAGCCCACCAGGCTAAACGCGGGTCCTTGCAGGCGCGCAGCAGGCCCGTGGCGAGCACTGCGGCTGTTAGGGCATTCCATAACAATACTCCCGCGCCATCGGGCAGGAAACTCAGCCAGCCCACGACCAACAAGAAGCTGGGGCTGTATTTGAACGTATCCCAAAACAGGCCCTTGGTATCTGCCGAATAGGGGTCATGCCCCTCGAGCCACAGCCGCAGCGGACGGGTGAAGATGTAGTAGTTGTTCAGATGGTCGAGGGCCAGCTGCTGTAGGGCGGCCAGCAGGGAGAGCACCAGTAGCAGCCCCAAAAGGGCGCGTGCAGGATGCGCAGGGGTGAGCCGCGCTAGCGGGTGGTGGGGCTGGGCGGCCCAAGGAGTCAACATCGGCGTGGTGGGGGCAATATCGGCCACTAAAGCCCAGATGCCCAGGGATTTCACGCCATGGTTTGGAGGGGATGGGCTTGGTCTCTTATCTTTGCGCTCCCGTTTGGGAAATGGTCCGGTAGTTCAGTTGGTTAGAATGCCAGCCTGTCACGTTGGAGGTCGCGGGTTCGAGCCCCGTCCGGACCGCCAGAAACCGAAAGCCCCGCATACTGCGGGGCTTTTTCGTGGGGTCGGGGGGGACATCGAGTAGAATTAGAAACGAATAAAGCACGAGTTGAGCTTCCTAATAAAGGAATCGCTGAGCAAGCTTCGAATGCCATCCCGACATCCCGCGTACTAGGGTGTATGGCCCACTCCTGACTTATCCTAACTAAAACGGGCGTCGATCGCCTCACCGCTCCGAACGCTAGAAGCCGAAAGCCTCGCAGCACGCGGGGCTTTTGCGTGAGGTTGGGGGGAAGGGGGCAGGGGGCAGGCCGAGCGGGAGGGTGTCATTCGGGTTTGTCACACATTCAGCTGCTGAGCAGCACAGTCTGATGTGAAGGGGACTTTCACCTAGAGCGCTTTCGGTGCCGTGTCGCCAATCGTTAGCCAACAGCTTGATTTTTATACGGTTAGGCTCGACTTCATGGTTTCGCTGCCAGTGAGTCCATGTCACAAATCTTTGCGAGAGCTGAGTAGAAAGTTGGTTGGGATGCATTCTGGTAAATATGACTAACCTACCTCCCGACACTTGGCCGTCTTACGACAGCGAACTGTTGGATGCGCCTGGCTTTTCTGAATGGGCCTTCGCAGAAGGGTCGATGGCCGCTAAGACCTGGCAACTGCGCTATGACGCAGACCCTAGCTTAGCTAGTCGCATGGATCAGGCACGCGCCACGCTCATCACTTTGGGCATGCCGCGCTACCAGCTATCCGCAACTGAGCGGAAGGAAATGCGCTTTGGGTTGCAGTTTTATATGCGTTCGCGCAGGCGTATTGCCCGCCGTTTACCGCAACGCCAACGGGCAGGAGTTTGGCATGCTGCTGCTGTTATAGCCTTGTTGGTAGGGCTTGGCTACTGGTGGCAGAGCAATCAGCTCGTAGTGGTTGAAACGGCCTCTGCTGAAATGCGCACGGTATGCCTGCCCGACGATAGCCAGGTTTTGATGAATGGCAACTCACGGATCGAATACGCACGGGACTGGGGCAAGAATGAAGACCGTTCGGTCACGCTCTTTGGCGAGGCTTATTTCCATGTGCAAGCCCGCTCCTCCGACGACGGGCGACAGGTGAAGTTCACAGTAAATGCCAGCACCATCCGAATCGAGGTACTGGGAACGCAGTTCTCTGTTTCTGCCGGGAAGCAACAGGCCCGGGTCGTGTTGCGCGAAGGTCGTGTGCGCGTGCATCCCCTCGCTGCTCCCGAAGCCGCTGTGCACCTTTCGCGTGGCGAAGCGATAGAGTACGGCTCAATGCAGCCAAATGGTTCTGCCACGAGCAGGAAAGTGGACATCTCACAAGAGCTAAGCTGGCTCGAGGGCCGATGGATGCTTCAGAACGAGCCGCTGTCAGCTTTTGCAGTACGTATGCAGCAACAGTTCGGCGTACGCCTAACCTGGCAAGACCCAAGGCTTGATACGCTACGGCTTTCCGGTTCACTTCCTACCCAGGACATTCACCAGCTGCGTGAGGGCCTTGCTGCAGCTTTAGGCCGCGACATCCAATTGTCCGGTCAAACAATGGTGATTCAATCGCTTTCCTCCAACCGTTGATTTTGCCCCGAATGCTATACCATTTACTTCGAAGTTTTAGTCGCGACCTCATCCTGATTAGCCTGATGGGGTGCCTCACTACGTTAAGCTACAATGCCAGTGCCCAAGCAGGGGCTACAGAACAGCCGGCCAGTCTACTGGCTCAGGAAGTTTCTGCACCCGGCAAGCAATCCGTTCTGGCTATACCCAAAGGCAGCCAAGCGCCCCGTACGTTACAGGACGCATTTCGTGCCGTCGAGCGTTTGTACAACGTATTCATTGTTTTCCGTGAACCAGCTATCGGCCTGCTGGTAAGTGAAACCGATCTATCATCAAGGGCTTCTGTAGAGACTACTTTAAATCGGTTGTTGGCACCGCACAAGCTGACTTTTCGAAAAGCCAATCGGGTGTACGTGATCCTGACAACCGAGCAGGCTCGAAGCATGTCTGATGGACAATTGCAAGAGCTTGTCAGTGCGCCCGCTGTTGCCCCATCCTCACCTTCTGCACCTGACAATGCTCCGGCCCAGGAGCAACCGCGCAGCCCTAGTACCCAGCAAGAAAGTCGCATCATTCGTGGTAGAGTAACCGATGCGGCAGGTCAACCGTTGGTTTCTGCAACTGTGGCTGCTACGGAGGCAAGCACGGGTCGCGCCACTATTGGAACCTACACAGATGCTGACGGTAAGTTTGAGTTAAAGGTCCCACTCAAGGGCGAGTATCTGCTTCTTATAAGCTATGTGGGAATGAAACCTGTGGAGCTTCCTGTTCGAGAAGCGGGTGATAACTACAATGCTGTACTAGAGGGTGAATTGCAGACAGAGGAAGTAGTGGTGCTGGGATACGGTGGCCAGCGACGCGGGGAGGTGACGGGCTCGGTAGCCACAGTGGATATGAAACGCATGGAGAACTTCCCTGTTGCAGATGCAGCACAGGCACTGCAAGGCCAGGCTGCAGGCGTACAGGTTCTACAGAACTCAGGAGCACCTGGTGGCACGGGTGGAACTTCTATTCGGATCAGGGGTATAAGTTCAGTTACGGGCAACAACAACCCGTTGGTTGTATTGGATGGCGTCCCGCTGCCCGCTGACGGTAACGGCAACCTTTTTAACACGATCAATCCTCAGGACATCGAGTCCATGACGGTGCTGAAAGACGGTGCAGCCACTGCGATTTATGGCAATCGTGCAGCCAACGGTGTTATTCTGATCAACACAAAGCGCGGCAAAGCAGGCACAACATCTTTCAGAGTAGACTATCAGCGAAGTGTGCAGCAGGCCTGGCGTTTGCCAGAAATGCTGAATGCCCGTGAGTACGCCACCATCAATAACGAGGCCCGCATAGCGGCGAACCTTCCCCTATTGCCCAAGCTAGCCGATCCGGCAGCAGTGCAGACCCGATATGGTGAGGGTACTAACTGGATGAATGAAATCTTCCGCAAGGCCAGCATGGACAACTTTACGATAAGTGCTTCGGGGGGCAGCGAGAAGGTCAGCTTCTCGGCATCCGTTGGGTACTTCCGGCAAGACGGAGTGATTATCGAGTCGGACTTCAGTCGGATTAGTGCGCGCATCAATGGTGACATTACTGTTTCGTCGAGGTTCAAGATCAGCGCCAATATCAACTTCTCACGTACCGAAGAGCGGGGGATTGATACGTTCACGCCCTTCAATAGTGTACTCATTCTGGCCATGCAGGCGCCACCTACAGTGACTGGCCGCAACCCAGATGGCAGCTATTCTGGGCCGTCACCAGAGGATGACTTTGGCGAGCCCAACCCACTGCCACGCCTAGAGGTGCCAGATAACCTCTTCACCCGTACTCGCCTTATTGCTAGCATAAATTGGGACTGGGAGATTCTGAAAGGTCTGCGGTGGAAGACCAACTTTGGTACGGACCTGCAGTTCAACCGAAGTGAAAGCTTTTCGTACCGCTGGTCCAGCACAGGCGGGCAAAACCAACCGTTTACAGGATACAGTTTCACCAGCGACTATATCCCGTCAGTTTTAGGTGAAACCTATCTAACCTACAACCGGTCGTTCGGCCCCCATGACGTTACAGTAATGGCTGGTGGTAGCGCACAGACGTTTGAAACCTACTATCTGGGCGCAAGTCGTGGCAATGGCGCCATTTTTCGTGACGATTTGCCCGATCTTGGGCCATTTCCACCGACAGCTTTAAACCAGATTGGTGGGTACGGAGGCGGTCTGGTTACCAACCGCTTGGCGGCTGCGTTTGGTCGGTTGAACTATGATTACAACAAGCGCTACCTTCTGACGGTAAATTATCGCTACGACGGCTCCTCTCGCTTCATCGATCGGAATCGATGGACCAGCTTTTGGGGCATGAGTGTGGGCTGGCGTCCGCTCTTGGAAGAATGGTTTCCCAAGTTCTCGTGGCTCGACGACTTGAAGATCCGCGCCAGCTATGGCCAGTCTGCCAACCAAGAGATAGGCAACTTTGACTTTTTACCATCCATTGGTTCCGTACTCTACAGCTTTGGTGGGACGCTCACCCCAGGCGCAACCCCCCAAGCTGCAGCAAACCCCGACCTGCAATGGGAGGCGAACGAACAATACAACTTCGGGATCGAAGCCCAGTTCCTTGGCGGACGCCTAAGTACAACCATTGAAGTGTACCGCCGCCTATCTGACCGCCTGCTCTTGGGTGTGCCTGTGAGTGGTATTACGGGTGTGCCGGGTAGTCAGCAGGCAAACGTGGGTAGTATGCTCAACTACGGCCTTGATCTAACGATCACAAGCCAGAATGTAACAACACCAGAGTTAACATGGACAACCAGCCTGAACGTATCGTTTGTACAGAACGAGTTCACCGATCTTGATATCGCCACACCATTTTTTAGTGGGGCATTGCGTGGGCAATTTGCCGTGCTATACGACGAAGGACAGCCGGCAGGCTCTTTCTACGGGTTTGTGACAGATGGCATCTTCCAGACCCAAGAAGAAGTCGCCATTCATGCTACCCAAACAGCGCTCACTGCACCAGGCGATATCCGCTTCAAAGACCTTAACGGCGACGGGGTTATTAATGCGAATGACCGCACGTTCATCGGCAGCCCAGTGCCAGATATGTTCTTTGGGATGACAAATACGATTACTTGGCGAAAGTTCGACCTAAGTATTTTCATTCAAGGGACCATTGGCAACGAGATCTTTAACTTCAACCACTTCTACGACGAAGGCGGGCTGAATAGCAACGGGAACAGCAGCCGCCGCGTACTTGATCGCTGGACAGGTCCTGGCACCAGTAACAGCACTCCGCGTGCTGTGTTTGGCGATCCGAACCAAAACCTGCGCTTCTCTGATCGCTACGTAGAAGATGGCAGCTATCTGCGGGTTAAGAACGTTACGATCGGCTACGACTTTGCATCTAAGCTGGAGGAAGTCGGAAAATTCAACCGGGCCCGGCTGTACGTGGGCGTGCAGAATCTGCTGACACTGACGCGCTACACAGGCATGGACCCTGAAATCGGTGGAGGCATAGATATCGGCTTCTACCCCCAAGCGCGCGTTTTTTTGGCCGGTCTCAACATCGAATTCTAAACCATCTCACCATGCAAGCCTTTCTTAGAATCATCATAGGTGCGGTGCTGATGCTCGCACTTCCTGGCTGCAGCGATTTTCTGGAGCTGAGCCCCACTAGCGTGGTCACCGAGGAAATCTTCTATAGGACCCAACAGGATATGGAGCAGGCCACCGTGGCCGTTTACGATCCATTGACCTGGGGTGGGCTCTACAACAGCACGCTGTGGGGCGTAGGCGACATCATGTCCGACAATAGTAGCACCGGTGGTGGGGGTGGCGGTGATGGACAAGAGTTCATCGACATGGACAACTTCACGCACAACAGCAGCAATCCGCAATTCGCACTGCTGTGGGATGCTGCCTACGTCGGGATTAACAGAGCGAACATCGTAATTGAGAAAGCCCCAAATCCCGCTATTCCCATGGCAGCCAGTGTACGTGCACAGCTCATAGCGGAGGCAAAATTTCTGCGGGCGCACTATTACTTTATTCTGGTTCGCCTGTTTGGACCACTACCTCTCCATGTTGTGCCTACAACCATTGCATCAGCCAAGCGTCCGCGCGATCCTGAGTCAGCTGTTTATGCTCAGATCGAACAAGACCTGATCGATGCTGCGGCTGTGCTGCCATTGGTTGCTGCTCAGTCGGGGCGTGCCACTAGGGGGGCTGCCAATGGCTTGTTGGCTAAGGTTTATCTGACACAGCGTAAGATGACGCAGGCTGCTGCCGCTGCACGCCTTGTCATGGAGAGCAATCAGTATCAGTTACGGGCTGACTACGGCGAGAGCTTCGACCCAGCTACAGAAAACAATAACGAGGTGCTGTTCGCGGCGCAGTATGAAACCGAGGGCGCCCCATTCAGCGACTTTGGCGAGGGCTCGCGAATGTCGACCTTCTTTGCCCCTCGTTTGCAAAACCTAGTAACCGATCGCGGTTATGGCTTTAACATCCCTACGCCTGAGATTATCGCCTTATACGAAAGCGGCGACACCCGCAGAGCAGTAACGGTGTTGGTTCCGGGCGATCAAGTCGGAAGCTACACGCAGCCAGCGTCGCTACCTGGCTCGCCCAATGGCTTTAACGTGCACAAATACTTCGTTCCACCTTCCCAGGACTATGGCTGGACCTCGCCGCAGAATTTCCCAATCCTGCGCTACGCCGATGTTTTGCTGATGTTTGCTGAAGCTGTGGGTCCAACCGCTGAGGGTTATGACGCTCTCAATCAGGTACGCCGCCGTGCTTTCAACAGAGCGTTGAACGCAGTATCGCCCAACGATGCTCCCGCCGGAATGAACATGGTTGATTTCAATGCGTACGTGTTGCGGGAACGACGCATTGAACTTGCCTTTGAGCAGGAGCGCTGGCATGATCTCATCCGACAACCCGGTGACTTCTTTTTGACCGTGATGCGCGCACACGGCAAAACGCAGATTCAAAACTTCCATCGCTACCTGCCTATACCCCTGGACGAAGTCCAGATCAGCGGCGGGGCTATCCAACAAAACCCAGGCTATTAATCCGCTTTCACATGAAGTACCGTTTCCTGTTTCTGCTGCTTGCCTTAGCAGCGGCTTCATGCAAGGAGGATCTTCCCTCCCTGACTTCAGAGCTGCCGAATGCCGCTTTCGCCTTCACGGTCAATACCGATACCTTCCCGTATAAGGTGGTTTTTACCAACCAGAGTAGCGGCAACTTTATCCAGCAGTGGGACTTTGGTGATCAATCGCCGGTGGTGAATGAGACCAACCCCACCCACTACTACGATCGGGGCGGTACCGTGTTGGTCCGATTAATTGCAGCAGGCACGGGAGGACAAGCCACTGTTTCTCGAGAAGTGGTATTGCCAAACCCCTGCGATAATCCGGCGTTTGCCATTCTCACGGGCTGCAATCCCACGCGAAGCCGCACGTGGCGTTGGAGCCCAGACGCGGGGCACATCCTAGTTCTTTCACCAGACTTCTCGCAGACGTTTTTCAGTGCTGCGGCGGGAAGCATGCCGGCATGCCAGTCGGATGACCGGTTCAACTTCACCACGCGCGGGCAGTACAACTACACGTCCAGTGGGCAAGCATTTCTTGTGCAGGCAGGGTTTAGCTGCCAAGCGTATGGTGACAGCTCTACCGCCTTCAGGTTTGTCTTTCCTACTACTAGCAGTCCGAATCCAAAACTGATCTTGGCCAACCCTAGGGCATTTATCGGAACCTCTGACGTCATCCCTAGCCGCACGTGGGAAATCGTTGTGGCCAACAGCAACCGTTTACAGTTGCTTGGCACGCTGACAGATGGCGCAAGACTGTTTACCACCTACGAGCCTGACGTACCGCTGACGTTGGAAGACATTCGTACGCTGCTCAACGGGGGTGGTTCTCGCACTTGGATGCTCGACAACACAGTGGATGCGCCTATCATCGTAGGCACAGAGTCAAATCCAGCCGCTTTCTTCGGTGGAGTGCTGGCCGGATCTCTACCTACTTGTCAGTCGGATGATGAATACACTTTCACCCAAGCGAACAATCTGACCTATGATGGCAAGGGTGAAACCTTCGCCGCCGGCGTGTTTACCTGCACCTCGCCTGACCGTAGCTTTAACTCTGGATTTACTTTCAGCGCAGTGCCATCTGGTGTGACAGGCTTGGGTTTAGTTAAGCTGCCTGATGACGCCAGTCCTCCGACTGCACGCAATTTGTTCATCGGCGTTACCGATGCCCCCCCTAACAACGTCTACCGCATCTTGTCGATCAACTCGACCAATATGCTGCTACGTGCTGGCGACGGATCAGGCACAGTCTGGACGATGAAGTTTCGCGTTAAGCCATAATTCTCAAACCACAACCCTCAGAAACCATGCGTTTCCTACTTGTCATAGCAGCAGTTGGCCTGCTTCTTTCTTGCACAGATGATGCTGTGACGGCTAATCGGCTCCCTACTTCCACGCCCGTGGATCCGAATGCCGTGTTCACGTTTGCTACTACCCCGTCATGGTCTGACGAATTCGATGTCACGGGCCCTGTGGACCCCAGCAAGTGGACGCTGGAAACAGGAGGCAGTGGCTGGGGAAATAATGAGCTGCAGTTCTACACCAACAGCACGAACAATGCTCGAGTAGAGAATGGCAACCTCATTTTGGAAGCACGTCGCGAGAACATGGGCGGCCGCCAGTACACCTCGGCGCGCCTGAACAGCGTGGCCAGTTTTACCTATGGACGCATGGTTGCGCGCATCCGATTACCCCAAGGCAGAGGCACCTGGCCTGCCTTTTGGATGCTGGCCAAGAACCAAACCTATGGTAATCAGTACTGGCCCGACAATGGTGAGATTGACATTCTGGAGCACGTAGGCTATGATCCTGGGGTCATTCACGGTTCGATTCATACGGCGGCCTTTAACCACATTCAGGGTACGCAACGGACGGCTAGCACACGTAACGCGACATTCAATTCAGGCTTCCACGAGTATTCAGTGGAATGGACGCCCAATCGAATTGACTGGTACTTAGACGGGGTGAAGTACTTCACTTTTAATAACTCTGGGAGTGGTTACCGGGAGTGGCCGTTCGACAAGCCATTTTTTCTGCTTCTGAACATCGCCATAGGCGGCAACTGGGGCGGTGTGCGTGGGGTAGATGATAGCATCTTTCCGCTACGAATGGAAGTAGACTACGTTCGGATTTACAATCTGAACCCCTAAGACAGATGTCATTTCAGCTGCCAAGTATTCGTCAAACCACGGTTACCACCACTCTGGTACGGGTGGTGGTAGCCGTGTTAGTGATAGGTATCACGTTGGGCTCGCAGCCAGCTTCTAAACCCTCGTCTGCGATAGTCGATCCAAGGGTACGTGCCTTGCTAGCTCAGATGACACTGGCTGAAAAGGTGGGGCAGATGACGCAAGTCAATCGAATACTGCTCGAGCAGAACAAACGGGAGGAGGATGTCACTCAGCTTGGCTTTGGCTCCCTACTCAATGGTGGACTTCGCGAAGTAGACACCGTAACGGGTCCGGAAGATTGGGCCAATATGTACGATGCGTTCCAACGTCGTGCCCTTGCCTCTCGACTCAAAATCCCGATTATCTATGGGATAGATGCTGTGCATGGAATGTCCAGCATCTATGGTGCTGTGGTCTTCCCACACAACATTGGCCTTGGGGCGATGCGCGATAGTGGGCTAGTGCGGCAAATGGCTGAAGTAACCGCCGTGGAAGTGGCAGCTACAGGGATCGACTGGACGTTTGCTCCTTGTCTATCGGTAGTGCGAGACGAACGCTGGGGCCGCACGTACGAGGGATTTGGCGAAACCTCTGAGCTCGCGGCTTCCAACGGCCTGGCCTACACAATGGGCCTACAAAACAATGCACGTGCGCGTGTTGCGGCTAGTATCAAACATTTTGGTGGCGACGGCGGCACAACCGGAGGCGTGGACCAAGGTGACACCCGCCTAGACACGGCAACTTTAAGACGGATCCACCTCGACGTGTACCAACCTTCCATCCGTGCCGGGGCTATGACCGTCATGGCCAGCTACAATTCGTGGCGGGGAAACAAGGTGCACGGCATTCGCTACCTACTCACTACACTACTCAAAGAAGAGTATGGCTTCAAAGGCTTCGTGATTTCTGACTGGCAAGCGGTAGACCAGCTCAGCGGCAGCTATGAGGAGAACATCGTGCAGTGCATCAACGCAGGGGTAGATATGGTGATGGTACCCGACAACTATCCGCGGTTCATGGCTGGCTTAACCAAAGCAGTGCAAGATGGGCGGATCCCCATGCAGCGCATCGATGATGCAGTGGCGCGTATCCTGAAAGTGAAGTTTGACCTCGCACTTTTTGAGAAACCGTTTGCTGATCGTAGTCTCTTGCCTGCCTTTGGTTCTGTGCAGCACAGAAAGGTAGCCCGCGCTTGTGTGCAGAAAAGCCTTGTCATACTGAAGAACGAAAGCCAAACCCTGCCCCTGTCTAAGACAGCACGCATCCATGTCGTGGGGCGCGGTGCCAATGACATCGGTCTGCAGTGTGGCGGCTGGACCATGACCTGGCAAGGCGCTCAAGGAGCGATTACCAAAGGCACTACGCTGCTGCAAGGTCTGCGCGAAGTTGCACCCAGCGCGGTCATCACTTACGACACATTGGGGAACGTTCCAACGAATGCCTCGGTGATTATTGTGGTGCTATCCGAGCCCCCGTATGCTGAGTTCATGGGCGACCGGCGTTCGCTCACGCTTACCCCACAACAGCAGGCTATAGTTGACCGAGCAGCAAAAAGCGGAAAGCCGGTTGTGCTTGTTTCTATGATAGGACGGCCGATTGTACTCGGGGCAGCAGCAGAACAGTCAAAATCAATAGTTGCCGCGTGGCTGCCCGGCACCGAAGGTGCCGGTGTGGCGGATATACTTTTTGGCGATGTACAGCCAAGTGGCAAGCTGCCTCATAGCTGGCCCGCCAGAATGGACCAAATCCCGGTAAACAACGGCGACCCGGATATCAACCCGTTGTACCCCTATGGCTTTGGCCTAACTTTTAGATGAGCACCTAAGTCAAGTGCTTTTCTAGGCAGCCCATGCAAATCTTTTTTGCATGGGCTTTTTTTAGGGCTAAGCTTGTGATTTCAGCAGAAAAGTGATGTGATGAAGCTCGTTTTTTAGCACTTTACTCACGCAACCTCTCTCTATCCCAATACGCCGATGATGCCCACTGTTCCGCTGACAACAGGCTGTGGAGCTGAGCACATGACTGCTCTGTGGGACCGTTTCCGGCTTGAAGGGGACGAGTCGTCCTTTCTCCGTCTCTACGACCTCTACCTAGATGACTTGTTCCAGTATGGGATGAGTTTGTGCAAAGATCGCGATCTGGTAAAGGATTTGATTCAAGAGCTGTTCCTTCAGTTATGGGAACGACACATTCACTTGGGCGTAGCCACCAATGTGCGTGCATACTTGCTCGGGGCCTTTCGCAGCCATTTGCTGCAACACCTGAGACGTAATCGCCGATTTACTCGACTACGTAGTGCTCTGCAGTTACCCAACATGACAGAAGGTCCTGCTTTTGACCTATGGCTTGAGGAAGAAACACAACGGCGGCGACGTACGAATCTGGCCATGGCCATGGATCAGCTTTCTGAGCGCCAGCGAGAGGCAGTCCATCTGCGGTTTTATGCCGGTCTCACCTGCGATGAAATTGCGCAAGTCATGCAATTAGAGGTGCAATCGACGTACAACCTGCTGCACCGGGGCCTACAGTCATTGCGCAGCAAGCTGGAGTATGCGCTTGTCTTGATCCTGGCTCTGTTCAACTAGCTGGTTAGTTATTGCTGTTGAGGTTCGTAAAGGCGTGCTCTCGGGCATCCCTTCGGGGCCACTTCTCCCGACTATGCCCACACGCCAGCAAACCCATGACACTACCACCCTCACCATACGGTCCGGTAGTTCAGTTGGTTAGAATGCCAGCCTGTCACGTTGGAGGTCGCGGGTTCGAGCCCCGTCCGGACCGCCAGAAGCCGAAAGCCCCGCAGCACGCGGGGCTTTTTCGTGGGGGCTCAACATAACGGAAATACCCGGCCTCACAACGAGGGGTTATCCTCGATGTGAGGCCGGGCATTGCCGGATATCTCTGCTACTGCCCTCCCTCGGTGGGAGCTGCCGTAGTGGGCTTCGAGGCCCCGTTTGGCTTTTGAGCCTTGCGGCTCATCGGCGGTTTTGCGTCCCGATGCTTGCAAGCAGTGGGAGGATAGTCTAAGCTCGGCCGAGCAAAGCCCGTGACGCCGCCGCGTTTGCACGCTGCGTCGGCTTCACCCACGGATTCATTCAGCCGGGGCGGGTGGGACTACGGACCTGACCCACTTACTCCAGCCGACTATCGCTAGCGGCTGGGCTCTGCACCAAAAGTGTGTGATGGGTCGGTGCAGCCGTCACTTAATCACACGGTGCCTTGGGGGAGTCGGGGGGATTCGAGAAAAAATGATCGGGATCGGGGCATTGCGCCGGTGGGGCTCCGCAGTGTGGCTGGAATTTGCCTTGATGCGGCGATGCAAGCGGCCTGACCTCCCCTGCAGGTGGCACCAGCCACCAGCACCCCCTCCTACGGTAGGAAGGGGTGAGGAGCCTCAGGCTGAGGAGAGCCTGAGGTAAGGCATCGCAAGATTAGGGGCATCGGAGGCCACGACGACAGTACGCGCTTTAGCTGTAATGGCGAATTAACACTCGTAGCCTAATCCTCCCAACGAATCAGTGAAAGGTTGTCGTCGAGCTTGCGGTCCACCAGTTTGTGAATGGGGTCCACGCCGGCGTAGCGCGGTTTGCGGCCGCGATAGGTCAGCACCACGGTCGCCGTGTCACCATGGGGGATGTAGCGCTTTTCGAGCATTAGCAGGTCAGCCTGCTTGAGCGGAATGCGGGCGGTGAGCAGGCCCACGTCCACTGGCAGGCCTAGCGGCCTCGGAATCGAGTCGACATTGCCCACGCTGTCGGCATACACCTTGCCGGTAGTCAGGCGCAGCGTCACTTCATAGAGGCTGTCGGCTTTGTTCAGCACTTTGCCTTTGGCCGAGTGCAGTCGGTTCTCGTAGAGGGTGATGCGCAGCATCTGGTCGTCGAAGAACTCGCGCAGGCTGTCGGGCACGATCTGCACCACCTCGTCATACCAGTTGCGCATAGTGGGATAGGGCGGATCTTTCTCGCGGAAACGGGCGACGAAGCGCTTAAGGGAGGCGTTGAAGCGGTCTTCGCCCAAATAGTCCTGTAGAGCAAACATGGCCGTGGCTCCCTTGCGGTAATAGATGTAGCTCTGAAACTCGACGGTCATGAGGGGGCTCTCTTTGCGCCTCTCACCAGCGCGACCTGATAAGTAGCGCTGCAGCTCGAGGTTCAAGAACTTGCGTAACGGCCCAATGCCATATTGGTGTTTGAGCACTTGCAGCGAGCTGTATTCAGCCATCGTTTCGCTCAGGAACTGCCCACCGCGCACAGCGGCTGGCGTTACTTGATGGGCCCACCACTGGTGCGCCACCTCATGTGAGGTGACCATCCACACATAATCGAGGTCTTCGGGGTTCTCAAACTGTGCTATGAAGCCAAAGCCCTCAGAGTAGGGAATGGTATTCGCGAAAGACTGAGCGAAGGTGCCCTGTGTGCGGGGGAATTCAAGAATTCGCACCTGTCGGTGCTGATAGGGCCCAAAGCTTCGGGTGAAGTAGTCGAGCGATGCCTTGACGGCAGCGATCATCTTCTGCACGTTGTAGCGGTGCTTAGGGCTGTGGTAGATCTCGATGGCGATGTCGCGCCCCGTGAGGGTGTCGTGAAACACGTCGCGTGCGATCTCATAGCGAGCAGAGCCGATGTTGAAGAACAGCAGCATCGGCCGGTCCATCTTATAATAGAAGTAGGCGCGGCCGTTTTCCTGCCACTTGCGCTGCAGGTAGCCCGGCGCCACAGCCACCTGATCAGCTGCAGTGCCGATGGTGATCTCGAAATCCACCCAGTCGGAGTTCTGTTCGAACAGTCCCGTGTTCACCGCTAGGCTGTCGGTGAAGTCCGGCAAGGGGGCCTGCTCGGCAAGGCCAAACTCGCGGCGCTTGTCTTCTTCGCCGAGCTCGTTTCCGATGTTGTAGCCGATCGCGGGCATGAAGTTCCCGTTGTTCAGGAACGTGCCGTTGGGCTGCACCTGACTTTCGTTCGAGATGCCGGTATGCGCCAACTGCAGCGTCATGTCGAGGCTAAAGCTATCGCCCGGCGCCAAGCCCCCTGGGAAGGCGTAGAGCTGAATGGCGCGGCGGCGCTCATAGTCGGTCTGTGGCACGCGCACGACGGCCCGGTTAAAGCTATCGGTGTAGGGGCCATCCTGTCGCCATTCGAGCATCAGCGTGTCGATGCGAACAGTCGAGCTGTTGCGCAGCCACATACGACCCCGGGTTTCGAGGCGCCGCTCATCGGGGTAGAGCTCGACGTGGAAGTTCACCGCGGTGATCTTTGGCTGCGGCTTGCGGAAGAAGCGGGACTTGTACGTTTTCTCGTATGCCACCTGGCCCTTTTCACGTGCCTTGCGGCCGGTGAACTGGTCTTGCTCCACCGTAGCGTGATAAATAAAGTAGCCTGTGCCTAGGGCACCCACGAGCAGACTCGCGGTGACGATTTGATATGAGCGGCTGCGGCGCCAGCGTCGTCCGAATTCGTTCAGACGCGAACGGATATGTGACTCGGTGCCGTGGGCAAAGAGGCCATAGCCGAGGCAGAGCATCAGACCCGCCACCAGCGACCAGTGTAGCAGATAACTCAGGTGCCCCCTGACTGCGTCGCCATAACCGTTCATGTCGCTGTATTCGAGGCCCAGACCACTGCCAAAGCGGAACAGGGGATGCTCAAGACCCAGCTGGCCCATTACGAGCAGGAACACCAGGTAGAGCACCAGGATCAAGTGCCCCACGTATTTGTTCTGCACCACCACTTGAATGGTGTAGATCAGAATCACGCCCGTGGCGATCTGGGGGAAAAAGACGAGAAACAGGTCGGTGAAGTAGAGCCCGAGCTCAATGCCTGTAAAGCCCTTAATCAGCTGGATGGCGATGAACACCACCAGCATGAGCGAGAGCAGGGCCAGTGGCACAGCCGTCAGCGAGATCAGCTTAGTCCAAAACTTAGCCGCGCGCTGCACTGGCAGGGCGTCGTACACCTGATCGAGGCTCTGCTGGCGCTCGCGCCACACCACCTCACCGGCTAAGAACACCAGCAGGATCTGCATCAGTAGCACGAATAGTTGCCCTTTGGCGTCGAGCATGACGGCCGTGGTGGGATAGACCGGTGTCTCGTAGATGAGGTTGGCATACCATGCGTCCATCGTGACATAGAGCCCGATGCAGATGATGAAGACTAGAAAGAAGGGATTACGGAGTGTATTGGTCAGCTCGATGTTTAGGAGCGAGCGAAACTGCGCCCAGCGCCCCGCCCAGCTGAAGTTGAGGGTCAGGTTACGAATGGCGATAGGGCTGTCGGGCACGTTGACGAGCGACTCATCCTTGAGGCGGCGGCCCCCACCCGTATCACCGAGTGTGAATCGGAAACGGATGAAGCAAAAGACCAGCAGGCCTAGCCCAACCGCGCCCCAGATCAGACGGTTGATCAGAAAGTCACCTTCTAGCGGAATGATACGTGCGTTCTGCTCGGCTACGGACCAGTATTCAATCACAGCGTCCATTGCACGCCAGCCAAAGGGATCGAGCAGGCTGGCCAGGGTCTTGTTGCCAGCGTCATACGTTTGCTGGAGAATCGAGCTCGTGATCGAATAGAATACGATCATAGCGATGCCCAGCACATAGCTCCAAAAGATGCGGCGGGTGAGCGTGGGAAGCGTGAAGTAGATGCCGCCCAAGAAGAGCAGGTTCGGGAACACCAGTGTGAGCATCGGCTGGAAGTAAGCCTCTGCACGGAAGGGGCCGTAGTTCACGGCCTGTGACGGATCGGCGATGGTTCGCGCGATGACCTCGCCCAACGCCATGCCGAGCGGGAAGCCGCTGATTACAATGAAGGCTAAGAGCAACGAGCCCAGCAGACGCCCGCCGAGGTAATCGCCCTTTTTGATCGGATAAGCAAAGAGATAGCTATAGGTGTTGTGTTCATAGTCACGATAGACGGGCACGGCCAGAATGGCCGAGAAGAGGAAGAAGCCCATGACGGTGCCGAACTGCGCCACCACTTGTCCAACGATGGTGGGGGCATTGACGTTGAGCTTTCCCACGCCGCCGCCGATCTCGCGCAGCGCGGTCAGGAAGACCAGCAGGCCGAGCGCAAAACACAGCGCGAAGTAGAGATAGGTCGCATGACGCCGCGCGCGATAACGCAGCTCAAATGCAAAGAATTCGCCTAGCATAGGATGTCAGATAGGGTCGGTTGAGAACTAGGCTTAGAGGGTATCGACGTTGGTCTTGGTCGACACGTAGTAGAAATACACCTCTTCGAGGGTGACCTCGACAGGCTCAAAACCCTCACCGGGGTGGCTGCCATGGTGGATGAACAGGTTCAGCCGACCCGCGCGCAGCTGCGTGCTGATCAAGTGATAGCGCTGCTTGAGTTCGGTCACCTGCTCGCGGGCCACGGCCTTGCGCCAGATTTTGCCTTGCAGCTGTGCGATGGCATCGGCAGGCGCGCCCTGGGTGAGCACTTCGCCTTTGCAGATGATAGCCATGTCGGGGCAGAGGTTGGTCACGTCTTCGACGATGTGGGTCGAGAGGATGACCACCGTCTCTTCGCCGATTTCAGAGAGCAGGTTGTGGAAGCGCGTGCGCTCGGCTGGATCGAGGCCTGCAGTGGGTTCGTCGACGATGAGCAGCTTGGGGTTGCCCACCAGCGCCTGGGCGATGCCGAAGCGCTGCTTCATGCCGCCAGAATAGGTACCTAGATTTTTCTTGCGCACCTCATAGAGATTGGTTTTTTGAAGCAGATAGTCCACCACTTCTTTGCGCTGCTGCTTATTGGTCACGCCCTTGAGCGTGGCGAAATGATCGAGCATCGTTTCGGCATCTACACGCGGGTAAACGCCGAACTCCTGGGGCAAATAGCCGAGCTGGCGCTTGAGGCCCTCGGGGTCGGCCGCCACATCAAGCTCGCCAAAGCGGATGCTGCCGCTATCGGCCTGCTGCAGCGTGGCGATGGTGCGCATCAGCGAACTCTTGCCTGCGCCATTCGGCCCGAGCAGGCCAAACATGCCCGGCCGGATAGTCAGCGAAACGGAATTGAGCGCTTTAGTGCCGTTGGGGTAGGTCTTGGTGAGCTGGTCGATAACGAGATTCATGGCGAAGCAGAGCAGAATGATAGAAAAGGGTAATACGGGCTAAAGATGCCTCATGTGGGCATTGGTTGCTCGGGGGCAGGTGGAGCAAGGCTCAGAAAGGAGGGTAAATCTCAAACCGCATAGACCGTAGCAGTTTCTACGCGCCATTCTCGGATTCGACAGAAAGACGTAGAAGCGCCTAGGCAATGGCTTTGTTTGCACGAGGTGCGCACACACAGGGCCTTCTGCACTATCCAAGAGGCCTCAGCTTAATCCCTAGGCCGCGCACGCTTGATGGTGACAGCGGCTGCTGCAGGGCGCCGCCAAGACCCTAAGCTGTTGCGATGAGCAAGCCTTGCACATATGCAGTACGTCATAGACAAGAGTTGCACACGCATGCATTACCATCTCACATCTGCGGCATTTTTTAGTTTGACTCACTTGAGCGATTGATAGTTGCGAGAGCAAAGCGAAAACTTGCATTCCGCTAATCTAGACTCAGCCATGAACCATCTTCTACCCATCAGCCGGCTTGCGCTGATGATCTTCGCTAGCCTATTTCTCTTCTGCTCGGCAAGTGGCCAGGCTCCTGCTGAAAGCTGGCGCAAAGCCTTTGACAAAGAACTCGATTGGTTTCGCCTGACAGGGGCGGGCCTAATCGTGGCCAGCACGAATGACGCCATTCACGGCCTCGACCCCGTGGACGGCAAGGTGATCTGGAGCAACACTGAATACAGAAACACCCCAGAGGACTTCGTCGATATCGTCGAGAACACGCCCTTTATGACCATCACGCGCAAGGGCCTATTCACCAAAGTGGACCTTGTCGATGTGATCACGGGCAAGACGCTCTGGGGCACCAAGGACATTGGCCTCGCCGCGGTGCAGGGGGTGATGGCCGTGCCTGACAACCAGAGCTTGCTCATCGCTGGTGGCAATGCTAAGGGCAAAATCGTGGCAGTGATGGTCGATATGGCCACAGGCAACGCCTTGTGGACGCAGGAAAAATGGTTTGGCCTCGGAAACTCGAATACGCCGCCAACCCTATTTCAGGTGCGCCCCGACAAGAAGTCAAGCACCAAAATGACGCTCAAAGGGAATCAGCCCCTCCTCTTCTTAGATGAGAACCGGTTTATTGCCGCGCTCAGCAAAGACCAACTGGCCTGCTACGAAGTCAAGACCGGCAACATGATCTGGGCCGTCGACACCAAGGTGCTCAAGGGTGACTTTGCCCCCGCGATCAAGAACAACTATGCCGGCATGATCTTAAACGAAGACAAGAGTGTGCTCTATACCGGCTTTGGTCGGAACCTATTCGCTGTGCGCACCAAAGACGGCACGTTGGTTTGGGCGGCTGACAACTTGCCCAAGCTCAAGAAAGATGCCATTCCCTCGCAGCTGATGGTCACCCCTAAAGGCCTGCTTGTTCGCTCTTCGGGCGAGAAAGCTCGCATCCAACTCTTTGATCTCACCACCGGTGCCGAAGTGTGGAAGAAACCCTTCAAAGACCTAGGGTCCTGCACCAACTTCCTGCTGGCAGGTGATCAAATCATTCTATACACCAACGACAAACCGAGAGCTGACGCCTCGCAAGTGGTGGGTGGCTTCGGTGTGGCTGGTGGTTTGGCCGCGGGCATCATGCGAGCCTCTAAAGACGGGGACAAAGGTGACCCCGGTGAGTTCATGCAGATCAACCTTGCTACGGGCGAGGCGAAGAAGGTGGCTACGATTACCTTCAAGGGCGGCGACATCCCTACCCTCATGACCTATGAGAATGGTCTCTATCTGCTGCGCTCAGAGCAGAACGTCATGGGCGTAACCGCCACGGGTGAAGTGAAGTTTCACACCTACTGCCGCGCGCCGGGCGCGAGCCTTTTTGCCAAGATCAGCACCGAGGCGCTGATCGCAGCTGCCAACACTATGTCGTATGCTGAGGCACAAGACCGCGCCAACCGCACTAATCGTGCGGTGCAGTATCAAGTGATAAATAAAAACGAGGCCATGACTAAGCGATTCAAGGCCTCTCAGAACTCAGACCAGTACGTCTATATGCTCACCTCGATCGAGAGCGGCAAAAAGGGCGTGGGCATTCAGCAGGTGAACCGCTTGACCGGCGAAAAGGGCAAGTTCATTCTGCTCGGTGACAAGGAGCCTGAATATGTGGTCGACGAGATTGAGGGCCTGCTGCACTACCAGCTCGAAAAAAAGGTGCTGGTTTCCTACAAGTTCTAATTCTCGAGGCTGTCGACGTCGCGCCCCTTCTGTCAGGAGGGGCGCGGCTGTTGAGGGGTGCTCCACATTCACGTTTTCACCGTTACGCTATGTTGCGTCTCTTCAGCTTCTCCACGCTGCTGCTGTTCCTATCGTCCGCGCACGTGGTCGCACAGGGCAGCGCCGAGCCCATCTTACAGACCGGCCACCTGGGTCGCATTTACGCCATTGCCTATGGGCCCGACGGACAATTTGCACTGACCGGCAGCGAAGACAAGACCGTGCGCCTATGGTCGATTACCACTGGATATGAGATCCGCAGCTACGGCGGCCACTCGGGTACGGTGCGCGCGGTGGCCTTCACTCCCGATGGCGCGCAGCTCGTCTCTGCTGGCGACGATGGCACCATCCGACTGTGGGACCGTGTGACGGGCCGCGAGCTGCGCCAGTATCTGGGCCACGCGGGCCGCGTCAGCGCCCTCGCTGTCTCGGCTGACGGTCAGACTCTCGTGTCGGGCGGCGAAGATTTGCTGATTCGTGTGTGGGACTTGCCGCGAGGTACCCTGCGTCAAACCATCAAAGGTCATAAGAAGGCGATCAATGCGCTCACCTTCTCTAAAGACCAGCGCGCCATTGCCTCGGCCGGCGCCGACCCCACTGAGAGCTATCTGTGGGATATCACTACCGGAGCTCAGCTCAAACGCTGGCAGTTCCTTCGCCTACTCCCCAATTTTCTGTTTGACCTACAGGTGTTCTCCATTCAGCTCTCAGATGACAACGAGCGGCTTCTGACCGCTATTGGATCAGGGGGAGACGGCATCAACAACATTTTCAGCATTGTGCTCTACCGATCAGCAGAAGGTGCTCTGCGTGAAGACGTGGTGGTGGCCGGCGGGGTGCACGGCGGTGGGGCTGTCTATGCTCGGCTGCTGCCTGATCAGAAGCATCTGCTAACGGCGGGCTTCGACCGTACGCTGCGGCTCTATGACGTGGACTCGATGTTGCCCATCAAGCCTGCCAAGCAGATGCAAATGCCCGGGCGCACCATGCGCGGTCATCGCGGGCCCATTCTGGCGCTCACGACCTCTCCTGACGGGCAGTATGCGCTGACCGCGTCTAAAGACAACACCTTGCGGCTTTGGCACATTGCTACAGGTCGCGAGATTCGCACCTTCCGATCATCTTACAACTATGTCCAGCCCTATTCCCTGAGCTTCAGTCAGGGGGGGCGCTCGCTGCTGATCAACCGACGCTTTCTACCCTCCTTGCGCCTCGATCTCGAATACGCACGGATGTCGGTCAACTTCACCGGCAAAGAAGACACCGACTTTGCCGCCGTCTCGCCCGACGGCAAACAGGCCCTCTCATTCAACAAGTTTAGCAAAGAGATAAAGGTCTGGAACCTCGAGCAGGGCCGCCTTGAGCGTGTGCTCAACGGTCATTTGGCGGCGGTCACATATGTGGACTATGCCGACGACGGCCGTAGCATCCTGTCGTCAAGCCGTGATCGCACCCTCATCAAATGGGATGCGCAGACGGGGAGCATTCTTGAAAAAATCCCCAACAGACAATTCAGAGGCACGCTGGCAGCTGATGGTCGCACAGCCTTAACCACACGCGATTCAACAATTGTCGTCATCGACTTCGCCACGGGTGCAGAGCAGCGCCGGCTGGTGGGCCATCGCGCTGAAGTACGCACAGCCACCATCTCAGCCGATGCACGACACGTCATTTCTGCAGACGCCCGCGGCGACCTGCGCGTATGGGATGTAGCCTCTGGTCAGGTGCTGCACCAGCTCAAGGGGCACAGCGGCGAGATACTTGCCGTGGCCATCAACAACGATGGTAGCCTCGCAGCCTCGGCTGGTGACGATGGGCGGCTCATCTTATGGGACCTCACAAGTGGCAGTCAGCGGGCTGAGGTCTTTATGACGGGCGATGCCGACTACTTGATCCGCATCCCAGGCAATTACTACACCTGCTCGCGGGGGGCGGCTCGGTCTCTCGCGTTTCGACAAGGTGAGCGTATTTTACCCTTCGAGGCATTTGACCTGCGTTACAATCAACCGCATCGGGTGCTCCGTCAGCTGGGGCTGGCCTCGCCTGCCCTGATCGCTTCGTTTGAACGTGCCTATGCCAAGCGGCTCGCACGATTGGGCTTCACCGAGGCTGAACTCGAGGCCGAGCTCGATCCGCCGAGCGTGCAGCTGCCGCACGCGCAGCTTCCGCTGATCGTGCGCGAGCCAGAACTGATGCTGCCGATCACGGTGACAGCAGGCGCCGAGCCACTCAAGCAGCTTAGCGTAACGGTAAACGATGTGCCGCTATTCGGTAAGGTAGGGCGTCGCATCGAAGGCCAGCGCTGGAACGGGCGCATACCGATTCCGCTGGCCGAGGGTCTCAATCAGATCGTGGTGTCGGCCACCAACAGCCGAGGTGTCGCTGCCATCCCACAATACCTCGAGGTGAAGTATGAGTCTAAGGCACCGCGCAAGCCTGATCTCTATGTGCTGGCCGTTGGCGTGTCAAAATATGCGCAGACAGAGTTTGACCTCACCTATGCGAGCAAAGACGCTGAAGACTTCGTCAAAACCTTACAAGGCAATCCAGGCCTTTTCGGCCAAGTCCGATATCGGCAGCTGACGGATGCGCAGGCCACACATGCAGCAATACTCGCAGCCAAAGCCGACTTCCTCTCACAAGCGAAGACAGACGACGTGGTGATCGTTTTCGTGGCAGGTCATGGCCTCCTTGACGAGCGTTTTGACTACTTCTTTGGAACTCATGATATTGACTTCGATGCGCCCACACAGACAGGCCTAAGCTATGACGAACTCGAGGGCCTACTCGACGGACTAAAGGCTCAGCGCAAGCTGCTCTTCTTAGACACCTGCCACTCGGGTGAGGCTGACACCGATCGCCTAACGGGGGTCACCTACGTTGACAATCCAGATGCTGCAGGCGAGCGCATCGCTACCCGTGGCGGTAGTGGTCGCCGCAAGAAAAAGGGCGTGGGTGCGGCCACAGCCGCCGAACTCGCAAGGGCTCTCTTTGCCGATCTACGCGACGGCACAGGTGCCGTGGTGATCTCGTCTGCTGGGTCGGCCGAATACGCCCTTGAGAGCGCACAGTGGAACAACGGCGTCTTTACCTATTGCCTGCTCTCGGGCCTGCGCGAGCGGAGAGCTGATTACAATTCTGACGGGGTCGTTCATGTGAGCGAACTTCAGCGCTTTCTCGTCTCGCGGGTGCCCAAGCTCACCGGAGGTAAGCAGACGCCCACAGGTCGCGCCGACAATTTGAGGATCGACACGCGACTATGGTGAGCCTAGGGGCGGTTCGAGATCCTGAACAGATGTGAGAAGGGACAAACCATACGGTGCAATAGCGTTCGTTTCTTTTGACCTCGTGACGCGAGCTAAGGGGACTATGGTATTTAGAAATTCGGAGCTCACTCGTGGCTGAGCTTATCTTAGAGGCTAATCCCTATCATTCCAACCATTCCGCTCTATGGATAACGTCCTAAGCAAATACAAGCACGCCTGCGGCTACATCGGCGAGGTGGTCGAGTCAGACGCCAAGCAACCCTATCGCGCCCGCATCAAAGGGGCGAACGGTCAGATCATCTTCTGGACTGAGAACTACGCCAACAAAGACTCTGCCGAGACTCCGCTCGAAAAGCTGGGTTTCATAAAAGCGTAGGCTCGAGATGCCCTTAAACGCCGGAGCCCCTCGAGTCGAGGGGCTCCGGCGTTTAAGCGGTTGCTATGACCTTAGCGGCGGATGACGCGCTGGGCATAGCGCCGACCATCGGCCTCGATCAGCAAGGCATAACTGCCAGCGGCTAACCGGCGGGTGTCGACCACCCAGACTTCGTCAGCGGCATCAGAGCGCAGGCGCAGTGCCTCACGGCCATCCATGCCGATGAGGGTGAGCTCAGCTTTGGCACGTGTGGTTGCATCGAGTCGGATGCGTAGCTCGTCAGCGAATGGGTTCGGGAAGACCTGCACCTCCGTGAGCGCAGCAGACGCCGTCTGCTCGTTTGAGGTCGGCACGGGCAGGGGCGCCGACCACATGCCGCGGCCATAGGTCCACGCGAAGATCTTGCCCAGCGTGGCGCTGATGCGGAGCTCGGTCACCTTGACGTTAGCAAAGCCATTGGACTGCAGCACCCAGGTGGGCGAGGGGGCCTGGATGTTACTAGTCATATACACACCCAAGTCAGTGCCGACAAAGACTTGGTTGGGGTTGTTCGGATTGAACACCGCCGTACGCACAGGGATGTTGGGCAGGTTGCCCTCTTTGTCAGCGAAGTTGACCCCGCCGTCCAGACTCAGAAAAACGGAGCTGACCCCGTAGTTGGAGAATGTGACGAGGATGGAATTCTCGTTTGCACCGAAGCTGACCGAGGCCAGATTCGCCACGGGGAAGGTTGGGTTGGTGCGATCTGTGGCTGTAAAGCCAGCGCCGTTGTAAACCGCCCGCAACAGTTTGCCAGAGGCCGTGCCAAGCCATACCACCGAAGAGCCAGCAGTAGTGGCGGGAGAAACAGTAATGGCCGAGGCAAAGTCATCTAAGCCAGGCACTGGCAGCGGCGAACTAGAGAGGGCCATCGCATCGGTGGTGATCTTGGTCGCGCGCACCTCAGTCGTGGACTCGCCCGAAAACAGCCAATCATTTTGCCAGTCGGCATCGGCGGAGTTGATGAAATCGCCCGTGGATTCATCAACCAGGATTAAGCCTTCAGAGAAGTTGTTGTAGTACATCGCGTAGTTGTTGAACACATACGACACGATCTGTCGATCGCCTATAGGGTCGAACTCACAATAGGCACCATCGCCGCCATAGATTTCATCACCGCCCCCGTAAGTACTATTTGAGATGAGAATGGTGCCATTGTCCTGCGTGCCCCCCATCATAAAAGGACGAGCTGGTGCGCTGGACACATCACCGCGGTAGAACTGAGTGGTGACCTGATCGAGCGATCGCTGCCGAATCTGAGATGACGTGGCGGCGATGTCGAGGCGGTTGCTCCAATAGATACCGCCGTCGGTGCCGAAGATGGCCTCGACGGATGAGCCCGGTTTGAACACCACCGCATGCTGATCGGCATGCACCAGCGAGGTCGATAGGGTGTTCATGTTGGGGTTGTTGCTCCACTTCGAGATGTGGCTCCAACTGGTGGCGCCATTGGTGCTGCGAAAGAGGTTGATGCCACCCACGATAACGACGTTCGAGTCGTTGGGGTCCACAGCAAGGATCAGGTCGTAGAAGGCTTGTCCGCGCGTGAAGTCAGTAGCCGAGATGCCGTTGTCCACGTCGTTCGGCTCAGCCCGAAGGGTGAACGAGCCGCCCTTGTTGTTCGAGCGAGCGAGCGCGCCAGCCTGCGAGCCGGGGTTGCGACCTTCGATGAGGGCATAGACGACATTAGGGTTGTTCGGGGCACAAGCCAGCTCGACGCGACGCGCACCCGTCACGGGCGTCGCCCCACCGGTGAGGAACTGCGCATTGGTGATCCAGTTCACCCCGTCGTCGGAGTAGAGCACATAGCCGCCGCCATGGTTGGCGCTGTTACGCGCTGTGCCGACATAGATGCGGTTATCAGCACCGATCTCGATGTCTGCTACGGCATGAAAGGTGGTCTGCCCAGGCACTGTGGGCAGCACTTGAGTAAAACTCGTGCCACCGTTCGTGCTGCGCCAGAGACCCCGATTTCGGGTGGTCGATTGAAAAATTCCCTCGTAGAACGCGTTCGTCGTGCCGACATAGAGAACGCCTGTGCCGCTCTCATTGCGCACGGCGATGTCGTTGATGAAATACATGTCGGCGGTGTTGGGCAGGCGCGCCCAGGTGGTGCCACCGTTGGTGGTTTTCCATACGCCCGCCCCCGGCGCCTCACCTGCGAACGCCTCCCCGGTGCCGACATACATGACCTGCGAATTGGTGGGGTCGATGGCGATACTGGTGATGTTCAGGTTCTCCCACAGATCGTTTACGCGTTGCCACGGAGAGGTGGCCGAGGTGATGTCGTCGTTGTACCAGAGGCCTCCACTCACGCCAGCGGCCCAGACCTTTCTGCCCATAGGGTCGTTGGGGTCCCAGGCGAGGGCGCGGGCGCGGCCGCCTTGGTTGTTCGGACCGAGTGAGGTCCAGGTGAGCTCACCCGAGGTGGTGCTGCGGCCGAGCTTGCGCTGGCGAATGGTCACGGCCTGTCGGGCGTCGAGCTCGCGGTAGAGCTCGTCGACCGTGGGGTAGCCCAGGGCGGGGTCGAGCGTGGCAAAAAACTCCTGACGGTAATAGGCCTCGGGAGTCTTGGTGGGCAGCTCGGCAGCGGGCGTGGTGTTCAGCCGCTTGGCCCATTCGGCGCGGCGGGCGATGTAGGCCTCGCGCGTCAGCGGGGCAGGCTTGGTCAGGGCCCAAACTAGGGCGACGATGGCCGCCACGGCGACGGCGCCGATGACGAACCCGCGTATTTGCTTGGAGGAAACGTTAGCCATGGAAAGTGGAAAAAAACTAGGGGGGAAGGGTGCCAGCGAGAGGGTTTTAGCGGGGGCGCTGCTGCTGAGGCAGGGCCGAATGGCTGATCGGAATGGCGACATAGCGCACCGTCGAGCCCTGACGCAGAGCGACCCAGAGCTGTGTGGCGAGGGTGAACCGCGGCAGGCTGCGGTCTCGCTCGAGTTCGCGCACACTAGCGGCAGATTGGTCGGTGGCGACGAGCGTGATGCTGTCGGCCGGGGCGAGGTTACGCCCTTCGGCGAGTTCGGGTTCGGCCGATAGGGCCTGGTCGAGCGGGGCTTGGTCGGCTCGGGTCACGCCGAGTAGCACGAGCGATGAAGAGCTGGCATTGCGTAAGTGCAAAGTATAGCGCGCCGATAGCGTGCCCATGGGCGAGCCCGGTGGAACTAGCACCCCGGTGGCCTCGAGCACGATCAGGGGCGCATCGGCCTGCTCGCTAACGGCGGGGTGGGCGGTGCGACAGCCCATGAGCGCTAGCGCATACGCGCCGAGCAGATAGGTAAGCAAGCGAAACACAGGGGAGTCGGGCCGGGGAATACCCACTTATCAGGTAAAATTAAGTTGTTTGGCGCAGATTGTACATGCGTCATCTGGGCGACAGGTCATCCCGGGCGGAAACCGATTTGGCCACGGGCTTCGTTCATAGCTGGCATGAAGCCCACCCCCTGTTCGATTCCGCTGACACTGACCCTGCTGATCCTGAGTTTAACGGCCGTCGCCCAACCCTCCAATCTTACCCGCCGTATGAACAACGCCCCCTCGACTGCCCTCGCAACCTTTGGCAATGGCTGCTTCTGGTGCACTGAAGCGGTGTTTGAGCAGCTCAAGGGCGTGGTGCGCGTCGAGTCAGGCTACTCAGGTGGCCACGTGAAGAACCCAAGCTACCGTGAGGTGTGCGAGGGCACGACCGGCCATGCTGAGGTGCTGCGCATCGAATACAACCCGCAGCAGATTTCGTTTGGTGAGCTGCTCGAGGTGTTCTGGAACACCCACGACCCGACCACCAAAGACCGCCAGGGCAACGACGTGGGCCCGCAGTATCGCTCGGTGGTCTTCTACCACGATGATACCCAGCGGCAAACGGCTGAGGCCTATCTCAAGCAGCTCGAGGCCTCGGGCGTATTCAAGGCGCCCATCGTGACCGAGATTTCACCGCTGACGAACTATTACCCCGCCGAGAACTATCACCAAGAATACTTCCGCAACAACCCGAATCAGGGCTACTGCGCAGTGGTGATCCGTCCGAAGGTGGAGAAGTTTCGCAAGCAGTTTGCGGCCAAGCTTCGGCAGGGCTCGGTGGCGGAATAAGCCCTACCACCACGGACGAATGCGGTCGCGCTCGGCCTCGGTGACGCGGATGTGCTCGGGCACGGCGGCATCGACAGTGCGGTAGGCGCTCTGGGGCCGCCAGCCAAACTCGCCCCGGTGAAAGGCGCCCCAGTAGATCACCTCGCGCTGATGCTCTACGTTCAGGCGGGCCATGACCCGATTGAGCGCGTCAATACGATTGAAGGGCCGCACGCTGCCAAATAGATCGGCCTGGCGGCTGTCATCGGGCCGGATGTCGAGCAAGATCACGCCAGCTTTCTTATACCGAAACCCAGGGCGATAGAGGTCGCGCAAGGCCTCGATGGCGTGGCGCAGCAGCTCTGACGGATGGGCACTGGGCGTGGGCAGCTGCACGAGCCGGTCGAGGCGCACGAGCCGCTCGCCACGGGCAAAGGGGTTGGTGCGGGCGAATAGGTAGAGCCGACCGGCGGCCGAGCGCTGCTTCTGCAGCTTGCGCACACAGCCGCGCACGAAGTAGGCCACGGCGCTCTCGAGCTCGCTGAGCTGGGTGATGGGCGTGCCGAAGCTGCGGGTGGTGGCGATCTGCTGCTTGGCGGCGTGCTCTTCGATGGTGTCGAAGCAGGGTGTGCCGCGCAGCTCGTGGGCTAGGCGCACGGTCATGACTGAGCACTGGCGCTGCAGGGCGTCGGTGGGGGCCTGCCGCAGTTGCCAGGCGTTGTAGATGCCCAAGCCCGTGAGGCGCAGGGCCAAGCGGCGCCCGACGCCCCAGAGGTGGGTGAGCGGCGTCTGCCGCAGTACGGCCTCGATGCGCGCGGGCTCGGTGAGCACCTCAACATAGCTGGTGCGAGTGCGCTTGGCGAGGCGGTTGGCCAGCTTGGCGAGCACCTTGGTGGGACCCACGCCCACCGACACGGGGATGCCCACCTCGTCGAGCAGGCGTCGACGCAGGCGTCGGCACCAGTCGTCGGGCGATACATAGGGCCCGAGGCCCGAAAGGTCTAAGAAGGCCTCGTCCACCGAATAGACCTCGCAGGCTGGCGCCTCGCTGCGCAGCACGCTCATCACCCGCGCGGAGAACTCACCATAGAGATTGAAGTTGGCCGACTTGAGCACTACCCCGTGGCGCTCGACGATGTGCCGCACCTTAAAGAGCGGCGCCCCCATGGGGATGCCGAGGTCTTTGACCTCGTCGGTGCGGGCGATGATGCAGCCGTCGTTGTTCGACAGCACGGCGATCGGCTTATGATTCAGGCTGGGATCGATCACACGCTCGCACGAGGCGTAGAAACTGTTGCAGTCCACCAGGGCAATGAGCGAAGGCACGGGCTGGCCGTCGTCGCGGTGGGCCCGTGGCGCGATCACGGTGGGACCCGGCGCGAGCGGCATCTCGATGAGGGCTTGAGGCAGCAGAGGGCGGCGCATGGTTCGATTGACCCTAGCGAGTTAGCGGGCGCATGGACTCGGGGCGCGGCTTTTCCCCCTCGGCCGAGGGAGAGGGGAGGGGAGCCGGGGTGCGTTTGAGCACGACGGCAGCTATTCTTGTGTTCACCCACTCGATCTATCCGATGGACTTTGGCCGCCTACCCTCGGTCGAGGGGCTCGACCTGAGCCTGCCCTCCGACCCACCCGAGAACGTGCGCGTGCTCACTGGGAGCCCTGCCCGCGCGCCGCGTGTGATCGTGGGCTGCCCCAGCTGGAACCACCCCGAGTGGATAGGCAAGGTGTACGCGGCAGGGCCGAAGAGCCGGGAGTTCCTGCCCGAGTATGTGCGGCAGTTTAACGGCATCGAGGTGAATGCCACGGCGTATAACCTGCCCTCGGCCGACAAAGTGGCCCACTGGGCCGCAGTGGCGCCGCGCGACTTCCGCTACTGCATCAAGTTTCCGCAGACGGTCACGCACTACGGCGCGCTCGGGCAAAAGCTAGAGCTTGCACGGGCCTTTGCAGAGCGCATCGCTCCGCTGGGCGAGCGTCTGGGACCACCACTGCTACAGTTCTCTGAGCGCTTTGGGCCGCGCCAGCTCGATGAGCTCGAGCGTTTCTTACGGGCTTATCCTGGGGCGGCAGGGCCCGCCGTCGAGCTGCGGCATGCCGATTACTTCACGGCTCAAGGACTGGGTTGGTTAGACCGACTGGCGGCGCTAGGGCTGCCAGCCGTAATCACCGACACAGCGGGCCGGCGCGAAGTGGTGCACATGCGGCTGACGGCGCCGGTCACCTTCGTGCGCTTCACGGGCAATGACCTCCACCCGAGCGACTTTTCGCGGCTCGATGCCTGGGCCGATCGCTTGGCCGATTGGTTGACGCGTGGACTCGAGCAGGTTTACTTCTTTGTGCACACGAGCCCAAAGCTCAACTGCCCCGACCTCGCTGACTATTTCGTCCAGGCCCTCAACAGCCGCACGCAACTGAAACTGCGCAGCTGGGTGCGACCCGAGCCGCCGAGTCTGTTCGATCAGAGCGCAGCGGCGAAGCCCAAGGCCAAGCCGAAACCGAAAGTCACGAGGTCTTAACTCGGTTTAACAACAACATGATATCCAGCACCGGCTATCTTCCACCCCACAAGTCTGCCGTATGAATCGATTTCTGTTCTCACTCCTGCTGCTCGTCTACAGCCTAAGCGTCACCCGCGCGCAAGACACCCTGCAGAGCCCTTGGCAGTATCTGGGCGTGCCGCTCGGTGAGCGCTATACGCCTCACGCTGAGATGATTCGCTATGCGCGCTATGTGGCGCAGCGCACGCCATCGGCTCAACTGATTGAATACGGCAAGACCTATGAAGGGCGCCCGCTCGTGGTGCTCGCCTTCGCGAGTGCCGACTACGCGCGTCAGCTCGATGCTATTCGCACCGACCACCTGCGCCGTGCAGGCCTGCTCGAGGGCGCGCCCGCTGGTGCGCCACGCCCGCTGATCCTTTGGCTGAGCTACAACGTACACGGCAACGAAGCCTCAGCTAGTGAGGCCGCGCTCGAAATGCTCTATCGTCTAGGCGACCCCCGCAACGCCGCCATGCAGGCCGTTCTCAAGCACGCCATCGTGCTCATCGACCCTTGCATCAACCCCGACGGCCGCGATCGCTTCGCCCACTCGATGGACTGGCGGCAGACGCCCGGCATCGCGCCCGATGTGCACCCTGATGCCCTCGTCAACTCCCCGCAATGGCCCAGCAGTCGTACGAATCACTACCGATTTGACCTCAACCGCGACTGGGCCTGGCAGACACAGATCGAGACGCGTAGCCGCATCGCGCTCTATCAGCAATGGATGCCCCACCTGCACGCTGATTATCACGAGATGGGGCCAAATTCACCCTACTATTTCCTGCCAGCCGCCGAGCCCTTTCATAGCCTCATCACACCCTGGCAGCGCGACTTCCAGCACATTTTGGGTCGTGCCAATGCCCAGACCTTTGACCGTAGCGGCAAGCTCTTTTTCACCCAAGAGACCTTTGACCTGCTCGCTCCGCACTTCGGCGACACCTATCCAATCTTCAACGGGGCTATTGGCATGACCTATGAGCAGGGCGGACAGGTCGGCACCGCCTATCGCACCCGCATCGGAGACACGCTCACGCTTGCGATGCGCGCCCAGAACCATGTGCGCACCAGCATGGCTACACTCGAGACCAGCGTGGCTGAGCGTGAGCGCATGCAGCGCGAGTACGAAGCCTATTTTGAGCGCGGCCGCACGAACCCTGCAGGTGCGTACAAAAGCTTCGTCATCCGTGGCGACAACCCGAAGCTCAAGCTCGACGACTTTCTCGCCCAGCTTCGTGCGAACGGCATTCGTTATAGCTACGTGAGCGGAAGCCCAGCCAAGGCTCTTGCTCCCCAGGGCTACAATTACCAGACCGGCCAGAACGAGACCTACAGCCCGCGTGCTGGCGACGTGCTCATCTCAGCCGCTCAGCCCCGCTCGGTGCTGGCCCAGGTGCTGCTAGAGCCGCGCACGATGCTGAGCGACTCACTCACCTATGACATTACTGCCTGGGCGCTGCCCTATATCTATGGGTTGAGGGCCTATGCCTACACGCAGCGGCTCGATTGGCCTACGTCGGCCACGGCCCCGGCTACGAGTGAGGCGGCGCTGCCCGAGCGACCCTATGGTTACGTGCTACCCTATACGAGTCTGCGCGAACTGCGCGCCCTAGCGCAGCTGCTCAAGCGCGGCCTGCGCGTTCGCATGACCACCCGGCCCATCACCGTCGGCGGACAAGACCTCGCTGAGGGCACGCTGCTGCTCACGCGCGCCGATCACCTCGCTTTGGGCGATCGCTTCGACCGCGACCTACGTGCAGTGGCGGCTGAATTCGGGCTCAGCTTGCGTGCGCTGCCCTCGGGCCTGATGGAAAAGGGCCCTGATCTAGGTTCGGGCTGGATCGAGGTGCTCAAGGCCCCGCGAGTGGCCGTGGCCACGGGGCCGACCATCGACGATAATGCCTTCGGCTCGGTGTGGCATTTCTTTGAGCAGGAGCTGAAATATCCCATTACGGTCATTCGTGCGGAGCAGTTGGGTCGCGCGCGCCTGCGCGATTTTGACGTGATCATCCTGCCCGACGGTTCGTATGGCAGCATTCTCTCAAGCTCAACACGCGAGGCTCTGCACTCCTGGATCGTGGCTGGTGGCAACCTGATCGCCGTCGACGGTGCCCTCAGCTCGCTGGCGGGCCGCGAGGGCTTTGGCCTACGGTCGCGCTCGATCGACACCGCTCAAGCCAAGTTGCCCTCGAACCCTGACCTGCTACCCAAGTATGCCGACCGTGAGCGTGACGGCCTGCGCGAGGCTGTAGCCGGGGCTGTGCTACAGGTGCGCCTCGATGGCACCCACCCCCTAGCCTATGGCGTGAGCAACCCTTATTACACGCTCAAGAACTCACCCCGCGCCTATGACTATCTACGCAATGGCTGGAACGTCGGCTATCTAGCGCCAAAGGCTCCTCAGAGCGGTTTCATTGGCTCGCGTGTCAAGGCCCGTGTGGCTGAAGGCTTGCTCTTCGGCGTCGAGTCGATAGGTCGTGGGCAGGCAATCTACATGGCCGACGACCCGCTCTTCCGCTCGTTCTGGTATGGAGGCAAGCAGCTCTTCGGCAACGCTGTGTTCCTTCTTACTAGCTACTAAGCGGTCTAGACGACGATAGGCGCGGGCTCTTCGATCACCCGCGACTCGACGTGCACCAGCAGGCGCTCGACCCCCCGCGCTGTCGTGACCGGGTGAATGCTCACTGTGAGCTGGCGGCGATGCCCGCTAGTGCCAATCGTGACTTGGCGGGTGATCTGATCACCTGCCCAAGCACGCTTGGCTTCGGCTGCGACTAGTGCACTCACTGGGCACAACGACGGCACAATGGCTTCGCCCACTGAAGTGCTCAGGTTGATAGAGCGCCAGAAGGCGATGAAGGGGCGGTTCACCACGCTCACGCGCAGGTCGTGGTCGAGCGTTAGTAACCACTCGTCGCTACGGTCGATCGAGGCTTGCAGCTCTGCATTTAAGGTGGCGAGCTGTTGCACGAGGTGCAGCCCATCGAGCGACTCGATGATGCGCACGAAAGTTTCACTCGCAGCCTGCGCAAAGGTGACCTCCGGTTCGCCCCAGGGCCGCTGCGCTTCGTCTTCGAAACAGACGACACCGATCATGAGACCCCCGCGAAAGAGCGGCGCATCAAGCATGGCCTGCACGCCCGTGACACGTCCATATTCGATAAAGGATTGCGTGCTGGGGCTCGCAGAGATGTCAGATGCCACTACTGCCCGCTCCTGCTCGAGAGTCTTGAAGTAGGCTTGGTGATCGTTGCGCTCGAGCACGAGGTTCTCGCGTAGCTGGCGTGTTTGACGGTCGTAGATAACGCGCGACTTGAGATGCCGACGTGCTCCATCAAAGAGCCACACACTGCCGAAACGTACGTTTAGGGCTTCGGTCGTAACCGCGAGCGCCTGAAACCAATTCATCTCGAGCGACTTGTTAGGGTCCACGCGCAGGCGGAGTAACTGTTCAAGGCCGTATTGCAGATTCGCAGGCATAGAAGCTTGGGTAAGTCTGGGGTGAATCGACCTGAATTTACTCGATTTCGAACGTTTGCATCGAATGCCTTTTTGGCCGTATTCAGTGCTTATCGTTTGTATCACCTGAGTGAGACATAAATTTTTTGTTAAGAGAGCACTTTCCGTTTGACTCTGCGTTATACTTGCAGCGGAAAGCAACCCTATCCCCATTAGAGTTTATTCCGATGAGCTGAGAGACAGGCTCGCTGAAGCTCAAGCAACCGACCGGGGTCCTGGCACGGTGCTAACCTGAAAGATAAACTCCACTATGACTCACAACTCGCTCAACATCAGCCGTTTCGACGGTCAATTTGGCGCCCAAGTGTGCCCTACTCCTATGACCGGCGCTTCGATGATGCAGCCCCGTGGGGGTTGTTGTTGTTGCTGCTGTTGTATGCGCTAAGGCGCCCCCTTTCTCCTTTGCTAGTTCCGGTTTGAGTTGACCTCTGGGTCTGCTCTCGGCTACGTTCAGGTTCCCTGATCGCCACTTACGCGTTTTTTACACGCGACGGAATCGCCTTGCCTTTCTCTTTTCTCACCCTCCTCATTCTCTCACTGCTTTTTTCTCTTCACCCCATGTCACAGCATCGTTTCGAAACCCTCCAGTTGCACGCCGGCCAGGCCCCTGACTCGGCCACCAATGCCCGCGCCGTGCCCATCTATCAGACCACGTCCTATGTCTTCAACGACTCGGCGCACGGGGCTGACCTATTCGCCCTGCGCACCTTTGGCAACATCTACACCCGCATCATGAACCCGACCACCGATGCGTTCGAAAAGCGCATTGCGGCGCTCGAAGGCGGGGTGGCTGCGGTGGCTACCGCCTCGGGCCAGTCGGCTCAGCTGCTGGCCATCGCGGCCATTGCACACGCGGGTGACAACATTGTCAGCACTAGCCACCTCTATGGCGGCACCTACAATCAGTTTAAGGTTGCCTTCAAACGGCTGGGCATTGAGGTGCGCTTTGCTGAGGACGATCAACCCGACACGTTCGAGCAACTTATCGATGCCCGCACCAAGGCGATTTACCTAGAGACGATTGGCAATCCGGCCTTCAACATTCCCGACTTCGAGGCCATCGCGGCGGTGGCTCGACGTCACGGTATTCCGCTCGTGGTGGACAACACCTTTGGCGCGGCAGGCTACCTTCTCCGCCCCCTTGAGCATGGAGCGAACGTCGTCACGGCTTCGGCCACGAAGTGGATCGGCGGTCACGGCACAAGCATTGGCGGTATCATCGTCGATGGCGGCAACTTCAACTGGGCGAACGGCAAGTTTCCGCAGTTCACTGAGCCAGCTGAGGGTTACCATGGACTGAAGTTCTGGGAGGTCTTCGGTAGCGAGGGGCCGTTTGGCAACATTGCGTTGGCGATTCGACTACGGGTGGAGGGCCTACGTGACCTCGGGCCGGCGCTGAGCCCCTTCAATGCATTCTTGCTACTGCAGGGCCTCGAAACGCTCTCGCTGCGCGTTGAACGCACGGTCGAGAACGCTGTCGAGCTGGCCGAGTGGCTGGAGAAGCATCCCGCCGTGGCAGGTGTGAACTACCCCGGGCTGCCTTCGAGCCCCTACTACGCGCTGGGGCAGCGCTACTTCAAGCGGGGGCTGGGCGGTGTGTTCACCTTCCAACTGCGTGGAGACGTACAGACGGCGGCGAAGTTCGTCGACAGCCTCAAGCTGGTGAGTCACTTAGCCAATGTCGGCGACAGCAAGACGCTCATCATCCACCCGGCCTCGACCACACACCAGCAGCTGACCGAGGCCGAGCAGCTGGCGGCGGGCGTGCATCCTACTGACCTGCGCGTGTCGGTGGGCATTGAGCACATCGACGACCTCAAGGCCGACTTCCAGCAGGCCTTCGACGCAGTGCGACACCTCCAGCCCGTGCTGGCCTGACATGGTCACACTCGTCGAACAGGAGCATACCCTTGAGGGCGACTTCGCCTTCGAGTTGGGCGGTGCCCTGCCCCTCACGCTGCGCTATAGCGTGTGGGGCAGGCCCGACCCGACCGGTGCGAACGTAGTCTGGGTCTGCCATGCGCTCACTGGCTCACCGCGAGTGGACCAGTGGTGGTCGGGCCTGGTCGGCTCGGGCCGCGCCTATGACCCGGCGGAGTTCGCCATCGTGTGTGTAAACGTGCCCGGGGGCTGCTATGGCAGCACAGGGCCGCTTAGTGTGAATCCCGCCACGGGTCAGCCCTACTACAAGAGTTTTCCGGTGGTCACCGCGCGCGATGTCGCCGAAGCTTATGAGCGCCTTGCGCAGCACTTGGGTTTCGCTCAGCTGCACACGGTCATCGGTGGTTCGATGGGTGGTCAGCACGCACTCGAGTGGGCCATCACCCACCCTGAGCGGATGCGGCACCTCGTGCTGCTGTGTAGCAATGCCGTGCATTCGCCCTGGGGCATCGCCTTCGATGCGTCGCAGCGCGCGGCTATCGAGCTTGACCCCACCTGGGTGTTCGACAGCCCAACAGCGGGCCTTGACGGCATGCGCGTTGCGCGAGGCATCGCCATGCTCTCGTACCGCTCGCATGCGAACTATGACGCTCGGCAGCGCGAGGTCGACCGCCCTGTGGTGGCTGCCCACCGCGCCGAGCAGTACCAACGCCATCAGGGCGACAAGCTGGCGGCGCGGTTCAACGCCTATACCTATTACCGTATGACACAGCTGCTCGATAGCCACGATGTCAGCCGTGAGCGTCGCTCGCTGGCAGCGGCTCTACGTCGGGTGCAGGCTCACACTCTCGTCGTGGGCGTGCGCCAAGACTTGCTCTTCCCGCTCGAAGAACAGGTGCTGCTCGCCGATCACATCCGTCAAGCGCGATTGGCTATCCTCGACTCACCCTATGGGCACGATGCGTTCTTGGTCGAGACCGAAGCGCTTTCGCGGCATATCGCAACCTTCTACCTGACCCCTTCTTTTCATCCCATACCCCATCTCTCATGAGCATCGGTCTTTTTGGCTTCGGCACGGTCGGCTCGGGCGTCTATCAGATCGCCCTGTCGCGCGGCCTGGCCCAGCGCATCAAAGCCATCGGCGTCAAGTCGCCGAGCAAAGCCCGGCCGGAGGGCTTGCCCTTTACCCTTGACGCCACGACCATTCTCGACGATGCTGAGATCACGACCGTGGTAGAGGCGATCAGCGATGCCGAGGCCGGCTATCGCATCGTCACCGAAGCCCTGCGACGGGGCAAACATGTCGTATCAGCCAGTAAGGCCGTCATCGCGGCCCATCTGCCGGAGCTGCACGCACTAGCGGCGCGTCATGGGGTCTCGTTACGATATGAAGCGGCTGTTGGCGGAGCCATCCCAGTGCTCGACGTGATCGACCGCTACCTCGCGCACGAGCCCATTACCGCGGTGCGGGGCATTGTCAACGGCACGACCAACTACATTCTAACTCGCATGGAGCGCGAGGGGCTTGACTTTGACACGGCGCTGGCCGAGGCTCAACGCTTGGGCTTCGCTGAGGCAGAGCCTACCGCCGATGTTGAGGGCCTCGACGCGCGCAATAAACTTGTGATCCTGAGCTACCACGCCTTTGGGGACTATTTGCCCCCGACTGCCATCAGCACCACGGGCATTCGCGGCGTCACGGCTGCCGACATTGCAGATGCGCGTGCGCGTGGCGGCGCTATCAAGCTAGTGGCGGAGGCACGCTGTGCGTCCTGTGGTAGCTTGAGCCTGCAGGTCAGCCCGCAGTTCGTTTCCTCTGATGACCCACTCTATTCGACAGCCTTCGAGCGTAACGCCATCGTGGTCGAAACAGCCTGGGGTGGGCCCTTCTTGCTGGGTGGGCGAGGGGCTGGTGCCCTTCCCACCGGCACGGCAGTGACCTTTGATCTTGAACACATCGACCAGGCCTACACCGTCACGCGCAGAATGGCTCTAGCTGAGCTAGTGGCTTAAGGCAACACTTCGTCTGTTTAGAAATGGATATCGCCATCATAGGGGTCGGCCACCTGGGCCTGACGTATGCGCAGGCTTTCGTTCACACGAGCATCGTGCGGCCCGACCGCCTATGGTTGGTGGATCCAAGTCCGAGCGACCCGGAGCTGGTGGCACGGCTGAGTGTGTATCCAGTCGCAGCGATGCCAAATGCCAGCCTTCGCAAGGCGCAGCTAGTGGTGCTCTGCGTCAAGCCGCAGGACTTCGCTGCGCTGGCTCAGCAGCTGCAGCCACACCTCAGCGAGAGGCAGCTTGTGCTCTCGGTCATGGCAGGTGTCACGGTGGCGAGCCTGCAGCACGCCTTGGGCTGTAAGGGCGTCATGAGGGCCATGCCGAATCTGCCTGCACAGGTTGGTCAGGGCATGACGGTGTTCACGGCGGCGGCTGAGGTCGATCGCGCCGACCTCCAGCTGGTGCATAACCTGCTGAGCACAACGGGCAAAACGCTCTATGTGGACAATGAAGCCCTGCTCGATGCTGCCACGGCGGTCTCGGGCAGCGGGCCGGGCTATATGTTCACGTTTATGCAGGCTCTGATTGATGCCGCTCAAGGGCTGGGCTTCTCGCCGGCCGAGGCATTGCTGCTAGTGAGGCAAACGGTGCGCGGCAGCATCGAACTCATCGAGCAGAGCGAGGCCGACTGTGCCACTTGGGTCAGCAGAGTGGCCTCACGCGGGGGCACCACCGAGGCAGCGCTAGATGCCTTTGCTAAGGGTGAACTCACCACCGTGATTCGGCGGGGGGTGGAGGTCGCACACCGTCGCGCCCAAGAAATAGGTAGCCCAATGGCTGTCTAAAACACCATATAATGTTGATGCTCAGGCTAGGTGCTACCATTTAGTTCTCCCTTACCTTCGGCTGCTGTTGTTGAGGCCTCAGCGCCTGCATTTTCTCACCTAATCTGCATCCCATGATCCAATCAAACCCGACTTTTCGAAAGGGACTAGTTGCTCTTATCATACTTTTAGTGGCAACGCTCAGTCAAGCTCAGGTCTATATACCCCTTCGCGGCTTTTACACCATGCCGATCGGCTCGTTCGGCGATGCGTATATGAATGGATTCGGGGGCACTGCTGGCCTCGGTATTCGCAATGGTCAGTGGCGTTTCGCCTTGAACGGAGGATATGCCAGCCATGATCAGCGCAATCTGCCTGGTGGTAACGAGGCCTTCATCGACTACGGTCTGCTTAACCTCTCGGCTGACTATCAACTTCTAGAATCGAAGTTGTCTCCTCTGGTGGGCTTGAGCCTCGGCTTAGCTGGTGCCACAGGTCAGCGCGAGCTCAATGGCATACAGGTTCCGGGCTCGGAGTTCCGCGAAACCATGGCGACGATTGCGCCGATGCTAGGTGCACGCTGGCAGATGAGCGATCGGGTGTCGCTAGATCTGTTCACGATGTTCAACCTATTCCTAAACGCGCCACGCAATATTACCAGTGGTACCGAGCGCTCCGCAGTGACGATTCCTGTGGGGCTAGGACTGAACATCGATCTAGGCGATGCAGAGTCCAAGCCGAGCACTGTCTCTGATCGCGATGGTGACGGCATTGCAGACAAAGACGACCGCTGCCCGGACGAAGTGGGGCTAAAAATGTACAAGGGGTGCCCCGAGGTCCCAGCTGCTGAGGTCAAGTCTCTGGAAGACAAGCTCAATTCGATCGCCAAGAAGGTGCTCTTCGCTACCAGCAGTGCGGTGATCGAACCCGGCTCTTTCCGCGACCTTGACGATCTAGCTAAGATCATGCAGAAGTATCCGAATACCCGCTTCGCTATCGAGGGCCATACCGATAACACGGGCAACGCCGATGCCAACAAAAAACTCTCACAAGAGCGAGCCGATGCTGTGAAAGCCTATTTGAGTGGCAAGGGAATCGAGCCGAGCCGCCTTACGGCCACCGGTTATGGGCAAGAGCGCGCGATCGGTTCCAATGACACTGATGAGGGACGTAGCATAAATCGCCGCGTTGAGATTCATCTCATCAAGTAATCTCTTGAGAGACAATCAGAGGGCCCGACCGCACCGGTCGGGCCCTCTGATTTAGTGGGGGCCTACTGCTTCGGAATCTCGATCACTACCAGCACCGCCTGGGCAGGCGAGCTTGTAGGCAGTGAGAAGCTCACGCGATCGCCTGGCTGCAGCCGTAGCTCAGTTGGTAGGGCTTCGCCGATCACCGCGCGCAGCCGCGCCTCATAGCTGCCGCCACGGCGTTGGTTGACGGCGGCGTTGAGCGCTTTCACATCGATCTCCTGCTTGGTGAGCAGCACAGCCATCACATCTCGGCTGCCGACGGCGTCGAGCTGCATCGAATAGTCCTTAGGGAAGAGTCGTCTGCCCGTGATGCCACAATACGGTGAGTGCTTCTCGGTGTACGGAAAGAGCACATACGACGAGCCGTCAGACTCCTGCCCCAGCACATAGGTGTAGCACTCCACGCTGTTGCTCACCTCCATCTTGAACTTAGTGCCCTTGGGTTGCACCTGAGCCGTCTGCACGGTCGCGCCACTGGTGCCAATGAGCGAGATCGGGCTGCTGCTGCTGTTCTCGATCAGGCCCACAGAGGCCTCGAATGCTGCGGTGCCTGGCGCACGCGCCTTCATCGGATAGAGCCCATACACCTCGGCGCCGAGCTCGTTGGTGAAGGCCGCAAAGTCGCTGTAGCGCATCCAAAAGGTGCCCTGGTCACCCCATCGCTGCCCCCACGAGTTCATGATGTGTAGCGCCCCGCCAAACTTTGAGTCGTCATAGCCGATGATGGTCATCGCGTGGCCGCCGAAGCCTGCCTCGGTGCCGTCGTTAACGATGTGGCCGCCGCGCTGGCTGCGCATCGCCGAATAGTCGCGCTGTGTGGGCTGCCACAGCTGCTCGCCCTGCATCTGATAGAAGCTACCCCCCACCAGCATCCCAATCACCACGGGGGCTCCTTGGGCGAGATTCTGCTTGACCGCGTTGAGGTCGACGGCGTAGTTGTCGTGGTTTAACGTGAGCCGGTTATAGCCCGCGATGCGGTAGCGCTCAGCCTGGGCGAACAGCTCACCATTGGGCTGCCGACTACAGTCTTGATCGGTGTAGGGGAAGGCCTGCTCGGGCACGAGGCCCCGCTGCCGCACGAGCTCAAGCGCCTGCCGAATCGACGTGCCGTCGCACTGGCCACGCACAAGCTGATTGTAGAGAAAGGCCGGGCTAAACGCGGCCTGCTGCGGCGCGATGCCGTGCGCGGCCGATTCCTGGATCGTGCGCGCGCAGTAGGCCGTGGCCCAGGCTGTGCACGAGCCCTGTGTGCCCTGGTCGCCGGCTGGCGGGGCATACTGCGCGAGGCTCACCTGCTGCGGCAGTTCGCCCGGCGCGAGTGGCTCAAACACCTGGGCGCGGTCAAACTCAGCCCGATCGAGGCGGGCGCCGAGCCCATGCTCGCGGCTGGTGCTCGTCTCGCCCGTCAGCCCACCGGCGCAGCTCTCGAGCCCCCCGCCGAAGACCAGCCAGAGCACCAGCGCGATCAGGCCGAGCGTGAGCGCCAGTTTGGGTTTGCGGAAGAGCAAAAACACGAAGCCCATAATGGCCCAGTTGGGCAGCCCACCGCCCCGGCCTGAGGGGCGCCGCCCGCCTCCGTCCTGATTGTCAGGCTCTTCGTCTTTGACCATTCTGACCGGCATGGCTTCGATTAGTAAGTGGTGAGTGACCAAGATACAGCCGAGCCTGTGCTGCCGCGCCGTACCTTCATGCTAACCCATCCCCCTCTTATTATGCAGCTCAACAACCTCATCAGCGAGATCACACAGCGCACCGGCATCACCGAAGACCAAGCCAAGTCAACGGTCGCTATGGTGATGAACAGCCTGAAGTCGAACATGCCCGACGAGCTCGCCAGCCAGATGGACCGTGTGCTGACGGGTGCGGGCTTCAGCTACCAAGAGGTGCTGGCCGACAAGCTAGACGAGTTCAAAGACCTGGCCGAGGGCAAGCTCAAAGACCTGCAGCGCGGCGCGCAGGGCCTGATTGACAAGATTCTGTAAGCAGAGTCGCGCCATCTTGCGCCCTCTGCATTTCAACGAATGTGGCAGGTGCTCTTTCGGCGGCTGGGCCGCCCCTATCCCGTAGACCTATCGCTGGCCGCTGTGCTGCGGCGGGCGATGGCCTTCGGCCTGTTTGTGTGGTTTTTCTTGGTGCTGTTCGGTCCATTTGGGCTGAGTGCGGTGCCGTTTTTGCAGCGGTTGCTCGAGGGCTTAGGCTATGGTGCAGTCACCTTCGTCGGGATCGCTAGCCTCGGTATTGTCCTGCCGTGGCTTCGGCCCAGCAGCTTTGCCGAAGCCCAGTGGACGCTGGGCAGACAGATCGCTTACTCAGCGCTCTTGATGGTCGCCGTTGGGCTATTGAACTGGGCATACAGTCTGGGCCTGGGGTATGCCGCGCCCACTGGCCTGAGTGCATTGCGCATGGTGGGCCTCACCGTGCTCACCGGGCTGCTGCCCTGGACGCTGCTGCTGATCCTGAACGAGCGCCGCCTCGCGGCCCAGTATGTCGCTGAGGCCGATGATCTGAGTGCTCACCTGCGATCGACCACCGACACGCACGAGCCTCAGACCATCAGGCTGAGCGGCACGCTGACGGATGAACGAATAACCCTAACCCCTGACGCGCTGCTGGTCTTGATCGCAGCCGATAACTATGTCGAGCTGCACCACGAGCTGCCGCAGGGGGGGCTGCAGCGCACGCTCTTACGGCAGACGCTCAGCGCCCTGGCTGGTCAGCTGGCCGCTCACCCTGAGTTCATGCGGGTGCACCGCGGCTATGTGGTGAACCTAAACCGTGTCAGGGCCCTGTCGGGCAGCGCCCAGGGCTATCGGCTGGTGCTGCCCCCTCTCGCCACCGAAGTACCCGTGGCGAGGGCCTATACTGCTGCCGTGCGCGCACGACTGGCCGAGCTCGGCCATTTGACCGCTTAGCCACCCGCCCCAGTGCGACTGGGCGGTCGCCACTCGCCCCAAACGGCGCGCTAGTCGCCCCTGCGCGTGCCCAGCGAGGCACCTGCGACGTCATCGTGCGGTCTCTAGAGCAACCAGTCTCATTACGTATGGAAACCATTTTCAGCATCACTCTCGTGCTGCACATTGCCTGCGGCTTTATAGCACTCACCATGGGCCTTTGGGCCCTGCTCGTTCGTCCCGGGGGGCGCATTCACCGTCGCGTCGGCACCGTGTTCAGTTGGGCGATGCTTGGGGTTGTGCTGAGCGCGTTGCTGCTCGCGTCCCTGCGCCCGAATCCTTTTCTGTTTGCGGTGGGTGTGTTTAGCGGGGTGATGGTGGCCACCGGCCTGCGTGCCCTCAGGCTCAAGGGTCTTCACAGCGGCCAGCGCCCCTCAGCCCTCGACTGGGCCATACTCGCGATTGCCATTGTCTCGGGCTTGAGCTTGTTAGGTCTTGGGGCGTTTGACTATCACCGCTCGGCAGATGCATTGGCATTGGTGTCGGCTGCGTTCGGCTTCGTGCTGCTACTGCAATCAATTGGTGACGTTCGCCGCTTTACGCGCCCACCCGCGTATCCGCAGCAGTGGCTGCGCGTGCACATCGGCCGGATGATGGGCGCCTTTATCGCCACGGTCACGGCCTTCTCTGCTGTGAATCTCACCTTCCTACCTACGTTGGTGCAGTGGCTGTGGCCCACCCTGGTGGGTGCGTTAGCGATCCGCCTCTTTCGCATGCGCTATGCACCTGGGCCCAAGCTGGCGCCCACGCACAGCCTTGACACTGGGCCACAGGCTCAATAGCCGGCAGCCTGCCCGTCTTTGCGGCTCTCGCTCCCGCCGCGATACACCCGACGGCCCGGTGTGGTCTGCCCATCGATGCGGATGGCCTGATAGCCGCCATACGCCACGAGGTTGAAGGCCACTTTATGGCCCCGGCGCATCAGCTCGGCGATGGTCTCGTGGCTGAAGCCCGACTCGAGCTGCAGCTCACCTCCGTCGGTCATCGCCTCGACAGCCCCCACGGGCTCGGTGCTGCCGGTGTGGGCGATGCGCGGGGCGTCGCCGGCCTCCTGCACGTTCATGCCGAAATCGAGGTGGTTGATCAGCGTCTGGGCCTGCCCCAGCGGCTGAAACTCACCGCCCATCACCCCAAAGCTCAAGTAGGGCTGACCGTCGCGTGTGACGAAGCCCGGGATGATGGTGTGAAAGGGGCGCTTGCCGGGGGCATACACGTTCGCGTGCCCCTCGGTGAGGGCATACATCTCGCCCCGGTCTTGCAGGATGAACCCATAGCCATCGACCACTACGCCGCTGCCCATGCCGCGGTAGTTCGACTGGATGAGTGAAACAACATTCCCGGCCGAGTCGGCCACGGTCATATAGATCGTGTCGCCCTCTTTGAGCTTGAGCGTTCCGGGCTCGACGCGACGTGCCGCGCGGTCCATGCGGATGAGCTGGCGGCGCTCGGCGGCATATTCTTTTGAGATCAGGCGCGCCACCGGCAATTGGGCGAAGGCCGGGTCGGCGTAGTAGCGGGCTCGGTCTTCGAAGACCAGCTTCTTCGCCTCGGTGAACACATGCAGATAGTCAGCCGAACCGTAGCCCATCGCCCGCAGGTCATAGCTCTCGAGCAGGTTCAGCAGTTGCAGGGTGGCGATGCCCTGTCCGTTGGGTGGCAGGGCCCACACCGTATAGCCGCGATAGGTGGTGCTGACGGGCTCGACCCAGGTGCTGGTGTGGGCGGCGAGGTCCGCAGTGGAGAGGAAGCCCCCCTCACGCTTCACGGCGGCGGCGATGCGCTCGGCCACCTCACCTCGGTAGAAGGCATCTCGGCCGCGAGCTGCGATGGCCTCGAGCGTGCGCGCCAGGTCGGGCCGACGGAAAATTTCCCCCGTCAGCGGCGCTCGCCCGTTCACAGTGAAGGCCTCTTTGAACCCCGTGAAGCGCGACAGCGAGGGAGCGCTGCGGCCCCACAGATAGGCGATCAGCTCACTCACCGGAAAGCCGTCGCGCGCATAGCGAATGGCAGGCGCGAGCACCGATCGCATCGGCAGCCGACCAAAGCGCTGGTGCAGCTCAGCCCAGCCGTCCACGCAGCCGGGCACGCTCACCGGCAGCCCGCCCTGGGCGGGGATCTCGCTCAGCCCCCGTTCGGCCAGCACCTTCTTGAGCTGCGCCAGGCTTAGGCCCTGAGGCGAGCGCCCACTGGCGTTCAGGCCATAGAGCTTTTGCGTTTTGGCGTCCCACACGAGCGCGAATAGGTCGCCCCCGATGCCATTGCCTGTGGGCTCGACCACCCCCAGCACGGCGTTAGCGGCGATGGCGGCATCCACCGCGGTGCCTCCGGCCTTCAGCACGTCGAGGGCAGCTTGGGTCGCCAGGGGTTGGCTGGTGCAGGCCATGCCGCGCTCGGCGATCACCTCTGATCGGGTGGCGAAGGTGCGACCGGTCAGTCGGTCTTGTGCTGCTGCTGAAATGGCCAGCGTACAAGAGAGCACTACAAGCAAAAGATGGCGCATAGGACGATGATTGGTCAGGCAAGCTAAAAACGAAACCGCCGGCGGTGGGCCGGCGGTTCAGTTCGGGTTGATCGCGATTAACCTTTGCTGCCTTTGGGGTCAGCGGCGCGCGGATAGGTGCGCTCGTCTTTCACCTTGCCATCGACACCGTGAATCTTGATGCTGATAGGCTCTTTGGTGGTCGCCGTTTTGTTGGCCCAAGCGGCGGCCTTCTTCACGGCCTCTTCTTTGGTCGGGGCGGTGAAGTTGGCACGGTCAGACTTCTGCTCTTTGAGCTGCCAGCCTTTGTCGTGCTTCGTGATGTGGAAGTGTCGCATTGCCATAGCGGAGTGGTATTGCAGTGAGAGGATGTTGCCAAGGTAAACCAAGTGTGCATCCGCCTAACACAGCGGCGCTTTGGTTTTCCGCACGCGCGCGGGTCTCTACCCCACTCGGCTGGGGAAAACCACGTTCGAGCCATATGAAATAGGGAGTAGCCAATAGCCCGAGTGGGATGCAGGACAGGTCTTAGTTTCGTGTGATCCCTTATTCCATAACTCCACGCACAGATGCGCAACTTCCTACTCCTCTTGTTTTTGACCTTGTTTGCAGGCGCAGTTTTCGGACAAGATCCGGCTAAGGCACCAGCAACCCCGCCCGCATCGGCCTGGAAGCGCGAGATCAAGCTCGCCATCAACGCCACCCAGGCTGCCTTCAGCACCAACTTCGTCGGTGGTGGAGTGAGTTCGCTTGGCTTGGGCGGCCAGTTCCAAATGAAAGGCGCGCGCGACGGCGGTCGCCCATGGACAATCGACTATGAGGTACTGTTCGAATACGGCATCCAGCAGATCCGCGGTCAGACGATGCGCAAGACGCTAGATCGCATCTGGCTCGACGGCAAGCTAGGGCGCAAGATTGCCCCGCACTGGTCCATCTTCGCCGGGGCCAATCTGCTCACGCAATTCGATGCCGGCTTTCAGTTTGGTCAGGATGCGCAGAACAGAGAAACGCGTGCGCTGCTCTCAAGGCTCTTTGCTCCTGCTTACTTGGGTCAGCAGTTAGGCATCGAATACAAGCCCGTCGATTACTTCTGGGCGAGATTAGGCTTGGGCTCGTCGCGTGTCACGTTTGTGCTTGATGAGAATGTCTATCGAGGTGCCCCCACTGCCTTCGGCGTGCCCTTTGGCAAGGAAGTGCGCTGGGAGGGAGGCCTGCAGCTGAACTCCGATTTCAAAAAGGAGATCGCGAAGAACATCAGCCTGCAGATGACGCTCTACATGTTCACCCCCTATACGGGCGAAAGTCAATTCAAGAACATCGACACACGTTTCGACGCGGCCTTTGTGGCCAAGGTCAACACCTGGCTGACGGTCACGCTGTCAACAACGGCGCTGTACTTCAAGGACCAAACACCCGAGTGGCAGACAGCTCAGTTCCTCGCGCTCAACTTTCTGCTGATTGACAAGCAGCCTGCTGACACTAAGTGACTATCGTGAATCTCAAAAACAAAAGGAGGCTATCGGCCTCCTTTTGTTTTATAGCTATTCGCGACGTTAGACGTTCTTCGGCAGCAGCACGTCAGCGCCATACTGGGCCTTGAGCTGCGCCCAAAAGGCCGGCCCGGGCTTCATATCGCCCGCTTGACCGCTGGCCGAGAGCTGCGCCTTGATGCCCGTGATAAAATACATCTCCATGGGCTTCTCTTTGTTCTTCACCTCGATCAGGCCGCGCGCTTCGCAATCGAAATAGTCGCGCACGTAGTCGTAGGTGGCCTCACTGAGGTTTACCTGGCCGGGCGCGCCCTTGCTCTCAATGCGGCTGGCGGTCACCACCGAGTCGCCCCAGATGTCGTAGGCAAATTTGCGCGTGCCGATCACCCCCGACACCAGAGGCCCACCCGTGTGGATGCCCAAGCGTAGCTTCCAGCCGTCTTTGCCTGCAGCGGCGCGCTCGGCCATGCGCTCGGTCATATAGGCCTGAATCTCAAGCCCAGCTAGTGCGGCATAGACGGGGTTCGGCGGCAGGGCCTCGGGGATGCCACCAGCGCACATATACGCGTCGCCGATCGTCTTGATCTTCTCGAGGTGATAGATATCACAAATCTGGTCGAAGGCCGCGAAGTAGTTGTCGAGTTCAGCCACCAAGGCCTCGGGCTCCAGCTTCTCGGCGATCTTGGTAAAGCCCATGAAGTCCATGAACATCACCGACACGCGCTCGTGGCGTTTCGGCGTCACGCGTGATTTCTCTTTAAGCTCGCGGGCGACAGGGCCGGGCAGTATGTTGAGTAGCAGCTTATCGGCCTTCTCACGCTCGGCCTCCGCTTGGGTCTGGGCTTGACGTGCTTTAATCTTTTCCTCTTCGAGCAGCTTGTTAAAGAGCTCGAAGGTGACGCGCGTCGTGCGCAGGTCATCTGACAGCTCGTCGTTGAGCTCTTGCAACTGGTGCAGCTCTTTTTCCTTGCCGTGCAGGGCCGCCCTCAACAGCTCGATCTCGCGGTCTTTCAGCTCGAGCACCTGAGCAGGCTCGAGGGCTTCGGCGGGGTTGAATGTGCTATTCTCCATTCGAATCATGTGTCCAGCCGGCGAATGGCGAACGTCCGGTAAGGCAAAGAGAGGGTGGGGTGGGGCAAGGTTGCCAGACAGCCTGAAATCGGCCTGGAAATAACGCAAGTTAACGCATGCCCGTTTCTCAGCTGGCAGTGGCTGGGCCAAAGACCCTCCGGTAAATCGGTGCCCGATAGGCGAACTGTAGCCAGAGCGTGGGATAGAGCAGCCAGCCGACAAGGGCATTAGGTCCCTTATAGCGAATAGAATCGACGATGCGGCTGCCCGCGCCGTCGCGCTCGACGCGGTGCTCGTGCCGCCAGCTCTTGAGGAAGAAAGGCAGCTCACGCCCTACATCGACGAAGTGCCAAGCCTCTGCCGTAAGGCCATCGGCCGCGATGACGCTCACCCACACCTGGCGGGCTAGGATAAAATTGAGCTCGAGGTGCACCTCATCGCCTGTGGCGCATCCGCCGAAACGCAGCACCCGCACCGGCGGGAACGGTGGCGCGAGCCGCGTAAAAAGATCGCGCGTGAAGCCCGCCCGCACCTGTTCGAGGGACTGCTGCACACGGGTGTCGAATCGGAGCTGGGGCATGGTACCAGCATAACCCCAGCGCCAGCAATAGGTTCCCCCTAGTGGGTCAGGAGGCCGAGCACCTCAGGCCAGAGGCTATCTCTGAAACGGCGCGAGAAAAGCCCTGCGTGGCCGATGCGGCTCACGCCCACCTCGTGCGGGTGGATGACGCGCTCAGTTTTCGGGGCCAGCGAATAGTAGGCCATCAGGTCGGGCTGCGTGATGGCATTCGCAATGGGGTCGTCGGCGATACGCACAAAGTGCATAGGAGTGCGCACCTCATCGTAATACACAGGTGCGATGCGCGTGCTCAGCTCGGGGCGGAAGTAGCTAGGGCGAAGGCACCAGCGCCGCCAGTCGAGCGCTACCTCGCGCGGCAGGTCTTCGCCCTGACCGAGCGCCTTGGCGGGGGCATAACCAAAGATTGTCGTCGTGAGCGGTATCACCGTGAACCACATCGCCGCCGCAAAGTAGCGGAAGGGCGGCGTCATGTTCCGCCAATAGCCGGTGCTTGAGGCCAGCGCCACTACCCGCTCGAGCCGGGCATGATTGGGCATCATGCCCACGATCTGCCCGCCCATGCTGTGGGCCAGCAAGCGTAGTGGCAATTCACGATAGCGCATGGCAAGCAGCTCGAGCGCAGCCGGGGCATCGTGCTGGCCCCAGTGCGTAACGCTCGCCACGAAGCCGCGCAGCCGCTGGGGCCGAGAGGCACCGATGCCCCGATAGTCATAGCTCAGCACCGCCAGGCCTTGCTCGGCCAGATAGGCAGCCAGGGGGTGGTAAAGCTGCTGCGGAATGCCCGTGCCGCCCGAGAGCAGCACCGCCGCTTGAGGTGCCTGGGGCGCAAAAAAAGTGCCCGCCAGCACTACGCCATCACGTGTCTCGATCCGAACGTATTCTTGAGCAGCTGCAGTTGGCTCCATGGGGCAAATGTACCCCGTTGGTGCCAATTCGTTTTGGACACTAACTTATGCCTAAACAACGAACAGCATGCCCCATCGCACCGCCGCTGACTGGATCACTCAGCTCGAGTTGCAGCCCCTACCCGATGGCGGTTACTACCGCGAGACCTATCGTGCGCCGCGGCGGGTTGGCTTCGAGCGAGAGGGGCAGGGCCTTTCTCGGCCAGCAGCGACCTCAATCCTTTACTTGCTGACCCGCGATGCGTGGCAGGCCTTCCACCGCCTCGACCACGACGAGATCTGGCACTTCTACTACGGTGCGCCTTGCCAGCTGCACCTGCTGCACGTGAGCCCACCGCGCTACGAGTCTATCCTGCTCGGCAGCGACCCTGAGCGCTACCAGCACTTCCAGGCCATCATTCCGGCTGGCACTTGGTTTGGCGCCGAGGTGGTCGAGCCGGGTGAGTTTAGCATAGTAGGCTGCACGGTGGCACCGGGCTTCGAGTGGGGTGATTATCAGCTGGCCACAGCCAGTGATTTGATTGTACGCTTCCCTCAATACCGCCGCCTCATCGAGCGCCTGCTGCGCCAGTCGAACGAGGGGGGGGACTAACCCCACACTGAGGTGCCCTCGGTGCAGTTGCGGCACATGTCGATCTCTGCGCGCCCGCGCATGAGTTGCTGGCGAAAGGCCACATAGCTGCCCCCACGCCAGATGCTCTCAAAGCTCTGCTCAGGCACGCGCCCCATGGCATAGTGTGCGTCTTTGTCGAAGCAACAGGGGAGCACCTGCCCATCCCAAGTCACCTCGGCCGAGTGCCACAGCTTCCAGCAGTGGTTGAGCAGAGGGTTCTTGATGCGCCAGCCTTCGGCCCCCTGCGTATAGCGGCGCAGTGCCTCGCGGGAGGGGATGAGCGCCTGGCCAGAGGTGTCATCAGCATAGTCATACACCTGGGCCGTCTTGATGCTCACGAGGTCCACCCCCAAGTCATAGCCGAACGCCTCGACCCGCTCGACCTCGTGCTCATTGTGGGCAAAGGCGATGAATTGCAGCTCGATGAGGGGCGTCAGGCTGCCCAGCTCACGTCGCCATTTGACTAGATTCTGAATGCCCGCGATCACCGTCGCTAGGTCGCCCTCCACCCGATACTGCTCATAGCTCTGCTGCGTAAGGCCATCAACCGACACGATCAGGTGGCTCAACCCAGACTCGACGGTGGCCTTCGCCGCAGCGTCGTTTAAGAAGTGCCCATTCGTGCTCGTAGAGACAAACAGCCGTCGTGCCGTCGCCTGCCGCACCAGGTCGGTAAAGTGCGGGTTCAGATACGGCTCGCCCTGGAAGTAGAACACCATATACGTTGTGTCTGCGTGCAGCTCGCCGATCAGCGCCTCGATCACGCCCCCCTTCAGCCGTCCTGTCGGCCGCGTGAAGTTGCGCAAGCCCGAGGGGCACTGCGGGCAGCGCAGGTTGCAGGCCGTGGTGGGCTCTACGCCGATGCTGATCGGTCGGCCCCAGTGTACCGGTCGGCCGCTTAGCCGGGCGACGGCATAGCTCGCTAACACCGTGATGGCATTCCACAGCCTGCGCGCCGTCAGCACGCGCGCGTGCAGCCACAGCCCGAGCAGCCCCGCTCGGACGCGTTTGAAAAAAAAGCGCAATGGCACCCTCAAACTTACGCCCCAAAAAAGCTGAAGGCCGAGGTGCCATAGTCGCGCCGATCGATCAGCGAAGGGTGCTCATCATAGCGCTCGACAGCCGGGTGTTCGAGCACGATCTGTCCGTCGGGCAGTAGCAGCGTCCGCTCCAAGGCCGTATCCACCAGCTGCCGCTTGGTGCCGAGCGCATAGGGCGGGTCAAGGAAAAGGTAGTCAAAGCGCTCTGGGGTGCTGGCCACATAAACTTCGGCGCGGGCGAGCACCGCCTCGCATTCGGTCGCCTCAAACTGACGAAACAAGCCCTGCAGATACCGCACGGTCTTGGCCTGAGCGTCGAGGGCCACCACCCGCGCCGCCCCTCGGCTCGCAAACTCGAGCGCCACCCCGCCCGAACCCGCAAAGGCATCGAGCACCACCGCCCCCTCAAGTGTGAACCGATGCGCCAGAATGTTGAACAGCGCCTCACGGGCCCGATCCGTCGTCGGTCGGATGCCTAGGCCCGAGGGGGGCTCAAAGCGTCGCCCCTTATACCGACCCGAGATGATGCGCACGTGTCAGGCGTTCACGGCCGCGACGCTGGTCAGCGGCAGCTGGTCGAGCGCCCAGCCTGCCGCCGACAGGTCCTTCTGCCCGGGATAGAAACTCGCTGCCGCTCGGTAGCCCACTAGGTGCGCCTCGAGCAGGGCGTCGGCGCCTGTGCGTAGTGACGAGAGGCCAGTAACGGTGGCGGCCGCCTGGCCGGGGTCGATTCCCAGGTTATCGAGTGTCGACAGTATGTAGTAAAGCACGTCTTCAGCAGCTCCTGCACGATAGGCGTTGGCGAGCATCAGGCCTTTGGGGCCCGTCACCAGCACATAAAATCGGCTCTCGATCAGCGACACATGCACCGAATACGCCTGCCCCAGCGCCTCATGCAGCCGACGGCTCTCAGCGATCAGCAGGCCCACCGCATGCCGCAGACGATACGTTTTGAAATAGTAATCGCAGCGCTTGACGAGCATGTTGGTCAGCGCATAGATCACGGCGATGTCGCCTGGGCGCACCACATCGGTGAGCAGGCGGTCGCTGGTGGCGCTCACCTCGTGGTGCACCTGCAGCATGGGCAGCAGATCAGCCTTCGCCGCGAGGTTATCCGGCGCGAGCGTCCAGCGGATGGCGTGGCTGACGAGGCCCACCTGCCCATAGCTCAGCTTGAGCAGCTGGTCGTCAAAGAGCACCTTGTCGAGAAACTCGTAGGGCTTCAGATCAGGGTCGGGGTTCACATAGCGAACCGCCGCCACGATCGGGCCCTCAGCACCCTGGATGGTATAGGTCAGCCCCCCCTCGCCCAAGGCCAACTGCAGCCGAGCGCTGGCAGCTGCACTCTTGGTAAACGCGGGCGAAACAAACTGGGCGGCGGGCTGGGCCATGTGGCAGATCGGCGGTTGTGCGGGCCAAACGGACTGAAATCGGCCCCCAAGGCGAGGCCAAGTTAACCGATAGGCCCGAATTTGCCGTTTTTGACCCTTTTCAGATGCTGTAGGGGCGAATCGGTTGCGCGTTCCACAGATTGGCGTATCTTTGCAGTCCCGTTCAAAACACAGCCATGTTCGCCATCGTAAAAATCGGCGGTCAGCAATTCAAGGTTGAGAAGGACAAGTTCCTCTACGTCAACCGGTTGCCCCAAGAAGAAGGCAGCGCCGTGACCTTCAGCGACGTCCTCCTCGTGGCCGATGGCGACAAAACCACCGTGGGTGCCCCCACCGTGGTCGGCGCCAGCGTCAGTGCCAAGGTGCTTGAGCATCTCAAGGGCGACAAAGTCATCGTCTTCAAGAAGAAGCGCCGCAAAGACTATCAGAAGAAAAACGGCCACCGCCAGTTCCTGACCAAAGTCCTGATCCAGGGCATTTCGGCCAAGTAAACCCCTCGACTCTCTGACCTCATGGCACACAAGAAAGGCGCCGGCAGTTCGAAAAACGGGCGCGAATCACACAGCAAACGCCTCGGCGTGAAAATCTACGGCGGGCAGATTGCCATCGCCGGAAACATCATCGTGCGTCAACGCGGCACCCAGTTTCACCCCGGTGAGAATGTGGGTATCGGCCGCGACCACACGCTGTTTGCCCTCACCGACGGCACCGTGCGTTTCTCTGAGAAGAAGAAAGAGGGCCGTCAGTACATCAACATCGACCCCATCGGCGCCGAGGCTTAAGCTTCGATTCGCTGAATGAAATGAAAAAGGGCGCCCACTGGCCGCCCTTTTTCGTTAGCCAGAGTCTTCTGATCAGACTCCGGAAGCTAAGTGTGCTTACTCCGCCGCGTCAGGGTCGGCGGCGTGCGAGTCGGGCAGCTCGACTGACGCCACGTCAGCCGTGCTGCCCGACTCGAGCTCGACTGACTCCGGCTCGACGGCGTCGTCTTCGGCCACTTCGAGGCGCGTCACCGCCGCGATGCCGTCTTCGTCGCGCAGCTTGATCAGCCGTACGCCCTGAGCATTGCGTCCCATCAGCCTAATGTCCTTCACCGCCATACGGATCAAAATCCCTTCGCGTGTAATGATCATCAGGTCGTGGGCATCATCGGCCTCGACGATCGCGGCAAGGCGCCCGGTCTTCTCGGTAATGTTCAGCGTGCGCACGCCCTTGCTGCCGCGGTTGGTCTTGCGATACTCCTCCAGCTCTGAGCGCTTGCCATAGCCATTCTCTGACACCACGAGCAGCTGGGCCTGCAGACCGCTGGCCACGACCATGCCCACCACGCGGTCATCTTCAGCATCAGACAGACGGATGCCGCGCACCCCCGTGGCGGTGCGCCCCATGTCGCGAACGTCCTCAGCGTCGAAACGGTTGGCTAGGCCGTAGGTGGTGGCAATTACGATTTCGCTTTTCTCTCCTACGAGTGCGGCGCTCACCAGGCGGTCGCCATCCGCGATGTTAATGGCATTGATGCCCGCTTGGCGGGGGCGGCTGTAGGCCTCCAGCTCGGTCTTCTTCACCACGCCACGTTCCGTCACCATCAAGATCGAGTGCTGGTCCTGGAAGGTTTCGTCGTTCAACTTCTTCACCGTCACATAGGCTCGCACGGTGTCGCCTGGCTCGATCTGAATCAGGTTCTGAATTGCCCGGCCTTTGGTCGTGCGGCTGCCCTCGGGCAGCTCAAACACCCGCAACCAGTAGCAGCGCCCCCGCTCTGTGAACAGCAGCAGGGTATTGTGCGTCTCAGCAATGTAGAGATGCTCAATGGCGTCTTCCTCTTTGGTGGCAGTGCCACGCGCGCCGGTGCCGCCGCGCTTCTGCACGCGGTATTCGCTCAGAGGGGTGCGCTTGATATAGCCTTGGGTCGAAATCGTGATCACCACACTCTCGTTGGCGATCATGTCCTCGATGGTCAAGTCTTCGGCTGTCACCTCAATGGCGGTGCGCCGCGCGTCGCCGAAGCGGCGGGTCACCTCGCTGAGTTCCTCTTTGACAATGGCGAGTTGGCGGGGGTCGTTGGCGAGGATGTCGGCTAGGTCGGCAACCTTGGCCTGAATCTCTTTGAACTCCGTCTCGATCTTGTCGATCTCGAGGCCTGTCAGACGCTGCAGGCGCATATCAAGAATGGCTTTGGCCTGAATCTCGAGGCGCTGCTCATCGTCGATGCTTTGATCAAACAGATCCTCTGGCTTCGCGATCAGCTGAATCGGGCTATTCCCTTCGCGGATGCGCAGGTTGCCCGCGCGTAGGTGCTCATCGATGAGGCGCTGCTTGGCGATCTCGGGGTTATCAGAGGCCCGGATGAGCGCGATGATGGCGTCGAGCTGACTGACAGCGATGGACAGGCCGAGCAGAATGTTCGCCCGCTGGCGCGCCTCGGCCAGGTCATAAGCTGTGCGACGGCGCACCACCTCGTGGCGATGATCCACATAGTAGCGAATCAGGTCTTTCAGATTCAGCAGCAGTGGGCGGCCACCGACAAGGCAGACGTTGTTGATGTGAAAGGCCGTCTGCAGTTCGGTGTGCTTATAGATGTTGTTTAGCACCACGTTGGCCACTGCATCCTTTTTCAGGTCGATCACCACGCGGATGCCGTCTTTGTTCGACTCGTCGCGCACCTCGGCGATACCCTCGATCTTCTTCTCGTCGCCCAGGTCGTGAATCTTCTTAACCAGCACCGATTTATTCACCTGATAGGGCACCTCTGAGATCACGATGCGCTCACGGTCGCGGCCGTGCGTTTCAATCGCAGCTCGGCCCCGCAGTACCACACGGCCTCGGCCGGTGGCATAGGCCTCGTGCACGCCAGACGTGCCGTAAATCAAGCCCCCAGTAGGGAAGTCCGGCGCGGGAATGTGCTTCATCAGTGCGCCGATCTCGATCTGCGGATCGTCGATATAGGCCGTGATGGCCGATACCACTTCGCGCAGGTTGTGTGGGGCCATGTTGGTGGCCATGCCCACGGCGATGCCGCTCGAGCCGTTGACCAGCAGGTTCGGAATGCCCGAGGGCAGCACTGAGGGCTCGGTCAGCGAGTCGTCAAAGTTCGGCGTGAAATCGACCGTGTCTTTGTCGATGTCGGCCAGCATCGACTCGGCGATGGCCATCAGCCGAGCCTCGGTGTAGCGCATGGCCGCCGGCGGGTCGCCGTCGATCGAGCCAAAGTTGCCCTGGCCGTTCACAAGAGGATAGCGCAGGCTCCATTCCTGGGCCATCCGCACCATGGTGTCATACACCGCGCCGTCGCCGTGGGGGTGATACTTACCCAGCACCTCGCCGACGATACGGGCCGACTTTTTCGGGGGGCGATTGCTCGCTAGGCCGAGCTCTGACATGCCATAGAGCACGCGGCGGTGCACCGGCTTGAGGCCATCGCGCACGTCGGGCAGGGCCCGGCTGACGATGACTGACATCGAATAGTCGATGTAGGCCGCCCGCATTTCCTCTTCGATGCCTCGGGCGACGATCTTCTGATTTTCCTGCATGGATGGAGTAGGGGCCAAGGTCCCGCGGTTGCCGCACGGGCCGCCGCATCGTCCTTAGCAAACGCGGTACGAAGGTACGCATTCACCCCCGGATTTTTGGCCTTAACAGCCCCCTTTTGCACAACTGTAAGTGGCTGTTAGTCAGCAAAATCAAGCGGGTCTGTGCGCTCCATTTCCTGGGCCAGTTCGGCGATCGCCGCATGGGGGGACGCGTCCCCACCCGAGAGGGCATATCCGGTGCCATCGAGGCACGCACTCAGGCGCTCGGTTAGTGCTTGTAGCGGCGCACCGAGCGACCTCGGGGCGAGGCTCAGCGCCCGGAGCGCACACAGCGCCTCGATGGCTAGAATGCGCCCGAGATGGTCGAGGCCGGTGAGGCATCGGTTGCCTGCGTTGGCGCCCATGCCCACATAGTCTTCTTGCCCCGCGCTGCTCGGCACCGAATAGGCCGAGTGGGGTGTGGCCGCTTGGGCGAGCACGTTCACGAGCGCGGCGGCGGTGTACTGTGCGATCATCAGACCACTCTCCAGGCCAGGGTCTCGCGCCAAAAAGGGTGGCAGACCCCGCGCGCCCGACACGAGCTGATAGGTGCGCCGCTCGCTGATGCTGCCCAGCTGGGCTAGGGTGAGGGCGATCAGGTCAAATGCCGTGGCCAAGGGCTGCCCGTGAAAGTTGCCGCCAGAGAGGGCCAGCCCAAGGTCGGGGAACAAGTTGGGGTTGTCTGACACCGCATTCCATTCCCGCTCGAATGTCGCCGACGTCCACGCCGCGGCCTCGTGTGCCGTGCCGTGCACCTGCGGCACGCAGCGGAAGGCATAGGGGTCCTGCACGGCCTGCTTGGGTGCGCGCCAGGCAGGCTCGCCCCCCAGCAGCGCCCACAGGCGCGCGGCCACCCGCGTCTGCCCGGGGTGCTGCTTGAGCTGCTGCAGCGCCGGATGGTAAGGCTCAGGGTGGCACGAAAAGGCCACCGCCGAGAGTGCGGCGAGGGCATCGGCCCAGTCGAGCAGGCGATACAGACTCACGAGCACCTCGGCCCCCACAGCGCCCATATACTGCGTGCCGTTGATCAGGGCCAGGCCTTCTTTAGGCGAGAGCTTGAGAGGCGTTAGTCCGAGGCGCGCATGGGCCGCCGCTGCGGTCATCTGCTCGCCGTCTAACCACACCTCGCCCTCGCCAATGAGTGGAAGGGCCAGGTGGGCCAGCGGCGCCAGATCGCCGCTGGCCCCCAGCGAGCCCACGCTCGGCACCACCGGTCGCACACCGCGCGCGAAAAAGAGGAGCAGTCGCTCGACGAGCACCTGCCGCACACCTGAATGACCAGCGGCCAGCGACTGCGCCTTGAGCATCAGCATGAGGGCCACCACTCGCGTCGAGGCCGCTGGGCCGGTGCCCGCGGCATGGCTACGCAGCAGGTTGTGCTGCAGGGCGCCCAGCTGGTCGGGGGCGATGCGGGTGTCACACAGCGCGCCAAAGCCCGTGTCGATGCCATAGACAGGGGGCTGACCGGGCGCCAGCAGCGCCTCGAGGGTGCGCTGACCCAGCGCGATGCGGGCCACGGCCTCAGGCGCCAGTTGCGGCACGCTCAGCCCGCTGACTAGCTCGCGCAGCGCGCTGAGCGTCAATCGGTCACGGCCGAGGTGCAGCACCGATGCCATGTGGCAAGATAGCGGGCCTGCCTCTAGATGGCATCCTGTTGACACCTACCTTGCAGCCTGATCCAACCCGATTTACTGCTCATGGCCACCAAACTCACCATTCACAACAACGGATCCGTCAAAGTCGAGGGCGAGTTCACGATCGTCGACCCCAATGGCACCGCCTATGACCTCAACGGCCGCGATACGGTCTTCCTCTGCCGCTGTGGAATGTCAAAAACCAAACCGTTCTGCGACGGCTCGCACAAGGGCAATTTCGACCACCAGGCGATCGCCTACCAACTGCCGCCCAAGAAGGCCTAAGCTGTGGTTTTGCCTTTCCCTCGCTTGCGCTGGCACAGGAGGAATGCATCGTTTTTTTGATTCTCCACGGCTCTGGCATCCACTCAGTTAAAGGGGGCGTTCTCATTTCCTGTTCAATAGGCTAAGCCTTTGTAAGCAATGAAATCCAACGACTCGGGTGTACCTCGCTGCGACGAGGGCATCCCGGCTACCGTTGTTCGCCTGAATCGCGTGGTGCTTGTCCTAGGCGTCCTGGTCGGTTTGGTGCTTCAGCAGCCCCTGCTCACGACAGGCCTGTTCCTGCTGCTCATGCCAGCAGTGATCTGGGGGCGCCGGGCGAGCCTCGTCTTTCGCCTTGGCGAAGTGCTATTTCACCCAATCCTCGCCGCCGACGTGCGCGAGCATTGGCAGCTTCAGAGGTTTAACAATCTTATTGCGACCTCGCTGCTCGGCCTTGCTCAGGTCGCTTTTCTGTTCGGGGCGACCATCACAGGCTGGGTGCTGGCAGGCATGGTGGCCGTTGCAGCCTCGGTCGCACTGGCAGGCTTTTGCGTCGGCTGCTTCCTTTACTATCACTTCCGCCTCCAGCGCAGCCGCCTCTTTGGGGCCACGTCGGTCTAGGCTAGCGATCCACCGGCACGACGATGTATAGGTCTTCGTCGGTGCGCTTCATCAGATACTGTTCTCGGGCCAGGCGCTCGGCTTCGGCGCGGCTGGTCTGCAGCAGGCGCCGTTCGGCCTTGAGCCGGATGATCTCGCTTTGATAGAACGTCCGATCGCTCTCGAGCTGATTGATCTTGCGCTGCAGACGCCAGTGCACCCCCACATCATAGCGGTCGAATAGGAGCATCCACACCACCGCCAGCACCCCCACCACCACATAGCGGTTGCGCAGCAGGCGCTGCAGGCCTTCGCGTTGCACGAACCGACGGAGAGCCGTGATTTGGGGCAGGGCCATGTGTGCGAGCTTCGGTGAGCTTAGAGGAAGCGCAGCTGGCTCGCGCCGTAGATCGCCGTTTCGCCCAGCTCCTCTTCGATGCGCAGCAGCTGGTTGTATTTCGCCACCCGGTCGCTGCGGCTGGCTGAGCCCGTTTTGATCTGACCGCAACCCAGCGCCACGGCCAAGTCGGCGATGGTCGTGTCTTCGGTTTCGCCCGAGCGGTGGCTCATGATCGACGTGAACGCGTTGCGCGTGGCCAGCTGCACCGTGTTGATGGTCTCGGTGAGCGAGCCGATCTGGTTCACCTTGACCAAGATCGAGTTGGCGGCCTTGTCGCTAATGCCCTTCTGCAGGCGGATCACGTTCGTCACAAACAGGTCGTCGCCCACCAGCTGCACCCGGTGGCCCATCTGCTCGGTCAGGCTCTTCCAGCCGGCCCAGTCGTCTTCGTGCAGGCCGTCTTCGATAGACAGGATGGGGTATTTCTTGCACCAGTCCACCCAATAGCTCACCATCTGCTCGCTGGTCAGCTCTTCCTTAGACGACTTGCTGAACACATACTTCTTCTTGTGCTCGTCGTAGAACTCGCTCGCCGCCGCGTCCATCGCCAAGAAGATGTCTTCGCCCGGCCGGAAGCCTGCCTTTTCGATGGCCTCGATCACGGTCTTGATGCCGTCTTCGTTGCTGGTCAGGTTGGGGGCAAAGCCGCCCTCGTCGCCCACGTTGGTGCTCATGCCGCGCTTTTTCAGCACGCCCTTGAGCGCGTGAAAGACCTCGGTGCCCATGCGCAGCGCCTCGGCGAAGCTCTCGGCCTTCACCGGCATGACCATGAACTCTTGAAAGTCGATGCTGTTGTCGGCGTGCTTGCCCCCATTGAGGATGTTCATCAGCGGGATGGGCAGCACACGGGCCGTGGCCCCGCCCACATAGCGCCACAGCGGCGTGTCTGACGAGCCCGCAGCGGCCTTAGCCACCGCCAGCGACACGCCCAAGATCGCGTTCGCGCCCAGCTTGCTCTTATCCGTCGTGCCGTCGAGCTCGAGCATCAGCTCGTCGATGGCCACCTGGTCATACACCTCGAGGTCGACGATCTCGGGGGCGATGATCTCGTTGACGTTACGCACGGCGTTGAGCACGCCTTTGCCGCCGTAGCGGGCATTGTCGCCGTCGCGCAGTTCTACCGCTTCATACTTGCCGGTCGACGCGCCCGAGGGCACAGCCGCGCGGCCGATGATGCCGTCGTCGGTTTGCACTTCTACTTCGACGGTGGGGTTGCCGCGGCTGTCGAGGATCTCGCGGGCGTGAACGTCTATGATATAGGCCATGGTGCTAAGGTTGCTGCGAAGATAGCACCCGCCCGAGCCCGGCGGGCGAAGGCTAGCAGCCTAGGCGACTAACGGCCACTCAGAAGTATAAACACCCTGATGGTCAGGTGAATAGGCCTCGTGCATAGCCAGAGCGTGCGAGTTTGGCACGGTGCTTGACTGATCTCTCGTATCCGGTTGAACCAGAATAACTAACCCGCCGCGCAGCTGGCCGTTGTGCGGTGTTTTCCGGATAGGCCGACTAGACGCAGACGCAGAAACAGCCCGTTTACCACGGGCTGTTCGCTTTTCAGGCCGGGGCGGCTCTGGGCTTACCTTTGCCCACCCATTTCTGACCCGTATGAAGTTTGCCACGGCCGCCGTCCACGCGGGTGTACACCCCGACCCCACCACCGGCGCGATCATGACGCCGATTTATCAGACCAGCACCTACGTGCAGGACGGGCCTGGCGGCCACAAGGGCTATGAATATGCCCGCACCCAAAACCCCACGCGCGATGCCCTGCAGACGGCCATCGCCACCCTCGAGGGGGCCAAATACGCCAGCTGCTTCGCCTCGGGCCTAGCCAGCATCGACGCCGTGCTCAAGCTGCTCGAGCCGGGCGAAGAGGTCATCGCCTCAAACGACCTCTACGGCGGCACCTATCGCCTGATGCGCCGCGTGTTTGAGCCGATGGGCATCCGCTTTCATTTCGTCGACATGACCGATCCGGCCAACGTCGAGCGCGTGCTTACCCCCCGCACCCGCCTGCTCTGGATCGAGACGCCCACCAACCCCTTGCTGCGCATCGTCGACATCATCGCCCTCACGGCCCTTGTGCGCGACCGCGCCATCCTCGTCGCGGTGGACAACACCTTCGCCTCGCCCGCCCTGCAGAACCCCCTCGAGCTCGGCGCCGACCTCGTCATGCACTCGGTCACCAAATACCTTGGCGGCCATAGCGATGTCGTCATGGGCGCCCTGGCCTACAGCAGCGAACACCTGCACGAGCGCATCCGCTTCCTTCAAAACGCCGTCGGCGCTGTCCCCGGTCCGCAAGACTGCTTCCTCGTGCTGCGCGGACTCAAAACCCTGCACCTGCGCGTCGAGCGCAGCTGTCAGAACGCCGAGCGCATCGCCCAGTGGCTGCTCCAGCACCCCAAGGTGGACTATGTCATCTACCCCGGCCTCGAGAGCCACCCCGGCCACCGTATCGCCCGCCGCCAGATGCGCGGCTTTGGGGGCATGATCAGCTTTGGCGTGAAGGGCGACCGCCTCGACGACGCCGTCGCGGTGCTCAAGAGCACGCAGATTTTCGCCTGCGCCGAGAGCCTGGGCGGGGTCGAGAGCCTGATCGGCCATCCGGCCACGATGACCCACGCCAGCATCCCCGTGGCTGAGCGCCACGCCGCCGGCCTCAAAGACGCCCTCATCCGCCTCTCCGTTGGCATCGAAGACGTGGACGACCTGATCGCCGATTTGGACCAAGCCTTGGCCAAGGTGTAGATATTAGTACTTCCTATTTTAGATTGATTGCTCCTACAAGATGTTTTCTTAGTACGTCCTCTGCGACGTCATTGAGGGTTTCTATGAATCTATCATCTGGTTCAATTGCAATGCTTTTATAAAGCTGACTGCCGCTGACTGTAAATTTGTAGCAACGGAAGTGCAAATCCTCTGATTTGCTAAATTCTAATTTTTTATCACCTATCTCAAAAAGCACATCTGCAGAGTATTTAAACAGGACCGTTTCAGATTTTATAAGGCCTGCTTCATCCATTAACAAAAGATCTAAATAGTTAATATTAAACATATGATAATAATCATCAAAAGTTAAAAAATCTTCATGAACGAAAAGAGCTTGACGATTATTCGAATCATACATTGATATAGAACAAAATGTTTCGAATAACCTAGCTTCAGTTGGTGTTAGCTTGTATAAAATATCAAGTGTTCTTTTACTTATAAGCCCAGGCTCTTCAATCTCTTGCGCAAGTATTTTGCCCCAAATTTCTTTGAAATCCCTATTACTTATATTCTTTGCCTTATCAACAAAATCATTCTTCCAATCAGGGTCTATGGGGTTCTCAGAAATAGGCCTAGTAATGTATTTCAGTGCTTTTTCTCCAATTTCATCTAAATTTGATTGCTGAGACTTTGCTAAAATAAATGCTCTGGCAAGCACAACCCCATCTTCATCTCCAAAAGCATCCTTAAACATAGTTATGCTCTCAATCTCTGCTTCCGAATGCGCTTTAGAGAGAGTCCTAATACTACTAGCTTGAGCCTTTGCACTAAGCCAAGTATCAAAGGCTGAAGTAACAGATCTACCTAAGGCGCCTCCAGCAATAACATCAACCAGCTTCTCGAGTGCCTTACTTTTCTCGCCATCTCCACCCTTGAAGTTTACGAGTCCGACTTGATCTGCCATAGCTAGTGAGAGTGAAGGTTGATAGGGCAATCTATCCTAGCTTTGCGAGCCCTACAAGTAGCCCCCATGGCCGATCACTTCGTCGAGTACCCTGCCCCCACCACCGACGCCCGCGCGGTGGACTACAGCTTCACCCCGGCCGAGATCGCCCAGGTGCAGCAGCACGTCGCCAAGTATCCCGACAAGACCTCGGTTGTCATGCCGACGCTCTGGATCGCCCAAGAGAAGTTCGGCGTGCTCTCCACGGGCGCCATTCAGCTCGTGGCCGACACGCTAGGCCTGAGCTTCGCCCACGTCTATGGCGTGGCCACGTTCTATACGATGTATCTGAAGCGCGGCGTGCCCGCCCAGCCCTTTCACCTGGTCGAGGTGTGCACCTGCTTCACCTGCGGCGAGTGCGGCGGCCGCGAACTGATGGCCCACGCCAAAAAGGCCCTCGCGCTCGACGGCGAGGGCATGAGTGCCGACGGCCGCTTCTGGGTCCGCGAGGCCGAGTGCCTCGGCGCCTGCGACACCCCGGTGCCCGTGCAGATCGACAACCGCCGCATGGCGTTCAATGTCGACGCAAGCAAGTTTGACCAGATCGTCGAGGGCCTGCGCCGCGACCAGACCCCGCCCTTCGAGTCGGTGCCGGCCCGTAAGCTCGAGCTGCAATAATGCCCGGCACGGCTGCCCTGCTGCTGCTGGCCGACGGCACGTTCTGGCGCGGCACAGCCATTGGGGCCACCGGCACCACCGCCGGTGAGATCTGCTTCAACACCGGCATGACCGGCTATCAAGAGGTCTTCACCGACCCCTCTTACGCCGGCCAGATCGTCTGCACCACCCATGTGCACATCGGCAACTATGGCGTGACCACCGGCGAAGACGAGTCGGCCTCGGTCAAGATCGCCGGGCTCGTGGTGCGCAATTTCAGCGAGGTCTACTCCCGCCACGGGGCCTTCGATTCGCTGCAAGACTACCTCGCCGCGCAGGGCATCGTCGGCATTGCCGACATCGACACCCGGGCCCTCGTGCGCCACATCCGCGCCAAAGGGGCCATGAATGCCATCGTCTCGAGCGAGCTGCTTGAGCCTGGCGTGCTGCGCGAGCGCCTCGCGGCCGTGCCCGACATGGCCGGCCTCGAGCTGTCGTCGGCCGTCAGCACCCCCGAGGCCTATTGGTTCAACGAGACGGGCGCGCAGCGGGTGGCCGTCATCGACTATGGCGTCAAGCGCAACATCCTGCAGAGCCTCGCGAGTCGTGGCTGCCGCGTGCAGGTGTTCAACGCCCGCACGCCCGCCGCTGAGGTGCTGGCCACCGAGCCCGACGGCATCCTGCTCTCCAACGGTCCCGGTGACCCCGCCGCGATGGACTATGCCGTGCAGGCCGCGCGCAGCTTTGTCGACAGCGGCACCTCGGTCTTTGGCATCTGCCTCGGCCACCAGATTCTGGGCCTTGCTGCCGGGGCTCGCACGCTCAAGATGCCCTATGGCCACCGTGGCCTCAACCACCCCGTCAAAAATCTGCTGACCGGGCTCGCCGAGATCACCAGTCAGAACCACGGCTTTGCTATCGACCCGGCCTCGCTCGACAGCGCGCCCGAACTCGAGCTCACCCACGTGAACCTCAACGACCACTCGGTCGAGGGCATCCGGCTTAAGGGCAAGAAAGCTTTCAGCGTGCAATACCACCCCGAGTCAAACCCCGGGCCGCACGACAGCGCCTATTTGTTCGACCAGTTCGTGGCGACGCTGAGCTAGAGCGTGCTGGTCTTAGCCAGCGCACGCCGAGCACCCAGTCGACGACAATAGTCGGCGACTGATTCGGTGATGGGGCCAAACACTTGCCGCGCCTCGGCATCGTCCACTTCGGCGAAGTCTTTCGCGAGCGCCATCAACCGCAGCCCCGTGCGCAGTGAGGGACTAAACAGCGCGATCAGGCGGATCATCCACTCCTGCAGCCGCGTGACGCGCACGTCAGGCGCGGCGTAGCTGAAGTAACAGTCCGCGGCCGCAGAGTACGACAGCACTTCAGGCCCGCGCAGCGCAAATACCCGGTTGCGCGCTTCCGCTAAGGCATAGCTGCTGACCACGCGTTCGGCTAGGGCCTCTGCGCTCAGCCAGTGGCTCGGGGGCCCATCGAAGGGCAGCAAATAGGCCCGCCCACTCCGCACAAACTTGCCAAACGTGTCGATCACATTCGTGGGTCGAAAGATGGTGTAAGGCACACCAGACCGAATCAAGGCCTGCTCGGCGGCCCACTTCGCCTGAGCGGGGTAGTTCGGCTCTAAGGGATCGTCTTCTCGCCCCGGCGGCAGAGCACAGACTCCCATCCCTGAGATCAAAGTGATGCGCCTTACGCCAGCTCGCCGTGCCGCCTCGGCCGCTGCTCGCGCCCCGGCCACCTCGACGGCCCAAAACTGCTCGCGCGACGGCCCACCCTGTAGCGAGAGGTGCACCCCCTCGCAGCCCTGCATCGCCTCGGTCAGTCGTTCGACATCGGTCAAGGCCGCAGCCCTTGCCTCCACTGCCGTGCCCCACCGCAGCTGGCGACCGCTCTGCTCTGGCCGCACGAGCACACGCACCGTTGCGCCCTGTGCCAGCATACGATCGACCACCGCTCCTCCCAGCATGCCCGTGCCACCGATTACCAGATACCCGGCCATAGCCTAGCTCATTTTACCTCAATCTATCAGCATAGGTCTGCGTAGCATATGCAGCTCTTCATCTAAATCAAACGGACCTGCTTATTGAGTATGTGCCCAACATTCGAGTGATAGCCACCTTAAGCCGTCCCTCTAACTAGAGCTGGCGCCAAGGCTAAAAAAATGAGGACTATGCTTAGGCCTATGCAGAGCAGCATGTTTTGAGATAAACTAACCAATATGAACCATTCACTGAAAAAATCATAACTACGTGTTAGCTCGTATCTCGGCCTCGGGACAAGACTGACTATTCATTAAGAGCTGAAAATCAATGGTTTGAACTCGCACGGCTATTTTTTTCTAGGTTATTAGGCTGCCTAACGTCAATGGGGTATTGCCTCGATGTTAATTTGCTGTCCGCTGACGAGCGTCTCTACCCTGTGTTGCGCCACGCCATGATTCTGTGGGCCTTTGGCCTTGCCCTTTCCTGTGGTGCATTTGGCTGTGCTGCGCAGGCACCTGCCCAGCAGACTGAGCCCACGGCCCCACAGCGCCAGGCCGCCGCCCGCCGCTATGCGGCCAAAAAGGCCGCCGAGCGCAAGCAGCTCGAGCGCCTTGCCCGCCGCAACGGCTGGGCCCTCGAGATCCGCCAGGCCGACGGTCGCACCCTCGTGCTGACGGGCGTGGACGAGCGCGGCCGCCCCCTCTACACGACCACCGACCAGGCCCAGCCCCCGCGCGAGTTTCCTCCGCCAGTGCAGCCGGGTCCGCCAGAGACCGCCCGACCCGACAGCTCACGCCACGATTAGTTGCCCTCGGGTGTATTACATACTATCACTGACTCTCTCCCTTTCCCGTTTTCGCATGAATTGTTCGTTACGCACCCTTACTCTTAGCCTGCTAGGCACACTGCTGCTCAGCACGGCGATGGCGCAAGAGGCGCAGCCCGATGTCAGGGCCCTGCGCGCGCGTGCCAAGGCCTCAGAGGCGCGCTACCAGAGCGTGCTCGAGCGCGCCCGCAAACTCGGCAACGCCGTCGAGATCGTAACCGAAGACGGCACCGTGGCCGTCATCGCAGGCTACGACCACCGTGGCATGCCGCTCTACAACGCCACCGAGACCAACCGCAATGCGGCGGCTACTACCGCTACTTCTGGCCTCCAGAACAACGGCATTCAGGGCTATAACCTGACCGGCCAGGGCCAGCGTGTGGCCATCTGGGATGGGGGCAGCACCTTCGTCACCCGCGTGGCCCACCAGGAGTTCACCGGGCGAGCGGTCGTGCGCGACGGCTCGGTCACGGTCGATGACCATGCCACCCACGTGGCGGGCACCATGGTGGCCTTCGGCATCAACCCGACCGTGCGCGGCATGGCCCCAGACGCTGGGCTAGACGCCTATAGCTTCGGCACCGACGAGCCCGAGATGGCCACGGCTGCTGCAGGCTTCTTACCCAACGGCACGACGCCGCTGCCAGAGCCCATCACGATCTCGAACCACTCGTATGGTTTGCGTGCAGGCTGGAATGGGGACGTCAATTTTGGCGCTGGTACAACTCCTCCGTGGTATTGGCTCGGCGACACCACGCTCTCGGCTACCGAGGACGCTTTCTACGGCCGTTACGATGCTACTGCCATCGAGTGGGACCAAATCGCGGTTGACGCACCGAATTACCTCATCTTCAAATCAGCAGGTAACCCTAGAGCCACGGGTCCTTCACCGCAGCCAACGCTACACTGGGTTTTCAACGGCGCAGGTTGGAGTCTAAGCTCCACGTCACGCGGTGTGCGCAATGGTGTCGGTCCACACGGTTACGATTGCCTCACCGGCAACGCCAACTCGAAAAATGTAATGACGGTAGGCGCCGCCGCAGCCTTGCCCAATGGTTTCACGGTCGGCACGACGGTCAACATGGCCAGCTTCTCGGCCTTTGGCCCCACTGACGATGGCCGCATCAAGCCTGATATCGTCGGCAATGGGGTGAGCGTGACGTCTTCGTTCTCAGGCTCGAATACCGCCTACGGCACCTTCAGCGGCACCTCGATGTCGTCGCCCAACGTCTCGGGCTCGTCGGTGCTGGTGTCGCAGTACTACAAGCAGAAGTTCGGCGCCACGCCGCGCTCTTCTACGCTCAAGGGCATCATCCTCCACAGCGCCGACGATATAGTGAACGTAGGCCAGAGCGGCACCGGCTGGCCTGTGCCCACCGGCATTGCCTTCAATGGCCCCGATTACCTTACCGGCTGGGGCATGATGAACACCACGCGCGCCGTGGGCACCATCGCCGCGAACAACCTCACAAGCTTCGTGCGCGAGGTGTCCATCAGCCAGGGCGGCACTTTCACCATGCCCGTGTCGGTCACAGGCAATCAGCCGCTGAAAGTGACTATCTGCTGGATCGACCCCGTCGGCACGTTGCAGCCCGCCTCGCTGAACAACCGCACGCCGCGCCTCGTCAACGACCTCGACCTGCGCTTGCTTGACGCCTCGGGCAACGTCGTCGCCACCCTGCCCTGGACGCTCGACCCGAATAGCCCGCAGACCCCGGCCGTGCAAAACGCCGATAACATCCGCGACAACATCGAGCAGGTCTTCATCGCGGCGCCCACCAATGGCAACTACACCATTCGCGTAACGCACAAGGGCACCCTCACCGGCGGTGCGCAGCCGTTCTCGCTCATTGCGAGCGGTGTCGTGTCTCCTGTCGTAGGTGGTGTCAGCAACGCCCCTGCGGCCACCATCACGGCGGGCACCACTGTCAGCTGCCCCAACTCGGTGCTCACGGCCAACGCTGGCACCGGCCTGAGCTACCAGTGGTACCTGAACGACGCCCCGATCCCCGGTGCGACCGGCCAGTACTACCAGGCTACCGCTGCTGGCCGCTACCGCGTGGCGGTGCGCAACGGGTTTGGCGTGACCATGTCCGCTGAGACTGTAGTGACCCCGGCTGGTGCTGCGTCAGTTAGCATCGTCACAAACCCCGCTGGAGCTCCTACGGCCGTGGGCTGCTCGCCTCTGACGCTCCAGCTGTCCGGTTCGCTGACGGGCACTCCCACGTTCCAGTGGTTGCGCGACGGTCAGCCGATCGGGGGCGCCACCTCCAGCAGCTATGTAACGACGGCTCCCGGTGAATATCAGCTGCTAGTGACCTTCAATGCTGGCTGTCAGGCCATCTCGAACGTAATCCGTACCACTCCCGCCTTCGGTGAGACGGTTAACCTCGGTGATGCCGCGAGCCAACTGACCGGCTTGCGCAATCGCACGCACCAAGTGGCGGTCAACAACGAGATCAATACCATTGCCTACATCCACCGAGGCTGGGGGTCCCCCACAGGCACGATGGGTGCTAATGGTAATGCCCAGCTTTTCTACGATGTCTCAAACGATGGTGGCACCACGTGGACGAATAACCAAGGTCCTCTTAACGTCACCAACGCAGGTTACAACGTAGCGAGTGCTGCCAACCTGATGGCTCAGCATCCCCAGGTCGCCATCTATAACCCATCGGGCAACACCAACCCCTCGAATGCTTTCATCGTGTGGACGGCCAGCTACGGCGACTCCGGAGGTGCTGCGGGTGGATTGAGCAATGTGGCTCAGCGCATCCTCGTCGGTTCCATGCAGCTAAACGGCACTAAGCGTAAAGAGACCGTACTCAATGTTCGTTCGGTCACTGGAAACGGATCTGGTGCGCTCGTTCAACGTGTGCGCGGCGAGTTTTGGATGGTTGACCAAGGAGCAGTTAACCCTGCGCGTCAGGTGCGTCTGCTCAAGGGCGTGTTTAACACAGCAACCGACTCTGTGGAGTGGTCAATCGCTAGGGTCTTTAACCCACCCTACCGTGGGAATCCTACGAATCCTACCCTTGGTGATTATGCGCTTGCTTTCTCGCCAGATGGACTGACGGGCTGGTTGCTCGTGACTGGCGATTTCATCACCACAGGACTGACCCCATCGCAAACCCAGCCAGCTCGGTCATACTACCCTGCGCTGTATAAGACAACAGATGGTGGTGCGACATGGACAGCGGACGCTAATCCTTATTTCGTTAACCTCAATACTCTAGCGCCCCTCACATCTGCTACTGGTGCTACGGCCAGCCTTCCTGTGAGCATGTCCTTTGAGTCTGATCTCGTCGTAGACAATGCGGGGCGCCCCCATATCGTGACAGCATTTTTTGCGGGTAACGGCGCCTATTCAATCACGGTGGGTGGCGCAGGCGCTCATGCTGTGGTGACCAGCAACGATGGCGGCACGACGTGGTCAGCCACTGTGCTCGGTACCTACAACGGTACGTTTCGTGGGGTCGCTCCGGCGAGTAGTTACTCTCAAGACGTACGTACGCAGGCGGCAATTACGGCTAACGGTGAGCGTGTAGTTGTGGCTTGGGCAGAGTCTGACCCAGCGGTTACCGGCACCGGCTCAACGGTCAACAACACACGTCCGGAGCTTAAGCTGCGCATGTTCAACCCCGCTACGATGGAGCTCGGCCCCGTGCGCACGTTTAACACCTGCGTTGGCCTATCGGTGGTGCATCACACTTTGCCATACAATCTGCTTAGTACTGGTGCGGGCAGCTACCGTCTTCCGGTGGTGTATATGCGCACGAACGCCAATACGACGGCGCCTCACAACGTCTCGGGTGGTCAAATCAATGCCCGTCTGTTGGATGACATCAACCTGTTCGACTGCGACCTTACCGCCACCCCGAACAACTTCGCGTTGAATGTGGCTTCGGCGCTGGTCTGCGGTAGCACACCCGTGGCACTCACCGCCCCGGCGGGCGCCAGCAGCTACAGCTGGACGCGCAACGGTTCCAGTGTGCCCGGTGTGATGAACACCATCAACGTGACTGACCCAGGTGTGTATGTCTGTACCGCCACTTATGGCTCGTGCACGGTCACATCGGCGCCCACCCAGGTGACGGCTCCGGTCGCGCCCAACCTTACTGTCTCGCGCGAGAACCCCAACAGCTCCACTTGCGCAGGCGAACTCTCGCTCGTGCTGACCAACCAGCTGGCGGGCGCGCAATACATCTGGCGTCGTGGCGCTACGCAGGTGGGGGGCAACACCCCCTCGCTGGCCGTGAGTGAGTCAGGCGCCTACACCGTTGAGGTCTTTGTCAACGGTTGCTCATTCACCAGCCCTGTCGAGAACGTGACCATCAACTCGATCGCGTCTGACAATGCGGTGACGGCCGCCTCCGGCTCGATTTGTCAAAACGAGGGCTTGAGCGTCACCGTTGCAAACAGCTCGAGCTCGGCCACCTATCAGCTGGTTTCAGGCATTACAGCCTTCGGCACTGCGACGGCTGGCAACGGCGGCAATCTTGCCCTGAGTGTGCCGGCTGGCACGCTGGTGCCAGGCAGCACGACCATCTTCGTGCGTGTGGTACCGAACGCCACCCCTGCCTGCTCGACCACTTTGCGCAACGTTGTTCCGCTAGCGGTGCGCGAGCGCCCGACCATCACCCGGCCCGGTGGCGCGAATAGCGCCCTGCAGTCGAGCGTGGCCACGGGCAACCAGTGGTTTAACGCCGATAACAACATGCCGTTTGCCGGTGAGACCAATGCCACCTTCCAGCCCCCGAGCGGCGGCAACTATTATGTGGTTGCCAACGGCTGCCAGTCGGCGGTGTTCAGCATCCCGACAGACGTCGATGTGAGTTCGAACGTGTTGACCCGCAGCCTCAAGGTGTATCCGACGCTCACCCGTGGCGACCTCCGCATCACCGGCGAACTGCCCGAGCTGCGCCGCGTGACGCTCACGCTCACCTCGAGCAACGGCGGCCAGACGGTGTTGCGCGACTTTGACCCCGAAACGCTCGCGGTCGACGAGCGCCACGATATTTCGGCCCTCGCTGCCGGCACCTATGTGCTGACCGTGCGCTGGGGTAAAGAGTCGGCCACTTGGCGCGTGGTGAAGCAATAACCTTCGCCGTGCTAAATGAAACGACAACGGGCCCCAGAGGGGCCCGTTGTCGTTTCGGGCAACAACCCAATCGGTCAGATTACTTGCCGATGCAGAACTTTGAGAAGATGACGCCCAGCACCTCGTCGGGTGTCACCTCGCCTGTGATGCGCCCAAGCTCGTGCAGGGCATGGCGCAGGTCTTCAGCCAGCAACTCAGTGCTACGCTGTGCCTCAAGGGCTGCTATCACGCCGCTCAGGGCCTCGCGGCTGGCCTTGAGTGCCTCGACGTGACGCGCGTTGGTGACTAGGGTGTCGGTGTCGCCGAGTTCGAGTGCTAGGGCCGCGAGGCGTTGTTCTAGTGCCTCCACACCCGCGCCCGTGAGGGCCGAGATCGGCAGGGCAATGGAATTCGTTTGAGGGAATGCCTGATCGGCTTTGTTCGCGAGCAGGAAGCTGCGTGCCTCCGGCGCGAGCTCAAGGGCGTCGAGCTCAGCTTGAGCCTCAGCCTCTGATTGCAGTGTGGCATCGTACACATACAGCACCACGAGTGCCTCAGCCACTCGAGCCCTAGAGCGTGCGATGCCCTCGGCTTCGATCACATCTCCAGTTCCCTCGCGCAGGCCCGCCGTATCCATCAGTCTGAACTCGGCCCCACCGAGCAGTAGCCGGTCTTCGATCACGTCGCGGGTTGTGCCCGCGATGGGCGAGACGATGGCGCGTGCGTCGCCTAGCAGCCGGTTGAGCAGGGTGCTCTTGCCCGCATTCGGCCGCCCGGCGATCACTGTTGGGATGCCGGACTTCAGCGCGTTGCCCGCCGCAAAGGAGGTCACGAGCCGATCGAGCTCGGTGGCCATCGTCTGCACCAGCGCCCGCAGCTCGTCGCGCCGGGCAAACTCCACATCTTCCTCGCCGAAGTCGAGCTCGAGCTCCACCAGCGCGGTGAAGCCGACGAGCCGTTCGCGCATCTCTTTGAGGCGCGTGGCATAACCCCCGCGCAGTTGGCTCAGTGCGAGGCGTTGGCTCTGCTGCGAGCGCGCGGCCACTAGATCTGCCACTGCCTCGGCCTGGCTCAGATCAAGCGCCCCGTTCAGATACGCGCGCAGAGTGAACTCACCAGGCTGTGCCGCGCGGGCTCCTGCGGCGATTAGCAGCTCGAGCACGCGCCGTAGCACATAGGGGCTGCCGTGGCACGACAGCTCGATTACGTCTTCGCGCGTGTAAGACCGTGGAGCGAGATAGAGGCTCAGCACTGCCTCGTCTAGCAGCTCGCCGGAGGATTCGCGCAGCTTGACGAGGTGCAGGGTATGACTGGAGAGATCGCTCAGCACTAACCGTGGCACGAGCGGCTGCACGACCTCAAGCGCACGCGGTCCCGACACGCGGATAACCCCAATAGCCCCCTCGCCCGGTGGCGTGGCCAAGGCGCAGATCGTCGCCGATAGGTCGGGCAGCGCGGTCATGACGCAAAGTTACCGCCCAACAAACGGATGGCTTGCCACACGGCAGGATACGCGCATTGCACATGTACCTTTGCCGCACGATTCTTTCTACAATGTCCACTTCTTTCTCTGCCTCGTCCGCTCAGCAGAAGCTCGCCGAGGCCCTGCGCGCCCTCGGTCTGACCACCGATACACCTGCCTCGTGCACCGGCACCGCTTGGCCTGCGCCTGGCCTAGCCCTGCACGCTGTGCACAGCCCCGCTGACGGCGTCAACGTGGGCCGTGCTGGCATGGCCACCGAGGCCGATTATGAACTCGTCGTGGCTGCTGCCGAGCAGGCAGCACTGCAGTGGCGCGAGGTGCCCGCCCCCAAGCGTGGTGAGATCGTGCGCCAGATCGGCGAGGCCTTCCGCAAGCACAAAGAGCCCCTAGCTGTTCTCGTCAGCTATGAGATGGGCAAGATCTATCAAGAGGCCTTGGGCGAGGTGCAAGAGATCATCGACATCTGCGATTTCGCCGTCGGCCTGAGCCGCCAGCTCTACGGCCTCACCATGCCCAGCGAGCGGCCCGACCACCGCATTCAAGAGCGCTGGCACCCATTGGGCGTGGTTGGGGTGATCTCGGCCTTCAACTTCCCCGTCGCCGTCTGGTCGTGGAACGCCATGCTTGCCGCCGTCTGCGGCAACGCCACCGTCTGGAAGCCCTCTGAGAAAACGCCGCTCACTGCAGTGGCCGTGCACAAGATCATTGAGCCCGTGCTGCGCGCTAACCATGTGCCCGAGGGCACCTTTGGGCTCGTCGTCGGCAAGCGTGACATCGGCGAACTGATGGCCAACGATCCGCGCATCGCTCTCGTGTCAGCCACGGGCAGTGTCGCCATGGGGCGCGCGGTCGGCACCGCCGTCGCCCGCCGACTGGGCAAGAGCCTGCTCGAGCTCGGCGGCAACAACGCCATCGTGCTCACCCCCTCGGCCGACCTCAAGATGGCGCTGCAGGCCATAGTGTTCGGCGCCGTGGGGACCACCGGCCAGCGCTGCACCAGCACGCGTCGGCTGATTGTGCACGAGAGCCTCTATGCCTCGGTCAAAGAGAAGCTCGCCGCCACTTATGCCCAGCTCACCGATCGCATCGGTCACCCGCTCGACCCCCACACGCTCATCGGTCCGCTCATCGATGCCGACGCCGTCACAGCGATGCAAGACCGCTTGAAAAAAGCGCAGTCAGAGGGCGGCAAGCTGCTCTTCGGCGGCGCTGTGCTCAAGGGGCACAAGGGCCTCGAGGGCCACTATGTGCAGCCGGCCATCGTCGAGGCCACACCCGCGCTCGAGTCGGTGCAGCACGAGACCTTCGCGCCCATCCTCTACGTCATGCCGTATAAGACGCTCGACGAGGCCATCGCCATTCAAAACGGGGTACCGCAGGGTCTTTCGTCGGCCATCTTCTCGACCGACTTTCGCGAGGCCGAGCGCTATATCAGCGCGGCGGGCTCCGACTGCGGCATCGCCAACGTCAATATCGGCACCTCGGGCGCCGAGATCGGCGGTGCCTTCGGCGGTGAGAAAGAGACCGGCGGCGGCCGCGAGTCGGGCTCTGATAGCTGGAAGGCCTACATGCGCCGCCAGACCATCACAGTCAACTACGGCACCCAGCTGCCACTGGCCCAAGGCATCAAGTTCGAGGTGTAACCCGCCTCACGAAAATGTAGCTGGGCCTCTTTTGATAAGCGGCCCCGCTGCGTTTTAGCTAAGTGAATTACTTCAGCGCCTTCGCGATCGTCACAAACTCGCGGCTTTGCAGGCTCGCCCCGCCCACCAACCCTCCGTCGATGTCAGCTTGAGCGAACAGTTCGCCCGCGTTGCTGCCCTTGACCGAGCCGCCGTAGAGCAGGCTGAGTCCCTCGGCCACTGCGGCGCCATACTGCTGCGTCAGCAGCCCACGCAGGAAGGCGTGCACGGCTTGTGCCTGCTCGGGGCTCGCCGTTTTGCCCGTGCCGATGGCCCACACGGGCTCATAGGCGATCACCACCTGCGCCACGTCAGCCGCGCTAAGGTGATAGAGCCCTCCACGCAGCTGCCGTTCGGCCACCGCCTCGGTCTGGCCCGCCTCGCGCTCGGCTAGCGTCTCGCCCAGGCAGAAAATGGGCGTGAGTCCGGCGTCGAGCGCACGGCTCACCTTGCGCGCGAGCAGCGCATCATCCTCGCCGAAATACTGCCGCCGTTCGCTGTGCCCCACGATCACATAGCGCGCTCCCACCGAGCGGATCATCTCGCCGCTGATCTCGCCCGTGAACGCGCCCTGCTTCTCGGCATGTAGGTTCTGCCCCCCCACGTGCAGGCCCTGGTGCTCTTTGGCCAGGTGCGCCACGGCCTGGAGCATCGGCGCAGGGGCGCAGAGCACCACAGGTGCGCTCACAGCTTCAGCATTGAGCATCGAGGCGACCTCGCTCGTCAGCTCTTGCGCTGTCGTCAGGTCGAGGTGCATTTTCCAGTTGGCGGCGAGAAGCAGGCGCGACATCGTGAGGAGCGAAAGAGGTAAGCAGAATCAGTTGAACAGCTCGTTGAGCTTGGCCTCGAGGGCAGGCCCGCGCAGGTTCTTGGCGATGATGCGGCCCTCGGGGTCGAGCAACACCGTGAACGGAATGGCCGACACACCCCAGGTCTGCGCCGCCGCACTCTGCCAGAACTTCAAATCTGACACGTGCAGCCACGTCAGCTTATCGGCGGCGATGGCACCCAGCCAACTCGGTCGATCGCGATCGAGGCTCACGCCATAGATCTCAAAGCCCTTGTCTTTATACTTCGCATACACCTTCACCACGTTCGGGTTTTCTTTCCGGCAGGGGCCGCACCACGACGCCCAAAAGTCCACGAGCACCACCTTGCCGCGCAGCGACGAGAGCTTGAGTTCTTTGCCTTCGGGCGTGCTGAGCGCGATATCAGGGGCGACCTGCCCCACGCTCACGCGGGCGAGCTGCCGCACTTTGTTCTTGAGCGCGCTATCGAGCGGCACCTGTGGATGCTTCGCCATGAGCTCGAGCCCGAGCTGCGCAAACAGGTCCGGGTCATACGGTTCGGCTGCACCCATCGCCGAGTAGAGGATGCCCTGATCGGCACGTGCGCTGGGCGCCACGTGCCGCCGCAGGCTATCGATCCACCGCCGCGACTCCGTCGCAGAGGTGCCGACCTGAATCAAATTTGAAGCGTAGGCATATACCTTCTCGTAAAAGGTCGGGATCATCGCGACCATCGGGTCGTCGATGCGACTCGTCGCAAAAAAGCCCCGCTTGAAATAGTCGAGCTCGTTCGCATAGCGCTTGTGCGCCGTATCACTACCATAGGGCTCATAGCTATAGAGGGCTGCCACCGCGCCGACCAGGTCTTTGCGCTCGGCCGTCTTGAGGTTCATCGTCTGTTGCGGCTTACGCATCGAGTCAGTGACGGCGATGGCTCGTTCGCGGCTCATCTGCCCCTGCTGGGCCTGGCCATATACCTGCTGCACCTCCTGCTGATAGCGGCGCTGCATGTCGAGATACATCGCAAGGTCCTGGTTTAGCGTGGCTTCGGTGAAAGTCGCCGTGGGGCCATTCATCCCCTGCGCGAGCGTGAGGCTGATGGGGCGATTGTTTAGCACCGCCACTTGACCCACTGGCGCCTGCCCAATAATGAGCGTATACATCCCTGACGTCGCCCGCCCCTTGAGCGTGAACTGACCCTCCGTCACCTTCGCAACGGCAATCCGATTGAGCTTGCCCAAGAACAGGTCCGTAAGCAGCACCGAGTCGGCATTCACCCCGCTCAGTTTGCCATTGATCGTGAACTCGACCGTTTGAGGCTGTGCGCCTGTCGACTGACACGCAGCTAGCACTAGCACCAGCAGGGCGGCTCGCAGCACCACACGAAGGGAAAGAAGCATACGTGAGAAACTAGAGTAGGAGAGGGGTGTGCTTAATTCGACAGTGCTTCGGTCAGCAGTTGGTTCACGAGCTTGGGGTCGGCTGTACCGCCCGTGGCTTGACGAACCTGCCCCACAAAAAAGCCCAGTAGCCCAGTCTTACCGCCGCGATAGGTGGCCACTTTATCAGGATTAGCGGCCAGCACCTGATCGACGATGCGCTTCAGTTCGTCGGCGTTACTGTTTTGCAGCAGATTCTTTTCCGTGGCGACTGTAAGCGGGTCGAGGCTTTGCCCCTTTGCAGCGGCCGCTACGACGAGCGGGAAGATGTCCTCCTTCACCGCGCTCAGGCTCACCTGGCCGGAGGCATAGAGATGAATCAGCTCAGCTGTGGCCGTCGTTGTCATCGGGAAGCGGGCGATGTCGCTCGCCGTCTCATTCAGATAGGTGCGAATTGGCCCGTTCATCCAATTTGCCAGCGTGCGCAGTTCGAGCGGCTTGCCATAGCGCGCGGTATAGGCCTTGGCCGTTTCGAAGAAGTAGGCCGAGCCAGCTCGCTCTTCGGTGATCAGCCCCGCGTCGAAATCAGCTAAACCTTCCTCTTGCGTGAGGCGGCGATAGATCACCTGTGGCAGCTCGGGCATCCGGGCCTTGATGGCCTCGCGTTTGGCCGGGGTCACCCGCAACGGCAGCAGGTCCGGCTCGGGAAAGTAGCGGTAGTCATCTGCAGATTCTTTGTCGCGCATTGACAGGGTGCGACCAGTGCTGGCATCCCAGGTGCGCGTCTCTTGGCTGATCGTTCCGCCCGCCTCGATGATGCCGATCTGCCGATTGATCTCATATACGATGGCGCGGCCTACGTTCGAGATCGAGTTCATGTTCTTGATCTCGCAGCGGGTGCCAAATCGTTCGGCGCCCACGCGCATTACCGAAACGTTCGCGTCACAGCGTAGCGAGCCCTCTTCCATGTTGCCGTCACAAACGTCGAGGTAGCGCACGAGCCGGCGCACCTCGGTCAGATACGCCATGGCCTCGTCGGGGTTGCGCAGGTCGGGGTGGCTCACGATCTCGATCAGGCCCGCCGAGGCGCGATTCAGGTCGATCAGCGAGTCGGTCAGGTCTTGGTCGTGCAGGCTCTTGCCGGCGTCCTCTTCGAGGTGGATGCGCTGGATGCGGATGACCTTCTCGCTGCCATCCTTCAGCCGAATCGTCAACTGCCCGTTGGTGCACAGCGGCGTCGTGTCTTGGCTGATCTGATACCCCTTCGGCAAGTCGGGATAGAAGTAATTCTTGCGCGCGAAATGGCAGCGCTCGGCGATGCTGCAGCCGGTGGCTAGGCCAAGGGTGATGGCCAGCTCGACCACCTGGGCGTTAAGTGTGGGCAGGGCGCCCGGGTGACCAAGCGACACGGGCGACACGTGCGTGTTCGGCGCCGCGCCGAAGGTCACCGCATCGGCACAGTAAATCTTGGCCCGCGTGGCCAACTGCGCGTGAATCTCGAGGCCGATCACAGGCTGCCAGCCAGCCGGCCATTGGGGGGATGCCATCACCCGCAAAGGTAGCATGCACGGCCCTGCCAGGGCTCCTTTCAGTTACGAAACGACCGCCTCGACCACGTAGAGGGCCGCGTCTTGGTCACGAGCTTCCGCAGAGCCTAGCCGGTCGGCGCCGATGATCAATTGCTGCAGCACCAGCGACCACGCGGGGCGCAGCAGCTTGGGCAGTTTAGGATAAAGCCCGTCGTGCACGAGTTGTAGGCCTGAAGCCGTTCGATTGAGAATGCCCGTCTGCCGTTCCACCATAAAGCCCGCCGCCTTCACCACCCGCCGCAGGCCCATAGACATCCACCGCCAATAGTCCCCCGGGTGAGGGTGAAACATCCAGTGCCCGTGCGTGCTTAAAATAAGTCGCCCGCTAGGCTTCAACACCCTTCGGCACTCGCTAAGATACAGAATAGGGTCGTCGACATGCTCCATCACCTGAGTGCTCAGCACCAGATCGGCTGAGGCATCGGCGAGGGTCAGCCGCCCGTCGGGCAGCAGCGCCACCTCAGCGCCTGGGCTACCAGCTAAGTCAGCCGCGATGTAGCGGCTGATACGCCCGGTCAGCAGCGGCCGATACGGTGCTGTGTCCGCGCCATAGTCCACTTCGACCGTATCGGCTTTACCAGCTAGTGCTCGATCAAAAGCACCAACCAGTGCCCAGCGGAGGCGCGTCAGCACCACATAGCGCGGGTGGCTCAGGCTAGGGTTTAGGCGTGGGCTCGGTTCGGTCACGGGGATGTGTATACAGACTCAAAGATGCCGAACACATAGCACCGTAATACCGGCTTGCCGACGTCTCATCCTAGCGCTTCGGCAAAGTGAGACGTCTCAACTGTCCTCTGAGGCGGCTCAGGTACGCTTTTGAGGCGATCTGCCCAACGGTGCGGCGAGAGCTTTGTCCCGTCGTCGAGGCAGTCTTGGCGCTTTCTCATGTTCATTTTTACCTCTCACATCATGTCACGTTTTCTTGTTTTCAGCTTCTGGCTTCAGATCACTTGTGGGGGCCTTGCCACACTCCCTGCACCACTGCTCGCACAGAAGCCCGTTAAGGGTAACCGGCAGCTGGTTACCCAAATGCGGTCGGTGGATCGCTTCACTTCCCTTGCTGTCAAAGGCTCCTGGGCCAATGTCACAGTTGAATGCGGCGGTATGCCCCTCGTTGAGGTCACCACGGATGCTAACGTCGCCAAGTACATCCGAACGAACGCCTCCGGTGGCACGCTTACGATCGATACCGACCGGTGGATTCAGCCTTCGCAGCTCAAAATCCGCGTCCAGGTGCCGTTCGTCCAGCAAGTATCAGTAGAAGGCTGGGTCAAGGTCGATGTGAACGGGCTTCAGGGTGGCCGCCTAGCTCTTTTTGGAGAAACGGGCACGCTTACGTTAGCCGGTCGGCTGGACTCGCTGATGATCTCAGGCGGACAACTAATGGTCAATGCTAAAGATCTTGCCGTGCCTCAGATTAACGCTAAGATTGGCTTCGGTGGCACGGTGGTGCATCAGGATCAAACCAAGCTATCAGCCACCGGCGAAGGCATTGCTTACACAGCCGCTGCTTATGAAAAGCGTGAACTGGTCAAGCCTGAGGTGGTGAGCTTCACGCTCTACAACCCTTCTAATCGCCGGATGCAGATTTACGTGCGAGGCCCGCGAGAGCGCAGTTTCAGTTATGGCTTTCCTCTCGGTGCCTTTGCCAAGCGCAGCGAAAACTGGCCTGTGGGCACACGCATCTACACAAGCCCCCTCGGTGGTGGTACGCTCGGTAAATTGCTTTACGAGGTCACGCCCGCCACGGCAGGCCAGCTCATCCGACTCGATCGCTAAGACCCGCAGTATGCCTGAGTTTAGCTGGAATGCCTATTCCATCCCACTCGTTTTTGGCTTTGTGCAGGGCAGCCTTTATACAGGGCTGCTCTGCATTCGGGCCATTCGCGAGCAGCGCTTGAGCGATGCCTTACTAGCCTTGCTGCTCGCGGCCTTAAGCCTTGAGCTGCTCGACTACATGTTGGGTTTTGGCGGGATTGAGATCTTGTGGCAAGAGCTCGATTTCTTTCCGCGTGACCTTGGCTTGTTGATAGGTCCAATTGGGTTGGCCTACTTACACAGTCAAACGAATCGATCCTTTCGCTTACGGTGGGTTCATCTGTGGCATGCTTTGCCTTTTCTGACAGTTACGATTTATCATCTGATCGTTTTTTTTCTGGGGCCAGCCTTCGTGCGTGACTGGCAGGCGCGCGTCCACCTACCACTTTATCTCGATCAGGTCGAGACCATCTTCGAGGTCGTCTCAAATGTCAGCTACATAATCGCGTGTTTCCGACATTACAGGCGATATCGGCAGTGGCTGCCACAGCACCTCAGTGACCTTGAGTCCGCTCAATTCACGTGGTTTCGCAGTTACCTAATCTTGATCTCATTGGGCGTGATGAGTGCCTGGGGAATGGCGCTGCTGACAGAGCTCTTCGCTCTTTCCTACTGGCAGGATTGGTGGGATGAGTTACTGTTAGTAGGCATCATCTACTACCTCTCGATCGCAGGTTACCAGCAGCCACAGCAACTCAAGGGGCTGACATTCCAGTCAGCAGAGCACGGCCTGACCGTTGCAACGAGCAACGCTACACCTGAGGTCAGTCAGCACCAGCAGCTGCTCGCACGCCAGCTCACTGACTATCTACTGCAGTCGAAGCCCTACCTCGACCCCCAGCTGAGTCTTGCCGATCTGGCAGAGCGCCTCAAGTGGTCGCAGGCGCAGCTGTCATCTACCCTAAACGCAGGTCTTGGAATATCCTTTAGTGATGCCATTAATAGCTACCGCGTTGAGGAGTTCAAGCAGCGCGCTATGCGTGGCGATACCACGCATCTAAGCCTGCTAGGGCTCGCACTGGAATGTGGCTTCAACTCCAAAGCCACTTTCAACCGCGCGTTTAAAAAGCAGGTTGGCCAGGCGCCGTCTGATTGGCTGTCGTCACAGCACGAGAGCATATAAGAGGGATTCTGCGCCCAGCGGTTTTCCGCATCTTTGCAGCTGAACCTTAGCTAGTGTGACTGTCCCTTTTCTTGATTTCTCGGCGATGAATGCCGACGCCGACGCGGGCGTTCGAGCCGCCTTCGAGCGCGTCTGGCAGTCGAAGTGGTATGTGCTGGGCACTGAACTCGAGCGCTTTGAGCACGACTATGCCAGCTTCAACCAAACCCGCCATTGCATCGGCGTCGCCAACGGCCTCGATGCCCTGCACCTCTCGCTGATCGCCCTCGGCATCGGAACTGGCCACGAGATCATCGTGCCCAGCAACACCTACATCGCCACCTGGCTGGCGGTTTCCTTTGTCGGCGCAACACCGGTTCCCATCGAGCCGCGAGCCGATACCTATAATCTCGACCCATCTCGTCTCGCTGCGGCGCTCACCTCACGCACGCGGGCCATCATGCCCGTGCACCTCTATGGCCAGGCCTGCGAGATGACAGCTATCCAGGCATTTGCCCAGCAGCATAGCCTCCACATCGTCGAAGACAACGCGCAAGCACAGGGCGCCACCGCTGATGGCCGCCTCACCGGCACCTGGGGTGTGCTCAATGGCACGAGCTTTTACCCGGGCAAGAATCTGGGCGCGCTTGGCGATGGCGGTGCGGTCACTACCGACGACGATGCCCTCGCCATTAAGCTGCGCACCCTGCGCAACTACGGCTCGCAAAAAAAGTACTACAACGAAGTCATCGGCTACAACTCGCGGCTTGATGAGATGCAGGCAGCCTTCCTCGCTGCCAAGCTGCCTCACCTACCGGGCTGGACACAGCAGCGCCGTGCCATCGCCGACTCCTATGCCCGGGCCCTAGCTCCTGTGGCGGCAGCGGGCCATATGATGCTGCCTGCCGTGGCCAGGGGTAGCACGCACGTTTATCACCTGTATGTCGTGCGCACCGCCGACGGCCCCTCGCGCGACCGCCTACAGCAGCACCTGACCGCAGCTGGGGTCGGCACACTCATTCATTATCCGGTGCCGCCGCATCGCCAGCAGGCCTACGCTGAGCTCGCCATTCCGGCTGGCTCACTGCCGATCGCTGAGCACCTTGCCGCCACCTGCCTCAGCCTGCCTATGTATCCGGGCATGACCGAGGCTCAGGTCGAGCACGTGGGCAGGGCCGTTGCTGATTTTTTCGGCACCCCTCGGCCATGAGCACGTATCAACCCTGGCCGCTGCCCGCTGGCTATGCCGTAGTCGAGCACAACTTCGCTCAGCGAGGTGACGCAGCCGTCGGCTATCTCAACCTCGCCTACTTGGGCGAATTGCCATTCGAGGTGCGCCGCGTCTTTTGGGTCACCGATACGCCACCGCAGGTGGTCCGGGGTGGTCATGCCCACTTTCTTACCGAAGAGCTGCTGATCGCAGTGCGGGGCCAGATCGAGATTCGTCTCGAGTGGCCAGATGGCAGTGTGGCTCACGCGGTCGCCGCTGACCCACAGCGGGCGGTTTACATTCCGCCCTATGCCTGGCGTGAACTTCGCTATAGCGCTGACGCCGCCCAGCTCGTGCTCGCCTCGTCTGACTACGACCCAGCGGAATACATCCGCGACAAAGACGCTTGGCGTCGCGCCTACGCGCGCTGATCGTCCTCAGGCTCCCACACTTGGTCGACGATGAACGCGGGCCTACGGCGGGCAGCGTCTAGCGTGCGCCAGAGGTACTCGCCCAGCACGCCGAGCGCGATCATCTGAAAGCTCGACACCCCCACCAGCACCAGCATCAGGCTCGACCAGCCCGTCACCTCATTGCCGTGTGCGAGCCTCAGATAGACCACCAGCGTGCCGTATAGCAACCCTATAAAGCCTAGCAAAAAGCCCACCGCCGTGATTGCCCGTACAGGCATAAACGAAAAGGCCACAAACGAGTCGATAAACAGCTTCACCTTCTTGCGAAAGGTCCAGCGGCTCTTGCCGATCTCGCGCTTCCGCCGCACATATGGGATCGACACGTACGGATACTTCAGCCAGGCTAGTTGATAGATCGTGTTCGTGTTCCCCTCGTTCATCGCCACGATCTGCGCGCGCAACTGCTCGTCAAAAAGCACGAGGTCAAAGCCCCCCGGCGGCACGTGCTTGATCGCATAGCGCTTGATCAAGTAGTGGTACGTGTTGCTAAAGAGCTTCTGTAGCAGCGGCTCCTCGCGGTCTGTGCGATTGGCCACCACGAACTTGATACCCTTGCGCCAGTATTCCATCATCTGCGGAATCAGCTCTGGGGGGTCCTGCAGGTCAGCGGTCAAGATCACGTTGGCATCTCCCGTCGCATGGTGCATCCCAGCCAGAATAGCGTTGTACGCACCGAAATTGCCCGAGAGCTTAATCGCTTTCACACGATCCGGAAAGCGTTGCTTCCACGCTTGGATGCGCGCCCATGTGTCGTCGCCGCTCCCATCGTCCACGAGCACATACTCTACCGTCGTGTCGGCGGGCAGCAGCTGCTCCATTTCCAACAGCGTCGGCAGCGTCACCGGCAGATTGTCCTGGTTGAAGTAGCAGGGGGTGATGATCGAGAGGCGGGGCATTGCCAGGGCTTCGGTTAAGTTTACGGGTCGCGAGGGCTTCTCGTCCGTTCGACACGAAATTCGCGATTCTACGACTCCCCACACGCCATCCTTTTCTCACATGGCCGCTGACGCTCCGTTTATCCATTCACATGCACTCGTTGAGCCGGGTGCTCGCATCGGGGCTGGCACCCGCGTGTGGGCCTTCACCCACATCCTACCCAAGGCTCAGATTGGTCGCGACTGCAATATCTGCGACTTCACCTACATCGAGAACGACGTCATCCTCGGCGACCGCGTCACGGTCAAGTGTGGCATCTACATCTGGGATGGCGCACGAATTGCAGACGATGTCTTCCTCGGCCCCAACGTCGTATTCACCAACGATCTTAGACCCCGCAGCAAGCACTACCCCGAGGCCTTCGGCCAGATTATCATTGAGCAGGGCGCGAGCGTCGGGGCTAACAGCACGCTGATCAGTGGTATTCGCATTGGTGCTTATGCCATGGTGGGGGCGGGCTCGGTCGTCACCCGCGACGTGCCCGCCTATGCCCTAGTATATGGCAATCCGGCCCGTCAGCACGGCTGGGTCAATGCCCAGGGCGAGCGTGTCGACGCACCCCCGGCTTAGGGTTCCCGAGGCGTGAGTTCGTAGACGTAGAGCCACGTCGCATACTCGGATGAGCGAATAATCGCGCGCTCGCGCAAGCCTAATGCGCTGGAGTTGCCGATCGGCAGGGCCGACACCAGTGCGTGCACACCCAGCCCGCGCAGCCCTTCAGGCGAATAATGCAACGAGTCGATTTGTGCTGGCGCTTTTTCGTTCAAGGCCGTTCGAGCGGCCCCCAGTTCAAAAAGCTCGGACGAGAAGAAGTAGGCCCGCGAGCCCCAGCCGTCATAGTAGGCCTTCAGGGCCGCGTCGCGCTCGAGTTCAGGCGCGATTGCTGCACGGAAACGATGCTTATACACGAGAGGATACACGCTCGCATACCCATCCACCGTGTTCAGTCCATTGATCTGCGCTACGCCGGGGTGCAGGGCCACGCAGCCGATGCGCGCGGTGCCGCTGGGCAACGCTGCCCGCACCTGTGCCCAGAGCTCGTCGGCATAAAATTGCCGATAGCTATTCAGCGTCGGATCAATCTTTCGCACTTCGGCTAGGGCGCCGTTTTCATTCTGGCTTAGTCGCGCCAGATAGTAGCGCGCATAGGGTGCCCAGCCCGAGAATCCCTGGACTAGCAGAGCCACAACCACGACCGGTGGCAGGGCAGTCGCCAGCCAGGCGGTTCTCGTCTGCCGAGCGGGGCGCGAGCTCAGCAGCACGCCCGCCACGCCGATCACCAGCACCCACAGCATCGGCACCAGCACAAAAAACCGAGCGATGCTAAAGGTGCGCGTCAGTGGCAGTGAGAAGTAAGCCTCGAGCAGAGGCGAGATCGCCCCCCATTTCAGCAGTAGCTCGAGCGACGCAAATACATAGGCGACCCCCGCCACGACGAGGCCATAACGCGCCCAGCGGCGTTCAGGCGCATCGCCACGCAGCGCTAAGATTCCTAGCAGTACCAGCGCGACCACCCCCACAGCGCCGACCACGAGGCGGTCATAGCCGTTGCTTTCGAAGGCTAACCAGTGCTGCACGCTCTCGAGCACGATGCCTTTGACATTCAGGCTTGAATAGCCCGCCGCAAACTCGATGCGATGGCTCGCGAATAGGTCGCCGCCTAGCACGAGCACCACCAGCCGCCACTCTGCCGCCAGTGCCACCAGGCACATCACGACCACCCCGCCAAGGGCCGCCCATGGGGCGCTTCGCCGCCGCCAGCCTAGCCAGACTAGCATCGCAGTGCCAGCTGCCGCCGCAAATGCCGTCGTGTAATACACCGGCCCTGCCACCGCATACACCACCAGCACGAGCCAGGGCAGCCAGCGAGGCCCTTTCGACTCGGGCTCGGCCAGTTGCCACAGCGCCCAGGTCACCGCAGGCAGCCCTGCCACCCCGAGCGAGAACGCGGGGAAGAACGGAATCAGCGCATAGATCGCCGCTAGCAGCACCGCCCAATGATCGGCGAGCACGTCACGTGACTCGAATGCCTCAGAAGCCAGCACGCGTCGCAGCCCACGACGCAGCAGCGCCCACATCCCCACGAAGGCCACTGCGACCACCAGCAAGTGGTGCCACTGATAGGCCGCTAGGTGGCTCGGCGCCAACCGATAGATCCAAAACAGCACCGACAGCTCGCTCTGCAGGGTGCCGCGCTGCACGGTTCCGCCCAGCGAGGGTGCAAACAGCTCGCGTGCTCCCCCGAACGCCACCGGGTCATGCGCCAGCCGATAAAACACCGCGTGATTGGCGTCGAGATTGTCGTGGGTGTTAAGCAGGATGTCGCCCCCCCATAGGCTTGGCCAGAGCGCGTGCAGCGCCACGAGCACCACCGCCAACCCGCCGCCCAGCTCAGGCAAACGTTTCATCCAGTCCTTCACGCCGCAAAGCTAGCCGCCGCCCATCGACAAAGCCCAAAACGCAACAGACCGAGGCGCCGCCTCGGTCTGCTTCATCTGTGCCCAGGACTGGACTCGAACCAGCATGCCCTTTCGAGCACCACCCCCTCAAGATGGCGTGTCTACCAATTTCACCACCTGGGCTTCCGACTTGTTGGGCCTCGCAGCCCCTGTGACTCCGCTGGGACTCGAACCCAGGACCCTCTCATTAAAAGTGAGATGCTCTAACCAACTGAGCTACGGAGTCTTTCCCTCCCGCCGTAGCCCATTGCCTGGCCAAACGGGAGTGCAAAGATAGCGGGTCGTCACACACCCCGCAAGGCCGATACCGATTCCCATAAAACGAGCCCCGCAGACGTACTTTCGCCCCATGCCCGACGCCGACACCCGCGACCTCACCGAGCTGCAGTTCGACATCCTAGACGCGCTCTATTTCGTCGAGCCCTACGACGTGCTGCTGCGCGAGGTCATGCGCCAGAGTGGCGCTACCGAACACCAGATCGCCGCCGACCTGCGCGAGCTCATCTCGCGTCGCCTGGTGCAGGCCATGCACTTCGACCATCGGGCCCACGACTGGGTCCGTGCGCCCTTTCACGACGCCGACCGACTGGCCGAATTCCGCTACCTGGCCACCAAAGAGGGCCTGCTCAAGCACAACGGCCGCCGCTGATGTCTGCCCCCGCTGCCGACGCGACTTCCGTCCCCGTCCCTCCGGTGGCCTCGGTGTGGCGCCGCTTTCGGCAGCATCCGCTAGCACGGGTGGGAGTGGCGGTGCTGGGCCTATTCATCGCTCTGGCGATCATCGGCCCTCTGGCCCTGCCCGACGATTCCCCCCACGCCAATCGGCAGCAGCTTGCCTTGGCACGCCTGCCCGCGGGCAGTTCGGCAGTGCTGTTGCGCCTGCCCTATGCAGACCCGCCACTAGGCTCATCATTTCTCGACGCTTGGTGGAACGGACGCCCCGCCTCGGCCCGCGAGATCCCTCTAAGCATGGGCGCCCAGCCGTATGAAGTGAAGCTGTCTTCCGACTCCCTCCGCGTGCGCCCCGCCATAGGCCCCCCACTCGCGTTCGCTCGACCCGCGGGGCTCGCCGCAGACCAGCTCATCGTCCACCGGTCATATCCCCTTGGCACCGACGCCCTCGGGCGCTGCCTTTACAGCCGACTCGTGCTCGGTGCGCGCGTCACACTCAGCATCGGCCTGCTCGCCGTGCTGCTCAGCATAGGCATCGGCACGTTCGTGGGCCTTGTCGCGGGTTACTTCGGGGGCAGGCTCGACCGTGTCTTGCAGGGCACGATGACCGTCGTCTGGGCCTTGCCCGCCCTGCTGCTCGCGGTTGCCATCGCCTTCGTAATGGGCAAGGGCTATGGCCAGCTCGTTTGGGCGGTCGGGCTCAGCCTCTGGGTCGACGTGGCGCGCATTGTGCGGGGCGAGGTGCGCAGCCTGCGCGAGCGTGCTTATGTCGAGGCGGCCGTGGTGATGGGCTTCGGCCACGCACGCATCCTGTTCCACCATATCCTGCCTGCCCTCACCGGCCCGCTCGTCATCCTCGCCGCGTCGAACTTCGCCTCGGCCGTGCTGCTAGAGTCGGGCCTAAGCTTCTTAGGCCTGGGCGTGCCCCCACCCACGCCTAGCTGGGGCGCGATGATCCAAGAGGGCTACCCCTATCTGCTCATCGACCGCGGCCGTGGCCTCGCCCTATGGCCCGCAGCCACACTGTTCGCCTGCATTCTGGCGATTTACTTCGTAGGACAAGGCCTGCGCGACGCCGCCGACCCCCGACGTGCCTAGCCCGCTTGTACCGCGCCCCCCCGTACGCGAACTTGGCCCTGTCTCATGGCCGCAACGTCTATCGGCACCCACACCTTCATTACCCGCACGCTCAGCCGGCGCGCCAATGCCCGCATGCTCGCGTGGCTCATCGGCACAGCCCTGCTGCTCTGCGTTGCTATCGCCTTGGCTCCGTCTAAGCTGCGCGAACTGCTCGCCTGGCTCTTGGCCTTCGTCCCGGCAGGCGGCTATGTGCTGCTATCCTGGCTCTACGAGCGTGAGATGACCTACAACGTCAGCGAGGCTGGCCTCGAGGTGCGCAGCGAACCCGCTCACCGCGACTTCACCCTCATCGACCCCCAGCGCTGGCACTACGACTGGGCCCAGATCACTGACTTCGCCGAGGGCGACACCTTTCTGCTGGGCCGCTACGGTTACCTCGAGATCTGGGTGCAAGCCGAGGGCCACGACGACCCCCGCTGCCTGCGCCTCACCCCAGGCCGTCGCCGCGAACTGCCATCCTTCGACGAATTCGCCGAGGCCTTCCGCCGCGAGGTCGAGCTGCTCAATGCCGACCAGACCGATCGCGCCGTTGCAGTGGCCACCATCCGCCGCCGCCCCACGCTCTTCGACCACCCCCTAGCACGCATCGCCGCCGTCGTGCTCACGGTGCTCGTCCTAGCCCTCTACCTCACCGACCTGTTCACGCAGTGGGACGAAGCCACCGAGTGGCGCCTAGCCTACCTCTACCTGCTGCTGTTCCCCCTCGCCATCTACGCCTTACGCCGCAGCTTCTTCATGCCCAAGGCTGCTTGAGAACAGCGTGAACCCTTAAACGCGAGCGGCCCTAGCACATGCTAGGGCCACTCGCGTTAGAACGTGTGCCTTACGGCTTCACCAGGCGAATCGTCTTGCCGCCTACGCGCAGCACATAGAGGCCGGCTCCGGCTTGGTTGAGGGCGGCGTCCACGCGGGCGGCCACGCTGGCCGGGGCAGCGGTCAGGTCCACCAGCGTGCGACCGTCAGCACCCATCAGCTGCACGCGCACCGGGGCATCGGTGCGGCTCAGGCCTACGCCCACCAGCTGCAGCGGACCCGTCACGGGGTTCGGATACACCGCCCACTCGGCCGCAGCGTCCAGGCGCACCACACGGCTCAGGCTGCTGCGCCCGTCGAAGTCCACCTGGCGAATGCGGTAATACACCGGGCCCAGCATCAGTTCAGCGTTGCTCAGGTCGCTGTCGAGCAGGCGATAGCTGCTGGCCGTTTGGCTCGTGCCGCGACCGGCCACCTGGCCCACCGTCACATAGCGCCCGAAGTCTTCGCTCGCGCTGCGCTCCACCTCGAAGCGTTCGTTGTTCAGCTCGCTCGCCGTGCTCCAGCTCACCTCGGCCCCAGCGCTCACCCGCTCAGCCGCCACCGCCAACCACGTCACCGGCAGCACATCAGCTTCAGTAGTGGCGAGTGCATACTGCGAGAAACCGTTCAGCCCTGTGTGAACGATGGTCACATTCCCAAGGCTTGCGGCTGCTGTTCCAACAGCATCAAACGTTCCGGGAGAGCTGTATGCCCCGTCAGCATTAGCCCGTCGTAAGATGCGGAGCTGGTCAGGATCAGCTACTGCCACCATGCCATAGCCTCGCAGGGCTAGTGTATAATTCTCAGTAGCTGCACTAGAGAAACTCCAATAAAAGCTCGCCACTTGATCTGACCCGTCAATGTCTAGGCCACCGCCCACTGACAACGGGAACGTGGTATTCTCGATGCCGGGATGGCCTCCGGTGGCTTGGAAATCATAGTGGAAAACGGATACAGTTGTTCCTGCTGCGTTGCCCGTGCCAAAGGCTATGGTAGCACGGCGATCAAAGGAAGAGGTTCCAATGGGCAGTTCCAGTGAAGCAGTGGATGAGTTCACAAAACGTGTGAACGTTCCGCTGTGCACCCATGAGCCATTCGCTGGCGTTGTAACGGGGAGAACAATGGTTCCCTCTGTCGAGGCATCGCCTACCGTAAGCGCGTTACCAGCCAGATTGATTCGGTTAGCATTCCCGGTGAAACCGAGTCGGTCAGTTGCGTTCACGCTGCCATTCAGTGTAAGTGTAGTGCTGGCAGTTACGATTTGCAGCGAATCGACGGTGGCTGCGAGCTCAGGGCCTGCCGTCACCGAGGCCGCATACTGCACCGAGCGCTCACCGGTGTAATTCGGCGTGGCAGCGATCGTGCCCGCTGTGCGGCGTACGATGCTACCCGTCGGCAGGGTCACGTTGTTGGTGCTGTTGTCAAGTGTGCCCGCCGTCAAGAATAGGTAGCGGTCGACTGTAGCGACGCCATCAAGCGTCTTGGTGCCTGAGCCAGCGATCTCAAGGTCAGAATAGTTGGTTGCCGAGGTCACCGTCTGCGCACCGGCGGCATTGTACACGATGCGAGAGCCTGTATTGAGCGTGATGCCCGGCGCGTTAGTTGAGACGATCGTCGTAGTGGATGTGGATGAGAACCCATCTGGATTGGAGGTGCGAACGGTGCCAGACACAGACACGCTGCCACCAGCCGCAGGAAAGGTGATCAGCCGAGTGGTAGCATCGAGAATGCCGGAAGTGACCGTGAGCACATTGGTTGCTCCTGTGAAAGTCTTGTCAGCATCGAGGGTGAGCACGTTGGTGCCGGTGCCCGTTAAGTTGATGGTTACGCTACGTGGCTGGTCGGTGGCGCTCCATTCAGATCCCGTGGTGCGGGTAAACCCGGCCTGAGTAGAGGTGTAGGAGAGTAATGACGTCGCGCCATATGTCAGGTTGTTCGCGCCCAAGACTAGGTCAGAGCCGCTATGGGCAATGGTTAAAGTGCCTGAAATCTGAAAATCGCTGGACAATGTTACATCTGCAGCAGCACTGGCTGAGCCCAGAGTAAGGTTTGTGTAGGAATCGACTGCTGTGCCATCAGTTGGATTGTTACGAACCCCGTCGTAGACATTAGAGAAATCAGGCAGCGTGAGGTTGGCAGTGACCGTACTTGCCTGAATCATGAAGTTGTCGATGCGAAAAGTACCGGTGGCCATAGTGGCTCCGTAACCGTATACTCGAATAATCAGCGTGGTTTGGTTATTGGCTCCAGACGGAAGAGCGTAAGAAAAACTATTACTGGTGAAAGTCGTGCCAGTAACAGTAGAAGGTGTCAGGGCATTGAAGGTAGACCCGTCGGTGCTCCACAAAACGTTCACGTTAGTGGGACCAGTACCTGACCTTTGATTATTGAAGTAAACAACAAGATCAGCCAACCCAAGGGAAGATCCCGAAAACTGCCAGTAGTCGGATGCTGAAGTGCCAGGATCTATCGATCCATTTTCATCCCAGTCGTTTGCTGTGTAAGCACGGCCATCTTGTGTACTTGGCGAACCGAAAAGTTCATCACCGGCACCCACAACAAAACCGATTGCACCTAGACCACTTGTCGTAACCGCTCCCCAACCAAGGCCTGTTGCTTGCACTTCGACTGAGGTCTCGCCTGTGTTTTCTCGATCAGAATTCAATTCAAAATCATAATACACCACAGGTAATCCCGCATTATTGTAGTTCGCCGGCTGTCCAACTGCAATTGTAGTAGTCAGCAGAATCAGCGCAAGAATGTGTACAAGGTGTTTCATACAGGAAGGGTCAAAAGGGTAGGGGCTAGGCACTTGGGTCCAAGTGCGAAGATGCGAACGGCACCTAAGCCCACGCGAGCCGAGGCATTACCCCTGTGTTAAGGATGCGCCGCCCATTGGCCCTAAAGCCCTAGTTTCAGCCACGAATCCCGAACCCTCGACACACCCATGCTGCGCAGCCTACTCATCCTGGCACTCCTTCCCACCCTGAACATGTGCGGCTCAGCCGACCGTGCCGCCGAGCAGCAGGTCTATTCCGCCGACAACGCCGCCCCCACGCCCTACATCGATGCCCCCGAGGCCGCCGCGAAGGCCGGCGCCCCCACCCCTGCCGAGCCCGCGGTGCCCACCACTCGCATGCTCATCTATACCGGCAGCCTGCGTCTACAGGTCGACCGGCTCGACACCGCCACCGCCCGTGTGCGGGCGCTGGCCACGCGTTTGGGCGGCTACCTCTCGGGCGAGGCCACCGAGCGTTACGGCACGGAGCAGCGCATGACCCTCACCATCCGGGTGCCGGCGCGCCAGTTTCGCACCCTCATCAGCGAGGTCGAGGGCCTCGGCACCTACATCGCCGAAAAAAGCATCCAGGCCGAAGACATCACCGAAGAATTCCGCGACAACGAAGCCCGCCTCAAGGCCCGACGCGCCACCGAGGCCCAGCTGCTCACCATCCTGCAGCGCACCCGCACCGTCGACGAGGTGCTCAAGGTGCAAGAGCAGCTGCAGCGCGTGCGCGAAGAGATCGAGGTCACCGAGGGCCGCAACCGCTACCTCAGCGACCGTGTCGCTTACTCCACCCTCACTGTCACCCTCTACGAACTCGTTCCCCAGGCCCTAGCGCCCCAAGAGGGCTTCTTCTACAAGCTCTGGAGTTCGGTCGTCGACGGCTGGAACATCCTCAAGAAGCTCGTGCTCGGCCTCGTCACGGCTTGGCCGATTCTGCTCATCGGGGGCGGCATCGTGTGGTGGGTCGCGCGCCGCGAGCGCCGCCGCCGCGCCGCCGCTCCCAAGCCCCCCGCCGCCTAAGGCCCTCCCTACACGACGCCCCACACGACTCCGCAATGCAACTCTTCCGAAAAAAGGACCCCGCCACCATTCTGGCCGAGGCCGGCAGCGGCGACACCACCCACACCAGCGGTGGACTCAAGCGCGCCCTCGGCGTGGTCGACCTCACCTCGCTCGGCATCGCCGCCATCATCGGTGCGGGCATTTTTAGCACCATCGGCAACGCGTCCGCCTCGGGTGGCCCTGCCGTTACGCTGCTCTTCGTCTTCACCGCCGTGGCCTGCGCGTTTTCGGCGCTCTGCTATGCGCAGTTTGCCAGTACCCTGCCCATCGCTGGCAGTGCCTACACCTATGCCTACGCCTCCTTCGGTGAGCTGATTGCCTGGCTGCTCGGCTGGAGCCTCATCATGGAATACGCCGTCGGCAACATCGTCGTGGCCATCTCGTGGTCGGGCTACTTCACCGAACTGCTGCGCGTCTTCGGCCTGCACCTGCCCGACTGGCTTACCATGGACTACACCACCGCCCACGCAGGTTATGACAAGGTCGCGGCGGGCATAGCTGAGGGCCGCGCGCTAGAGGGCTTCAGCGTCGCCCTGCGCGAGGCCTATACGGCCTGGACGCAGTCGCCTCAGCTTGCCGGACTGCGCCTCATCGCCGACATCCCCGCGCTGATCATCGTGGTGCTCATCACAGCCCTGGTGTACATCGGCATCAAAGAATCCAAAAATGCCGGCAACGCCATGGTGGCCGTCAAGATCGTCGTCGTGCTCGTCGTCATCTTCCTCGGCGCCTTTTTCATCGACCCCGCCAACTGGTCCCCCTTCGCCCCGAACGGCTTCGCGGGCGTCATGGGCGGCGTCAGCGCGGTCTTCTTTGCCTACATCGGCTTTGACGCCATCTCCACCACCGCCGAGGAGTGTAAGAACCCCCAGCGCGATCTGCCCTATGCGATGATTAACGCGCTCATCATCTGCACGCTGCTCTATGTGCTCATCGCCCTCGTGCTTACCGGCATGGCGCCCTATCAGACCCTCGCCGTCGACGACCCCTTGGCCTTCGTCTTCGCCCAGGCCGATATGGACCCCGCCTGGCGCCGCATCATCACCTCAGGCATCGCCGTCAGTGCCGTCGTGGCCATGTCTTCCGTCTTGCTCGTGTTCCAGATGGGCCAGCCCCGCATCTGGATGGCCATGAGCCGCGACGGACTCCTACCCCGCATCTTCGGCCGCGTGCACCCGCGCTTCGGCACGCCCAGCTTCAGCACCCTCGTCACCGGCCTGCTCGTGGGCATCCCCGCCCTGTTCATGAACATGCAGCTGGTCACCGACCTCACCTCCATCGGCACGCTCTTCGCCTTCGTCGTCGTCTGCGCCGGCGTGCTCGCCACCCCCCGCATGGACGGCACTGAACTCGTCCAGGGCCGCAAGCCCTTTCGCGTGCCCTATGTCAACGGCAAGCTCTTCATCCCCCTCGGCTATGTCTTCACCCTCGCCCTTGTCGCCCTGCTGCGCCCCGAGAGCTACCGTGAACTCTTCCTACCCGTGTCACTCGAGCAGCTCTACCACAACGTTCCGCGTTTGCTCTTCGTCATTGCCGCCACCGGCATCACCGTGCTCGCCTGGCGCCGCAGCTTCTCACTCATTCCGGTGCTGGGCATTCTCTCGTGCTTCTACCTCATGACCGAGCTGCACGTGCAGAACTGGATCAACTTCCTCATCTGGCTCAGCATCGGCGCCACCGTTTACTTCAGCTACGGCTACCGCCACAGCCACCTCAGCCGCGCGTCGATAACGCAACGATGACCGCGACAGTAGAAGCAACGAAAATGAGGACCAGATACAGCAGGATGTAGGCCAGCAGTGCAAGTGCGGTTCTCCAAACCACACCGAGGCTCCACCCACCCTCGAGTTGCACCATGAAGCGGAGTGAGAGCAAGAGCGATACGATTAGGCCTACCGCGCTATACGCGAGCATGGGGTTCGATGTTAGACCCAAAAACGGCACCAGCACGGCCATTGCAAGCGATGAATAGCCAGAGGTGTAGCACTGTAGCACCAGCATCTCAGCGTAGTTATAGCCCAGTCGTTTGCGAAAGGCGAACCATGTGCCGAAGGCAATGAGTGGTAGGGCTAAGAGTTGCAGCGTCTGCAGATTTTCCTGCGTCCATCGGTTGACCTTCTCCTGCAGTTGAATCGCTTCGGGGCGTTGGTCCGGCCCTGCAAGTGATTGGTTGAGCTCACGCCCGGCCTTGACGAAATCAACATCTAATAGACTCAACGCGATGAGTGTCACAGCTGCCACTAAAATGTAAAACCTAAATGGGTTGTACATCGGCGCGCGGTGCCCCGCCAGATAGTCCTTGATCGCCCGCCCCGGCGCAACGGTTAGCACCTTGAGGGTGTAAAGAAAGCCCCGATCCAAATCGGTGAAGGCCTCAAAGACCTGACCCCATAGGCGCCTGTTGGTGATTCGCTCGGTGTCGGCACGCTGCCCACACACGTGGCAGTAGGCGCCAGCGAGCGGCGTACCGCAGTTCAGGCACGACGAATCGGCGGCGGGCGAGAGGGCTTCTGACATGATGAGCAAATTTGTGCAGTAGATCAGGGCGCCCGACCGGCCGGTATCAAGATCAGCCCCTAGACCCCCAGCTCCCCCGAGGCCCCGAGGCCAAAGAGCGCCAGGTCATACTTCACCGGATCGACGGGGTCGAGCGTGCGCAGCGCCTCGGTCAGTTCCACCACAGCCTTGAAATCGTTCGTCGTGCGCGTCAGCAGGCCTAGGGCCCGAGCCACCCGGCCGGTGTGCAGGTCGAGCGGGCAGAGCAGTTGATCAGGACGAATGCCCACCCACAGCCCAAAGTCCACGCCCCCGCGGTCGCGGCGCACGAGCCAGCGCAGCCACATGTTCAGCCGCTTGGCGGCCGAGCCCCGGCGGATGTCGGCCACGTGCTTCTGCGTCCGCGCCGCGAAGCCCGGCGCGCCCACGAGCACAGTGTGAAGGGTGACAAGCCCACCGCGCACGTCGGCATCGTCCGGCCGCACCCCTCGGGTCACCACCGCCTCGAGCCCGCCGTGCTGTTCATACACGTGCCGCAGCCCGCGCACCAGGCTCACCAAATCGGTGCCGTTGAAGGTGCGGTGCACAAAACTCCGCAGGCGCCTGAGGTCACTGGCCGTGTGCCCCACCACGAACGCGTGCGGCGCGTCGTCGAGCAGCTGCATCAGCCGCAGTCCATTCGCCACGATGGTTGGCCGCTGCCCCCAGGCCAGCACCGCCACCAGCAGGCCCGCGATGGCGATGTCGTCGCGCTCGCTGTAGAGGTGCGGGATCGCGATCGGGTCTTCGGCGATAAACGCGGGCGTGTTGAAACGCGCCACCAACCTGTCGAGCTGCGCCTTGAGCTCGGGGTCAGGATGCACAGACGGGGCGGGGCTCACAGCGCGCTCAGGGCCTGGGCCAGGTCGGCCGAGAGGTCGTCCACGTGTTCGAGGCCGATCGACAGGCGCACGAGGGCTGGCGGCGACTGCGTGTCGGCGCCCTCCACGCCCGCGCGGTGTTCGATCAGGCTCTCGGTGCCGCCCAGGCTCGTCGCCTGGGTGAACAGGAGCGTGCTGCGCGCCAGTTGCGCCGCCGCATCATAGCCCCCGCGCAGCTCGAGGCTCAGCATTGCCCCAAAGCCCTTCATCTGCTGGGCGGCGATGGCGTGGCCAGGGTGCGTCGCCAGGCCAGGGTAATGCACGGTGGCCACCGCGCGGTGCTGCGCCAGCCAGCTCGCCAGCACGCCCGCGGTCTGCTGCGCCAAAGTCAGCCGCGCCCCCAGCGAGCGCAGGCCCCGCAGCAGCAGCCAGCAGTCAAAGGGAGCCGCCACACCGCCGCCCAGCACGTGATTGCTCACTACCCGTTGCCAATAGTCATCGTCTCGGGCCGTCACCAGCGCCCCGCCCACGAGGTCGCTATGGCCGCCCATCCACTTCGTCGTGCTGTGCATGACCAGATCAGCCCCCAGCGCCAGCGGCTGCAGCAGCAGCGGCGTCGCGAAGGTGTTGTCCACCGCCAGGCGGGCGTTGTGCCGATGCGCCAGCGCGGCCAGCGCCGCGAGGTCGAGCACGTGCAGGCTCGGGTTCGTCGGGCTCTCACACCAGATTAATCGCGTCTGCGGAGTAATCGCCTTTTCGGCGGCGGCGAGGTCGCGCAGGTCGGCCACGTCATAGCTCAGGCCCCAGGGGGAGAGCACATGGTCGAGCAGCTTGCGCGTGCCCAGATAGCCATCTTGGTGAATCAAGACCCGGTCGCCGGGCCGCAGTGCCATCAGCGCCGCACTCACCGCCGCCAGCCCCGACCCGAAAGCGGCCGCGGCGACACCGCCCTCGAGCTCAGCCAGCGTCTGCTCGAGCAGGCGGCGCGTGGGGTTGGCCTCACGCGCATAGATCAGCCCGTCCACCGCCTCACCCGATTCCGCGCGGGCGAAGGTGCTCGTCAGGTGCAGCGGCGGCGCCACTGAGGGCGCGCCCCCGGCAGGGTCGGGCTGCACGCCCGCATGGGCCAATCGGGTCAGCAGGTGCGGCGTCTCATTCATGCCGCGAAGCTACGCCCCTAGTCCCCTAGGCCCGCGCCACCACGCCCACCGCGGCGCTGCTGCATCCGCTCGCGCATCCACGCCCTGAACTCCTCCTTGGCCGCTTCATACTTCGGCTTCTGCTCCTCGGTCAGCAGGGCCACGGTCTGGGCGTCGCGGTCTTGGTTGATCTGGCGAATGGCCTGCATGATCGCCTGCCGATCGCCTTGGCCCGCCGCGCGCGCATCGTCCATTTTCTTAAAGGCCTCGAGGTTGATCGCCTGCACCTGCGCCTTCTGCTCGGCGCTAAAGCCGACCTTTTTGTCTTGCATGTCGGTCAGCTGCTGGGCTCGCTCCTCGGCCGAGCGCTGTGAGCCCCGGCGCTGCGCCGATAGCGGGGTGGTGAAGAGCACGGCCGCGAGGGCCAAAAGCAGGATACGGGTCATGGCAAAAAGGCTTTGGTGATAGACGCCAGCAGCCGCCACAAGTTTAACCGCCCGCCAAGCCCGATATTCGCGCCGCGATGTCTTTCTCGAATGAACTCTGGCGGGCCGCCCAGCCCATCTACGACGCCATCCTGCGCCACCCCTTCGTGCAGGGCCTGACCACGGGCGCCCTCGACGAGGCCGCCTTTCGCTACTACGTCATCCAAGACTCGCACTACCTGCGCGACTTTGCCCGGGGCCTGGCCCTGCTCGGCGCGAAGGCCGACCGCGAGCAGAGCCTCGAGATGTTCTGCCAGCACGCCACCAATGCCATCGCTGTCGAGCGTGCCCTGCACGAGAGTTTCTACGGCCATTGGGGCTTGAGCGAGCAGCAGGTGTGGGCCACCCCCGTCGCGCCCAATTGCCTGCTCTACACCAGCTATCTAGTGCGCGTGGCCTACGAGCGCCCCTACTACGAGGGCGTCGCGGCCTTCCTACCCTGCTACTGGGTCTACCTCGAGGTGGGCAAGGCCCTCGAGCGCCAGGGCTCGCCCAACCCCCGCTTCCAGCAGTGGATCGCCACCTACGCTTCGGCCGAATTCGAAACGGTGGTGAAGCAGGTCATCGCCGCCACCGACGCGCTCGCCGCCACCCTCACCCCCGACCAGCGCGACGCCATGACCGAGCACTTCGTCATGGCCACCCGCTTCGAGTGGATGTTTTGGGACATGGGCTACCGCCAACAACGCTTCGAGGTGTGAGCCCCGACCGTAGTTTCGACGGCGACGCCGAGCGCGACCAGCGCTTTATGGACGAGGCCCTGCGCCTCGCCCAGCAGGCTGCCGACGACGGCGAGGTGCCCGTCGGCGCCGTCATCGTGGCCCAAGGCCGCGTGCTTGCCCGCGCTCACAACCAGACCGAGCGCCTCACCGACGCCACCGCCCACGCCGAGATGCTCGTGCTCACCGCCGCCATGGGCGAGCTCCGCAGCAAATACCTGCCCGACTGCACGCTCTACGTCACGCTCGAGCCCTGCACGATGTGTGCCGGGGCGCTGCGCTGGGCGCAGATCGGCCGCGTGGTTTACGGCGCGTCAGACGACAAGTTCGGCTACACCCGCGCGGGCCTCGCCCTGCACCCCAAGACGCAGGTTACTGCCGGCCCGCGTGCCGAGGCGTGCGCCGAACTGCTCAAGGCCTTCTTCCGCGCCCGCCGATGAACGCCCGCATTCCCCCCCTGGCTTGGGCGCTCTACGTGGCCGTCATCTGCATCTGGGGCGCCTCATTCATTCTCATCAAGCGCGGCCTGGTCGCTTTCACACCCCTGCAGGTCGGCGCGCTGCGCATGGCCGTGGCCGGACTCTGCCTAGCCCCCATCGCGCTCTTCTTCTTGCTGAAGAAATACCGCAACCGCACCGAGGCCTTCGACCCCACCCTCGACCGGCCCTACCCGTGGCGTGCGCTGGCCCTCGTCGCCCTGACCGGCAACGTGCTACCGGCCGTGCTCTTCCCCCTGGCCCAAACGCATTTGCCCAGCAGCACCGTCGGCACGGTGAACTCGCTCACGCCCCTCATGACCCTGCTCATCGGCATCGCCGTCTTTGGCGAGCGGCTGCGCCTGCAGGCCCTGGCGGGCATCGCACTTGGCTTCGTCGGCAGCACCAGCCTGATCCTGCTGCGCGCCTCAGGCGCCAGCGCCCAGACCGGCTTCGATTGGACGAGCCTCGGCTTCGGCCTCATCGCCCTCGGCAGCACCGTCTGCTACGGCATCAGCCTCAACGTCGTCAAGCGCCGCCTTAGCCACCTGCGCTCGGCCGAGGTGGCCAGCCTCACCATCGCACCCGCCGGACTGCTCGGGCTCAGTTACTTGCTCACGTCCGACTTCGGCGCGCGGCTTGCGGCGCCGGGCGGGTGGGGGGCGCTGGCCTACGTCGCGCTGCTCGGCGCCCTGGGCACCGCCGTGGCCCTGCTGCTCTTCTACAAACTCGTGCAGCTGGCCTCGCCCCTCTTCGCCGCATCGAACACCTACTTCCTGCCCTTCATGGCCCTGCTTTGGGGCGCCCTCGACGGCGAACCCGTCGGCTGGGGCCACCTCATCGCCCTCGCCCTCATCCTCGCCGGCGTCTGGCTCGTCAACCGCCCCGCCCGCCGCTAATCGCACTCAGCTAACTTCGGCCCATGACCCGCGCCGACCGTATCGCCCGCTACGCTGCCGCATCCGCTGAGCTCACCGCCGCCCTGGGGCAGTTCGAGGGCCTGCCGCCTGACTTCTGGCACTTTCGGCCGCGGCCTGGGGCGTGGTCGGTGCACGAGATCGTCGTCCACCTGGCCGACTCTGAGGCCAACAGCTACATCCGCCTGCGCCGCCTCGCCGCCGAGCCCGGCACGACCATCCTCGGCTACGAACAAGACCGCTGGGCCCGCGAGCTGCGCTATCCCGAGCAGTCGCTCGACACCGCGCTGCAGACCTTCCGCTGGCTGCGGCAGTCCAGCGCCGAGCTGCTGCGCCTGCTGCCCGAGGCCGTATGGGCGCACACCGTCACCCACACCGAGTCGGGCCACTACACGATGGAGCAGTGGCTGCAGATCTACACCGACCACGTGCCCGGCCACATCGCCCAGATGCAGCGCAACCTAGCCGCCTGGCAGGCCCAGCAGCAGTTCGCCCAGGCCCAGCGCTGAGCGTCGGCGCCGTGGCGCCCGGCGCGGCCCGCTATCTTCGCCCCTCCCTTCCTGTCAGCTCCCTGCCTATGCTTCACGGCCAGAAGATCGTCGTCGTCCTGCCCGCCTACAACGCCGCGCAAACCCTCGAGCAGACCTACCGCGAGATCCCGTTCGACATCGTCGACGACGTGGTGCTGGTCGATGACCACAGCCGTGACAACACCGTCGAGGTGGGCCGCGCGCTGGGCATCCGCCACGTCATCCGCCACGAACGCAACACCGGCTATGGCGGCAACCAAAAGACCTGCTACACCACGGCCCTCGACCTCGGCGCCGACATCGTCATCATGCTGCACCCCGACTATCAGTATGACCCGCGCCTGCTCGCGCCGATGAGTCACCTGATCGCCTCGGGCCTCTACGACTGTGTGCTCGGCTCGCGCATCCTGGGCAACGGCGCCCTCAAGGGCGGCATGCCGCTGTATAAGTGGATCGCCAACCGCATCCTCACCTTCACCCAAAACGTGCTGGTGAACCACAAGCTCAGCGAATACCACACCGGCTACCGCGCCTTCAGCCGCCGCCTGCTGACCACGGTCAACTTCCGCGCGCTCAACGACGACTTTGTGTTTGACAACGAGATGCTCTCGCAGATCATCTACCACGACTTCCCCATCGGCGAGATCACCTGCCCCACCAAGTATTTCAAAGAGGCCTCGTCGATCAACTTCAGCCGCTCAGTGAAGTACGGCTTTGGGGTGCTGCGGGTTTCGTTCGGCCATCTGTTCCAGCGCTGGGGCTGGGTCGACCTGCCCATGTATCGGCGGGCGGCCTAGGCCGCGCCGCGCCTACAGCCGCGCTTGAATCGCCACGGCGAGTCCGTGGCTCTGCGCACGGGGGGCAGCGGGGTCGGCGAGCACGGGCGCCACGGCCCACAGCGAGCGGTGCTCGAGGCGCAGCAGCAGGCCCGCCATTGGGGCATACTCCACCCCCAGTGAGGCGCCGCCCACCCTCAGCGGGGCAGCCGTGGTCACCACCACCTGCCCCGGATCCGAGAAGGCCTCGACCCGCCCCGACAGCGCCCAGCCCTCACCCAGCCGCGGACCCAGCGCCCAGCGCGCGATGGCGTTCGTCACGCCCCACACCCAGGGCGTGCGCTGCCCCGCCACCGACTGCACGCCCACGTCGACCAAGCCCAGCAGCTCGAGCCGATTGTGCACGCGCCAGTGGGCATAGAGGTCATGATACACGCGCAGGCCGAGCTCGGGCCGCAGCGGCGTGCGCGCGCTGCCGACGAAGGTGCTCCAGTTCAGCAGCACCGTCGGCTTGGGCCGGAAGCTGAGCTGGGTGCCCAGGGCCTTGGCACCGTCGGTCTCGGCGATCACCTGCCAGCCGTTCACCAGCCAGAGGCGCAGCTCCCAGCGCGGGCCTAACGGCAGGCTCAGCCGCGCCCCGGTCAGGTAATAGGGCACCTGCTCGGCCGAGAGGCTGCGGGTGAGCGTGGGCTGGTCGATGGCCAGCGCCCCCTCATAGCCGTAGGGCGAGGGCAGCACGCCCAGGTCGAGCCACACGGCGCGCGTGCGGTGCAGGCGGATGCCGGCCGAGGCCTCATAGAGCATGCGCAGGCCGGCGGGCTCGGCGGCATAGTTGTCGTCGAAATAGGTGCCCACCCCCAGCGTGACGCGCCCGCGCAGCCGCGCGCCGGTGTAGGCGGCGTCGAGCCCGGCCACGTTCACCGCGAAGGCATTCTGTCGGGCGTGGTTGACGACGAAGGGCTGGCGGTTGCCGCCGTCGCGCGCGCCGTAGTCGGCGGCGTAGTACAGGTCGAGCAGCACGTTCAGCGTCAGGCCGGCGGTGGCTTTGTCGCGCAGCGAATCTTCGCGCACGTCTTGGGCCAAGGCCCCCGCACCGATGGCCAGGCAGATGCTTAGAATGGCGCTAAACCGCCCCAGAAGCCATCTGCCGTCCATGCCACAAGCTTACCTATTATATTTACGCCAACAGTAGCAACTGCACCTATTGGGGTAGTTACTGGGAAAACTTTGGACTATTTTAAAGCCTGAACCCATCATAGGTAAGAGTTATGATAAAATCTATAAAGATTAATACTAAAGATGGATTAATGGAAATTGTTCCGGATGATGTAAACCTAATCATTGGACCAAATAACTCCGGAAAAAGCCTTTTTCTGAGAGAGGTTGATAGCTATTGTAAAGGAGCATCAATTGAGAATTTTAAAATTATTGATAATATTGTTTTAGAGAGATATGAGCGTGATGAGATAGACAACCTTTTGGAAAGATTTAAAAGAACAAATGGTGAAAAGACTTTCTATGAAAAAACTCGAGTACCTGGAAGTGGCCAAACTGTGTTTAGTGATAGTGTAGACAGCCTGTACCAGTGGCAGAATTATCCAGCGTCTTATAAGCACTTTCTAGAAAGGTTTATTCATTATTTTGTCTATCGATTAAATGGTGCTGAGAGATTCAATTTAGTTCAACCTGAATCCTATAATAACCTGATACATGAGCAAAGTAATGGGATACTAGGCAATCTGTTTTATAATGATGAAAATAGAGCTATATGGAAAAAACATATTCATAAATCATTTGGCATTTTCCCTCTTATATCTCTTATGGAATCTGGTAAATTTAGTATTTATTATTCTTATGAAGAGCCCTCTAACTTAGTAGAACAAGGTACTCATAAGGACGCAAGAACTTTTTATAAGAATAAATGTATTGCGATAGATCAGGTATCAGATGGTGTTAAGTCGTTTACCGGAATATTGGCAGCATTTCTATCAATAAAGAACTCAGTAATTTTGTTAGATGAACCAGAAGCTTTCCTGCATCCACAATTGTGCTATTTATTAGCTACTGCATGCATGGAAATAGCGGGCGTATCAGGTTCTAAGTTGTTTATTGCAACTCATAGTAGCAATTTTCTACAAGGTATAGCCGAAAGTAAAAAGAATAACTCAATCCTAAAATTTGATAGACAAAACGATTCCTTTACTGTAAAAAGATTTACTAACCATGATATATTTGGTTTAAACGCAAAGCCTTCTATTAGGAATACTGGTATACTAGACTCTTTTTTTTATAATAATGTAGTAATTGTTGAAGGAGACACAGATCGTTTAGTATATCAAGAAGTACTGAACTTTCTCATCGAAATAGGTAAAATTAAATCTATAAATATTAGCATAAAATTCTTGAATGCAATGTTAAAAGACAATATACCGCAGATAATTAATTATTTAAAAAACTTTGGAATAAAAGTATGCGTTATAGCTGATTTTGATATACTAGAGAACAGGAATTTTAAATCCTATCTAAAAATTTCTAACGCTTCAGATTCAATCATTGATTCGATAGCTAGGCTCAAAGGAAGGCTAATGGAGGGAACCGAAGGAAGTAGGATTTCGCCAAAGCTCCTAGATACTAGAGATCCAATGGGGATTCAAAAACTAATTAATGATTGTAAAGGGCAAGGACTTTTTATTGTACCAGTAGGTGCATTGGAAAATCGGGTTAATTATATGAAGATTCCCAATGAAAATAAAAATCATTTTGCCATTAAGTTCCTTGACAGTTACAAAGACGAAAAAAATCATGATTTTGACAAAGATATTTGGCTATTTATAAAACAAGTAATTGAATTTTTAAATTCTAGATAGAAATATTCAGTCTAAACCAGTTTTAATCACATCTATATTTTACTACTATCTTTGTCCCCTCATTTGCCGACGATGACCACTGCCCCCGCTGCCCCTGCCGCCGCCACCGGCGCCGCCCCGGCCTATACCCAGCCCGACTATTACCAGCTGGACGAACTGCTCAGCGACGAGCACAAGCTGATTCGCCAGAGCGTGCGCGACTGGATGCTCGCCCGGCTCGACCCCATCATCGACGACCTGGCCCAGCGCAGCGAGTGCCCCACCCACCTCATCCCCGAGATGGCGCAGCTCGGCCTCTTCGGGCCCCACATCCCCACCGAATACGGCGGCGGCGGACTCGACCAGATCGCCTATGGCCTGATCATGCAAGAGGTCGAGCGCTGCGACTCCGGCATCCGCTCCATGTGCTCCGTCCAGAGCTCGCTGGTGATGTATCCGATCTGGAAGTACGGCTCGGAGGCGCAGCGCCAGAAGTATCTGCCCAAGCTGGCCAGCGGCGAGTGGATGGGCTGCTTTGGCCTGACCGAGCCCAACCACGGCTCGAACCCCGGCGGCATGACCACCCACTTCACCGACGACGGCGACCACGTCATCCTCACCGGCTCGAAGATGTGGATCTCCAACAGCCCCTTTGCGCAGCTGGCCGTCGTGTGGGCCAAGAACCCCGAGGGCCGCATCCAGGGCCTCATCGTCGAGCGCGGCATGGCGGGCTTCACCACGCCTGAGATCCACCGCAAGTGGTCCCTGCGGGCCTCGGCCACGGGCGAGCTCGTCTTCGACCACGTGCGCGTGCCCAAGGCCAACATCCTGCCGAACGTCATCGGCCTCAAGGGCCCCCTCGGCTGCCTCGACAGCGCCCGCTATGGCATCGCCTGGGGCGCCATCGGCGCGGCCATGAGCTGCTACGACACCGCCCTGCGCTATGCGAAGGAGCGCATCCAGTTTGACCGGCCCATCGCGGGCTTCCAGCTCACGCAGAAGAAGCTGGCCGAGATGATCACCGAGATCACCAAGGCGCAGCTGCTGACCTGGCGCCTGGGCGTGCTCAAGAACGCGGACCGCGCCACCACCGCCCAGATCTCGATGGCCAAGCGCAACAACGTCGCCATGGCCCTCGACATCGCCCGCGAGGCGCGCCAGATTCTCGGCGGCATGGGCATCGTGGGCGACTACCCCATCATGCGCCACATGATGAACCTCGAGTCGGTGGTCACCTATGAGGGCACGCACGACATCCACCTGCTCATCACGGGCCTGGACATCACCGGCGAGAACGCCTTCAAGGGGTAGGGGGCGGGCTGAGCCTACTATTTTATCGAGTTAAAGTCCCATAGCTTTAGAAAAATCCAAGAGGATTGAGGTCGGACGTTCGGTCTCATCTTAGTAGGTTTGAACTATGCAAGAAGCAGCAATACCACCAATTTTAAGTACTGACGCCGCTGGCTTAAGCCAAGATGCTGGCATTCTGGCTCTGTTAGAGAGCCAAAGGAACCTTGTAGCTCAGGCCAACGAGTACATCAAAGTGTATCGTTTCTGGGAGCAATACAATGAGGTTTTTCAAGCTTTTAATAGCATTAACCAAGATCGAGTTGTTATTTTAAATACTTCTAATTCTTAACACGTCGTGCCAACTTGGAGCGAAATAGGTAGTGAGATAAAGGCTACTATGAAGCCAGATGGTAGCTTTGATATTGATGCAGTTCGTAGGAAGTACCTTACACGAATGAGTGAGTTAACGAATCGTAGTGTAATTATTTACTCTTCGGCGTTTGTTCAAGCAAACCCACAAATTCCTCAGTTTGCACTGATCATTTCTGAGGAAGATATACATGCTTTGATGGAGGTAGTGAAAGGTCTACCGGAAGGACCACTAGATTTGATTATTCATTCTCCTGGAGGATCACCCTTCGCGGCAGAGGGAATGGTTAACTACTTAAGAAAAAAATTTACTCATATACGAGCCTATATCCCTCAGTTGGCAATGTCGGCTGCAGCAATGATGGCCTGCGGATGTGATGAGATAGTAATGGGGAAGCACTCGAACTTAGGACCCATTGATCCTCAGATACTTATGGCTACTCCGACTGGTCAACGAATGGTGCCTGCTCAATCAATACTGGATCAATTCAACATGGCTAAAGATCAATGCAAAGACCCAAGTATGCTCGGAGTTTGGATACCTATGCTTAGTCAATATGGTCCTGACCTTTTGATACAGTGTCAAAACATAATTGAAATGTCAAAACAAATTGTTCAAAAGTGGCTGGAAAAATATATGTTTAAAAGCGACCCTGCACCAGCACTAAAATCAGCCGAACTAGCAAATTGGCTTGGTGACCATAATGCTTTTAGAAGTCATAGCCGTCACATTTCAAGAGATGATATGGAAGATAAGGGATTTAAAATATTACACCTTGAATCAGAACAAGAAGTACAGGATTGCGTTCTCTCCATATATCACTGCCTATCCTATAGTTTTGGAGGTTCTACTCTGAAGTTGGTCGAAAACAACCACGGGAAAGCATTTGTGAAACAAATGGTTTTACAACAAGCTCGACCTGTTTAGTACACCTCCAATACAGTGTTATATCGCTAATGCCAAAACTCCGGCATGAAGCCAAACCTCGGTAGTCTCTAGCTACCACCTCCCCATCCCGCCTCTTCTACGCCTCACTCCGGTACCCACACGCCGCGTTTAGGCAGCTTAGTTAGCGCGGGCCCGCACCACCCCCCACCTTTGTCATCAGAGGCGCTTCACCGCGCTCAGGTGGTCAGGTCCGTAATCCACTAGCGCTCCGACAGGGGCGGTTCTTCCAGAACTGACAACTCTGGAATCACGGGCTTTGCCTGGCCAGGCTTAGACTGCTTTCCCACCCACACGCTTGCAAGCGTCGGGAGACACCAAACTCTGAAGGCCCCCCAAGGCCGACAGCACCCCAGGGCTGATCAGCCCACTACGCCCACTCCCAGCAGGGACGGCAGTAGCGAGATATCCGGCACCGCCCGGCCCCGATTCGAGGATAACCCCTCGTTTCGCGGCCGGGTATTGCCGTTATAATAGAGTAGAGTAGCCTTACAGCAGCATGCGCAGCGGGTTCTCCAGCAGCGCCTTAAACGTCTGCAGGAACTGTGCCCCCGTCGCGCCGTCCACCACGCGGTGGTCGCACGACAGCGTTACCTGCATCACCTGGCCCGGCACCACAGCACCATCGCGCACCACCGGCACGTCTTGAATCGCCCCCACCGCCAGGATGCACGCATCCGGCGGGTTGATGATCGCTGTGAAGCTGTCGATGCCAAACATGCCCAGGTTCGAGATGGTGAAGGTGTTGCCTTCCCAGTCGGCGGGCTGCAGCTGCTTGGCCTTGGCGCGGCCAGCGAGGTCTTTGGTCTCGGTCGAGATGTCGGCCAGGCCCTTGTGGTCAGCGTTGCGGATGACCGGCACGATCAGGCCCTCATCCACGGCCACCGCTACGCCGATGTTGACATAGCCATAGGTGCGGATCACGTCGCCTAGCCACGAGCTGTTCACCTTGGGGTGCTTGCGCAGGGCCAGGGCGGCGGCCTTGACCACGAGGTCGTTGAAGGAAATCTTGACATCGCCCGACTTTTCGGCGTCAGCGTTCACCTGGCTGCGGAAGGCAGCGGCGCGGGCCATGTCGATCGACACGGTCAGGTAAAAGTGCGGCGCGGTGAACATGCTCTCGCTCAGGCGGCGGGCGATGGTCTTGCGCATCTGGCTGACGGGCGCATCGGCCGCTGTGCCCGCCGGAATCGCGGCTGCGGGCCGCGCAGCAGGCGCGGGGGCAGTGGCGGCTGCCTCGATGTCGCGGCGCACGATGCGGCCG
>VYMD01000009.1_pt1 | contig 150156 bp, 140 predicted proteins | sample 5115311 | NCBI WGS metagenome assembly VYMD01 (sample SAMN12291779, study PRJNA351875) | freshwater metagenome | isolation source: freshwater lake | place: USA: Michigan, Wintergreen Lake | collected 2013-08-08
AAGCTGAGTGATTCGACTCCTACATAACAGCCCCTGTTTTTATCGGGCAAGGTCAGGGCAACCTTGCGGTTGTTCTTGACGGGCATGACAAAATCCTTGTCCAGCCCTCCTTTGTCGCCCTGTTGATCCGAAAAGACTTCAACGGGGAGATTTCTTATCACCTCACCAACAGCCGGGCACATATCCAACGGCTTGCCTACATACAGGGCCAACGCTATTTTGTGGAGCAGGCTTTCCGCGAGGCCAAACAAGAACTAGGAATGGATCAATATCAAGTACGCGGTTACGGTGCTTGGCACAAGCACATGGCCTAAGTGATGATAGCTCAATTATTTGTACAGCAGGAAAAGGTGTTGGCCAATCCTAATGAAGTAACCCTCACCACCCAGGACATCCTGACTATCATTAAACTATTGATCCTGCCAACCAAAAAACTTGAACAAGTAGTCCATCAAATCCAAACTAAAAACAAAACCGTATCAGCTAAAATCCGATATTTGACAAAGTAGAGTTAAACATCATAAAAAAGGCGGTCAGTTGAAATACTTCCGCCTTTTCATTTTTTACTTTTTAGTCGGATGACAGTTGTTTAAAATCACAAAAATGAAAAAAAAGGGAAAGAATAAGAAAGAAAAAGTACTCGTTTATGGCGTTATGGGATTCACCGGCAACCTCTTCTTAGAGTACGCATTTGATAAAAACATGCCTATTATATTCGGGGCAAGAGAGGATTCAGTAAGACAAAAGTCTAGTGACTATGGGAAGGAATGTCGCATTTTTGCAATTGACGATACCCAGAGCATTATACCACACCTAGCAGACGTAAAGGCGGTTGTCAATTTAGCAAATATTTCCTACCGTGTGAATAGACATCTCATAGACGCCTGCATTGAAACCAATACACATTACGTGGATCTTGCGGCTGAATACCCTGATATGATCGAGGTATATAATCTTAATGATGCGGCACTAGCCAATGGCGTTATGCTAATGCCTGGAGCAGGCTATAATCTGGCACCAAGTGATATTGCTGGATTAATCGCATCTGAATTGTTGCCAAATCCAACCAAATTAACACTTGGATTTGCCACGTTTGGAAAAGCATCCAGAGGAACAATAAATACAGTATTGCGGCTTGCTGCGGAAACCGGACATTCGCGTCTTTCTGGAAAACTTGTTGCTACCAGCCCTGCTTCTGCAAAACACTCATTCTTTGCAGAAGGCAAGGAATATGTCATGGTTCATAATCCCATAATGGGTGATGCCATAGCCAGCTTTGTGAGCACAAATATTCCGGATATTACCTCCTATGCTTACTATCCTTGGATATTGGTTCAGTTTATGAAAGGACGCTTAGATTGGCTACGAAAATTCCTCATAAATCACACTCACTGGTTCTTCCCGTTTGGCCCAACAAAGAATGAGCTAAAGACCCAGCATAGCTACACTTGGGCTGAGGTCGAAAACAAACGTGGCGATAAATTGATTGTGACTATCAGGGGGCCACAGCCATACATATTCACGGTCAGAATAATAGGCAATATCATTCAGCGATTGGTAAATGGAAATATCAAAGAAGGATTCATTCCTCCATCTTTTTACGGAAGGAAACTTATCGAAAGCATCGATGGCGTTCAAATCAGCGTTGCGAATAAGATTCGACCCTAAGAGCCTTTGTTATTGTTAGCCGACCAACAATCTTTACTGCTCTGGTCATGCTAATTCCCTCCGTGGCAAGTATTCTGTTTTGCCTTAATGTGTCAATGACTATTTTGCCGGCAAACTAGTCGGCTAGGAAAATAAGAGTCTCTCAATTCCACCCTAACTTTAGTCGCGATAAAACAAAATCGGCAGGTCGAACCAAAAAAAGTTTACAACCAGATCTTCCGCTCAAGCCAGAAGATATTCGAACAGATTGTCCTGAATTTATAGCTCTTTGGTTCACTGCGATGGATGCCCAATATTATGCGGTGCTGTGGGAACACATTAATCGCTACAAAAAAATCAGCTACGAAGCTTCGAGAACTGTAAGAAGCTTTTTCATGTAGAATATTTCAAACAACACAACTTGGTTATAAAGGCAGGAGTCCTCGTCAATAAACAGTACTTTATTGTAAAGGGCTGCTTACGCACCCATTGCCAGATGCTGAACGTGATCGCGAGTACACGGTGCAATTCGCAGTAGAAGAGTGGTGGGTCAGCGACTATATTTCTTATTATACCAACTCACCTGCCACGCTAGACGTTGAGTGTCCTGAAGATTTCATTTTGTTATCCATTCAGAAAAAGGATCTTGAATCTCTCTACTTGCAAGTTGACGGACTTGAATCATTCTTTCTTAGGAAATTAGAAAACGCATTCGTTGACAAACTCAATGAGAACATAAAACCGTTGAATGATTAACGAATTTGGATTAACTTTTTGCGATTAAGCATTTAGTTGGGACTGCCAACGTTTGGCCAGCGACAAAAACGTAAATCGTTACTTACTTTCTTAACTAAACGGTTAGACTAAAACGCCCAGCCACCAACAATGCATTTGCGTCAAGCGGGGTTGACGCGTAATCCAACGTTTTAGTATCTTTATTCCGTTCGGTGTCGAGGACAGGACGCGGCTTCGGAAGCCCCGATCGAACGCAAATACTCACGCTGGCGGTCATGCCTAGGGACGCCCCAAGAATCAAGGAAAAATATTCAAATAACATTTCCCAATAAGGGAACTTTAGCTTACCTTTGACAAAAGATTAATACTTGAGAGTAATTGCTAAAAAGGTACTCCGAAAGTTTTGGACTAAACATTCGGATTGCGAACAACAACTTAAATCTTGGTATCGAGAAGCTGAGAAAAGTGAATGGAAAAATACCAATGAAATCAAAAAGGAGTATCCGACAGCAAGTATTCGTGGCGACAATAGAGTTGTTTTTAACATAAAGGGTAACAACTATCGACTAGTCGTTAAGATTAATTTTCAATATCAAATGATGTGGGTACGATTTGTTGGGACACATAAAGAATACGACAGGATTGACGCAAATAAAATTTGACGACTATGAACTTGAAACCGATAAAGACTAAAAAGGACTACCAACAAGCGTTGGACAGACTTGAATTAATTTTTGACTCCAAAAAAGGGACTAAGGAAGGAGACGAACTAGAGATATTGGGCATACTCATTGACCAATATGAAAACGAGCATTTCCCAATCGACCTACCGGACCCAATTGAAGCAATAAAATTCAGAATGGAGCAACTTGGTTATACTCAGACAGATTTAGCGAAAGTCGTTGGACTTAAGAGTAGAGCAAGTGAAATATTAAGCGGAAAGAGAAAACTATCGTTAGACATGATCAGACAGCTACACGACAAGCTGAATATTCCGACTGACGTTTTAATTCAGGCTTACTAATCGGCACGAACCGCCAATACAACGTTTTCGTATCTTTAAGGCGTTCGGTGTCGGGGATAGGACGCTGCTTCGGAAGCGCACCACTGAAAAAACACAAACGTTATGCACAGGCACACCTCGGAAAAAAGCAATGAATGAAATACGTTATCAATCCCGATAGTCATCGGGACCAATAACGGGCTCATTGCTTCACCTGACCTAGATTAATCCTGGCGGGTTGCTCCTCAGCATTGCCCGCTTCCGCTTCATCCAGTAATCAAGTGTAAAGCGATTTCAGGACTGATTAAAAAGTGTAAATTTGAGTTAAGACTTTTAACCAAAAAGTGTAAACTTTTTTCATAACGAGTCATACTCTAGGAACTGGTTAACTAATATTGTCTCCTATGTGGGCTAAAACAATTCTGATTTTGGGCGCTGGGCGCTCCTCTGGTTCATTGATTGATTATCTGTTAAAGATTGGAAGCACGAACAACTGGCAAATTGTTGTCGGAGATGTTGACATCAACGCTGCGGTTCAGCGAATCGGAGATGCGGGTAATGGCGTTGCCGTTTCTTTTAACATCACCGATGAAAATTCTAGTCGCAATACCATTGCTTCTGTAGATATTGTTGTTTCGCTGATCCCCGCAAATCTTCACCCCCTCGTAGCAAAGATTTGTCTGGCCGAGCGCAAACATTTGTTAACAGCCAGTTATGTATCAGACGAAATGAAGGCTCTTCACATCGAGGCAACTGAAAAAGGTCTTCTGTTTCTAAACGAAAGTGGGCTTGATCCCGGGATCGATCACATGAGCGCCATGCAGGTGATTGATCGCATCAAAGAGGAGGGGGGAAAACTAAACTCATTTGAATCATTTACCGGAGGGCTGATTGCCAACGAGACAGATCCTGAAAACCCGTGGAGGTACAAATTCACCTGGAACCCTCGCAATGTGGTGATGGCCGGACAAAGCACCGCCAAATATTTACAAGAGGGTGTGTATAAGTATATCCCTTACCAGCAATTGTTTCAGCGCATCACACCCGTTTCTGTCCCCGGGTTTGGCGAGTATGAAGGGTACGCCAATCGAGATTCTCTTAAGTACCTTGACACTTATGGATTGCAGGGCATAAAAACGATGCTGCGCGGTACGTTAAGAAACAAAGGCTATTGCAATGCGTGGAATGTCTTGGTTCAGCTGGGTTGTTGTGAAGATGTGTATGAGATGGAGGGAGTTGCCGAAATGCGGCATATCGATTTTATCAATGCTTTTGTAGAGGCACATCCGGGAAAAACCACCGAAGAAGGGATAGCCGCTACTTTCGACCTGGATGCGAAAGGCGAAGAAGTGAAGCGGTTGCGTTGGAGTGGTTTTTTTACAGATGAAAAAGTAGGATTGACCAAAGGAACTCCGGCTCAAGTGCTGGAGCACATCCTGAACAAAAAATGGAAACTCCAGACTGGTGACAAAGATTTTATTGTGATGTGGCACCGTTTTCGTTATGAAAAAGGAGGAGTTGGCAAAGAAATTCAGGCTTACCTGACCGCAACAGGTGATGACGAAAACAACACAGCCATGGCAAAAACGGTTGGCCTTCCACTTGCCATCGCTGCCAAGTTGTTGCTTCAAGGAAAAATCAAGAGTAGGGGAGTAGTGATTCCAGTAGTGAAGGAGATATACGAACCAGTGCTGGCGGAGTTAGCCGAGTTTGGTATTCGCCTCATTGAAAGAGAAGTGTAGCGCTTTTCTTGGATATTGGAGTGTCGTCTTACTCGGAAGGTTGGTAATTTGCCGAGCGGTAGTTCAAGAATTTTCGATAGTATTTTTTAATCACTTCGGGGCTTTTGTTTTGTTTAAATAAAAACATGGCAATGCCATTGGCAATTTGCACTCGCAACCATGAGTTTTTTTCATACTTCCTAACAGAAATCACAACATCTTTTTGAATCAAATCAAAAGGAATTTTTGCTTTCCAAAGCCGCGCAATAAAATCATAGTCTTCCATGATCGTATAGTATTCATCAAATCCGTTCAGTTTGTCGAAGGCGTTTTTTGTAATGAATAAAGTTTGATCTCCCCCTCGAAACGTTAGTAGATTAAAACGAGTCATGTAGGCATTCAAGCGCATCAAACCCGGGTAGCTTTCAAAGTCTGATCGATAGCAACCCGACTCAAAACCTTGATTTATGGAAAGAAAGATATCATCATAAAAGCTTTTTGGTACTTGAACATCGGCATGAACGAAATACAAAACAGGAAATTTGGCTGACCGGGCTCCCAGATTCATTTGCGCAGCTCGGTTTCTTTTTGGGCTTTCTATCACTTTCGCACCCGCTCCAAAGGCGACTTCTTTTGTTTGATCTCTACTTCCTCCATCCACCACAATCACTTCTAAAAAAGAGCTCTGAGTGTGTTGGGTAAACTGTAAAACGGCTCTGGCTATTATCGAGGCTTCATCCACAGCAGGAATGATGATAGATATTCCGTTAGACATATTTGCTTTCACGGCTCAAGTTAGCAAATGGATTTACAGTCAACTATACGAAGACAATAAGCCCATTGGATTACATTTGCGGAATGTCCCTGGAAGAGAAAGTAAACTTAGTGGAGTCGGTGTTTGAAAAACTGGACAAGGAAATTGCCACGTTTCAATCTTGGTCTGGCTTGCATTGCAAATTTGGATGTGGTAAGTGTTGTACCAAACCGGACATTGAAGCAACGATACTTGAGTTTCTTCCCTTTGCCTATTTTCTTTACCAAAATAAACTTGCAGAGGAGTGGCTCGAGAAGCTGGAAACTACCGATTCCTCGATTTGTTTGATTTTTAACCCTACGCAGGCGGGTGCGGGCCTTTGCTCGCAATACCATCATCGAGGGTTGATATGTAGGCTGTTTGGCTATTCTGCTCGCACCAACAAGTATTCAAAAAAGGAATTGATTACCTGTCAAATTATCAAAACCGAGCAGAAGGCGAACTATGAACTGGCCGAAAGCAAGATTGAAGCGGGTGAAGAAGTGCCAGTCATGAGTGCGTATTATATGCAACTTCACTCTATTGACTTTGAGTTAACAAACCAGTTTTACCCGATAAATAGTGCCATGCGAAAAGCGATCGAAACGATTTTGCACTACTATGCCTATCGTTGATGGCTGTGGATGAAAAGACTTTTTAGATGTACTAAAATTTTAAATTTTTGGCTCGTTTTCTTTACTTGAAAGGCAAGTTCAGAAGTAGCAGAGGTCATTCCTGTTGGCATTGCGCTGCTTTCTGACAGGTGCACGGTTGCAGCAACCAGAAAGGCCATCAAAACGCCAAAAACAGTCAAAATATCTTTTCTATTGATCTTCATACTTCGTAAATGGAATACTTTTTGGATTGCAACTAGTTACAAAAGCCGCCAAAATATTATCAATGATCCGAACTTCTTTCTGCTTAAATTTGTCGGATGGAAGGCCTAAAAATTACAGCATGAACAACAAAATAATTGTCTTCTTATTCATTTTAGCAATTTTTTCGACCCCTGAGTCCGTTCAGGCTCAGGAATCAAGCGGAGCATCGCCAGTAAAATGGATGACCTTTGAACAAGCGGTGGAACGTACAAAGACCGAAAAAAGGAAAATATTCATTGATGTGTATACCGATTGGTGCGGGTGGTGCAAAGTCATGGACAAAAACACGTTTGCTGATCCTGCTGTGGCGAAATTGTTGAACGAGAAGTTCTATCCCGTGAAATTTGATGCCGAGCAAACAGCCGATGTGGTTTTTAATGGAACCACATTCAAATTTGTTCCCTATGGCAACAAGGGAACTCACCAATTGGCCGCAGCTTTACTGAATAACCAGCTAAGCTATCCCACGGTTACTTTTTTAGAAGAGGATTTTACCGCTGTATATCCGATACCAGGCTATCGGAAGCCGGAAGAGTTTCATCCGTATCTGGTTTTCTTTGGCGGGAATCACCACAAGAAAGGCCAAAATTCTTATGCGGAATTCATGAAGACCTATAAGTCGCCTTACGTGACGGTTTCTAATTCTGAAATTCCGAAAAACTAATTGCTTTGACAGGTTGCAATACCTAAACGGCCCCCCGCATTAGATTTCGTTACTGACGCACCAATGTTTCCTGCTGCTAAAACAATGTCTTTTTCGGGGCCCACATCGGACAAATGTATTTTGATGCAAGCTTCAAGGTTGGCCAAATCGGAATAGGTTATTGCTGTTTCATCAGCCAGCTTGGTCAAAGTAGTTTCACTTTTCCCGGTTTGGCCTGCCAATGGCGTTAACAATGCAGCTACGCTGGCTCCAGTTGTTGATAAATCACCCAAATGTAGATGAACAGGGTATTTCGCGTTACCTGAAACACCCGTAAGATCTACGACCACAACTAATGATCCGTCTCTCTTTTCTTTAAAAGCTACTGTTCCAGAAACATCATATTGTGAGGCCTTTTGAAGTGCGTAGGTTGTTTGTTTCCCTGTAAATTCACTTACATTCTCGTTTGACGAACATGCGCTCGCCAAACACAAAAAAGTTACAATCCCACCAATCGTTTTCATAGTTGTTCTTTTATCGAGTATAAAGTTAGATAATAAAATTTAGAATTATCCCACAAACAGTCATTTCACACTAGATTTGTAAATTGTGTTTTTGGCATGGATATGGTTTATTTGATAACGGTTTAACTGACAATTCTATTTGTGAGGTACACAATTTTTATACTTTTTGTTTTGGTGGCATGTAGCCCCGCCAGCACGCCAACAAAAAAGGACGACAAAAACCCAAAACCTGATTGGTTAGCGGCAAAGCCCAATCAACCTTCCTACTATGTTGGGATCGGTCGTAGCACGAAAGACGGAGTTACGAATCACATACAGGCTGCAAAAAAAAGTGCTCTTGAGGACTTAGTATCAGAGATTAAAGTTAACATCTCATCCTCTTCTGTATTGAGTTCGATAGATGCCAACAAAGAATTTCAAGAGAAATATGAGCAGATTATACAAACTACCGCTGCTGATGAAATTGAGGAATTTGAGCAGGTAGATACCTGGCAAGACGAACGAAATTTTTGGGTGTATTACAGACTCTCGAAACAGCGCTATAAAGAAATTAAAGACGAACAAAAGCGAAATGCTGTTTCCATCGGCCTCGATTTCTTTAAAAAGGCAAAAGATTCAGAACGAAATAAAGAGCCAGTCTTAGCCTTGGGCTTTTACTACCAGGGATTCAGAGCCATTCAAAAGTACTTGGCAGAACCCATCCGATTGGAGTATGAAGGCAAGGAGATTCTATTAACCAGTGAGATTATTGCCAGTATGCAGGTCTTGTTTGACAAAATGGAGATAGCGCTAAATCCATCTCAAATCACGCTGAATCGCAGGGTTTCCACGAGCGAACAGACGATCATCGCCAAAGTTTTTGATAAAGCCACAAAGAAGGTAATTGCAGACGTGCCGCTGAAAGCGGAATTTGAAAAGGGATCTGGTAATGTTTTCCCAACTTACAAAACGGACGGGAATGGTCAGACAAAAATTTTGCTGACAAAAATTAGCTCCCGCGACTTAGAACAGACGGTTTCAGTTAAAGTCAATCCACTTAATTTTGCTGGATCTTCTGTCACCACCATCGACTCATTAATTGTGCAACGCATGGTGGTGCCGCGTGCCACTGTGCTCTTGAAAGTACAACGGCCAACAGTTTACTTGGCTGCTATTGAAAAAAGCCTGGGAGCGGTTAAGCAAAGCCAGCAAATCACAAATCGAATTAGAAATTATTTAACAAACGCTGGATTTGAATTTACATCGGAAAAGAACAAAGCTGAGCTGATGGTAGACGTCAATGCCAATTCTGAGAAAGGAGCTGTCTCTGGAAGTATTTATATCACCTACGTGACAGCGGTGATTAGGGTTGCAGCCGTTAAAGATAACAGGGAGATTTACGCAACCACATTGGACAGGGTTAAGGGTTTTAGTCTGGATTTTGAAAGATCCAGTCAGGAAGCCTACAATAAATCTGTTGAAATTTTAGAAAAGGAAAAGCTGCCTGAACTACTAAACTCCATTTTGCAATAAAAATTCGTGTTTTCGGGCTATTCAGGCGTATTTTTAATTTGAAATAATAATGGCCTGTAAATTGCATTCATTAACTTGCTAACCAAATTTAAAATCAATATGAAACGAATTGCAAATCTCTCTTTAGTAGTCATGGTTGTTGCTGCTGCGATCATCAGCGGATGTGCTAAGAAAAAAACGCCCACTCCTGATGGCGAAAAAGAAGTGGTGATCCCTTGCTCGGGGCCTGATTTTTTTACGACTAACAAAGTATTCAGAGCAAACTCAATTGGCGAAAGCATGGATCAGGTAACTTCAAAAAAGAAAGCATTGACAAATGCAAGAAATGACCTCGCCCAAGCCATCCAGACAACTGTAAAAACAGTCACTGATAATTATACGAACTCTCGATCAATGAACCGCAAGGAAGAATTGGAGCAGAAGTTTGAGAGTTTGAATCGAGAAGTTGTTGAACAATCTTTAACAGGCATTCGCACGATCTGCGAAAAGCTGGTTCAAACTAAAGATGGTAACTACAAAACTTACATTGCATTAGAGCTTTCTGCTGATGATTTAGTGAAGCAATACAATGATCGTCTTTCCAAAGATGATCGCTTGAAAATTGATTACGACTATGAGAAATTCAAGGAGACCTTTGATAAAGAAATGGAAAAAAGAAAAGGCGGTAATTAATACATTCACCTTTTAAGAATGAATCCTGACCGTAAAAGGTCAGGATTTTTTATTTTTGGATATGGCTGGATATTCGGGTACTCCATTGCAAAAGAAATTGGGCGCGGTCTTAGCAACGGGCTGGTAGATGTGAAAGTCTGTGCGGTCATTCAGACCTGGTCGGGTCTGAAGTTTGTGTACCCGTTAGCGGATCGATGACTACTTCCAGTTAGCAGGGTCAAGCCGCCAGGATTTCACATAGATTAACTGGTTCTCATCTAAATATTTTCTATCCAACGCTTCTTGTAGGAGATGATTGAAATCACTCAAACAAATGAGTGATACTTTTTCATCTTCGAAGCTCTTTTCGCTCTGCTCAAACCCATAAGTAAAAATGGCAACCATTCCAATTACATCAAAGCCTGCCTCTCGCATGGCCTGAGCTGCTTTTAACGAACTGCCACCCGTGGAAATAAGATCCTCCACCAGTACGACTTTTTGATTTAGTTCTATTTTCCCTTCAATTAAGTTGCCCATACCGTGTTCTTTCGGTTTAGGACGAACGTAGACGAATGGTAGACCCAATTCTTCTGCCACCAAAGCCCCGTGTGGAATTCCCGCGGTGGCAACACCTGCAATGCACTCCGCTTCAGGAAAGTTTTCGCGAATGGCCATTGCAAGGGCTTTTTTGATGAACGATCGGATAGGAGGGTAGGAAAGAGCAAGCCGATTGTCGCAATAAATCGGAGATTTCCAACCTGAACTCCATGTAAAAGGTTTTTGATGATTTAACTTAATCGCTCCAATATCCAGTAACTTTGCGGCTACTTCTTGGGCTGTTTTATCTTGAATCTTTATTCTGCTCATGAGGGAAGCAATTTATAATGAATCGGTCAACTGCCCAATAACGGAGGCTTTTATTCATGGACGTGTTGTTGGATTGAGAATAATTTATGTTTTTGCAACTTCTAAAGAAAGTAGATCAGACCCTATGAACCTGTTCATCAACGATATTCCTGTTCGAATCCTACTTCCTGAAGAAAGGCCCGAACCTGGGCATTTTAACGTTGAGATTAATGCATCTACGGAACCCATCAATAAAGCCAAGCTTCTACACCATGTCTGGCTAAATAAGGCAAGCGTACAGGACATGGACCTGGTTTTTGATTTGATTAATTCTAAAGTTCCGATCAATCTGTTGTCGCTGACAGTGAGTATTAACGACTATGAGGCGTTCAAGCAATATTTGAAAGGAAAATTTAAGGTTATCAAAGCGGCTGGCGGATTGATCAAGAAAAAGGATAAGTTTTTGATGATTTATCGCATGAAAAAATGGGACTTGCCTAAGGGAAAACGCGAGACTGGCGAACGATCGGCCGAAACGGCAGTGCGCGAGGTTGAAGAAGAATGCAACGTGAGGGTAAAGCTTGGAAAAAAGATATGTACGACATGGCATACTTACACCATGAACAAGAATAGTATGCTCAAAAAAACCAAATGGTATGAAATGGCCTTGGTCGATGACTCGAATAGTAAGCCAAGTTTGGAGGAAGACATTGAAGAGCTACGATGGATGACCCAGAAAGAAGTCTATCATGCATTAGAAAACTCCTACAAATCAATACGGTTTGTATTCGAAGAATACTATAAGACCGAAAAGGTTGGCTAGTTTAATTTGTAGGGAAGAAATCCGGACACGTCCCCATTGTATTTATGTACTTCACGAATGATCGATGAACTGATGGCTGCAAGACCTGGAGACGTAATCAGGAAAACCGATTCTAAGTCAGCGTTCAAATGCCGGTTGACTTGAGAGATGCTATTTTCATATTCAAAATCAGTCGTATTTCTTAAACCGCGAAGCAAGTAGTTTGCGCCATTCTTCTTTGCAAATTCAGCGGTCAGCTCTGAATAGGTTTGAACGGAGATAGCTGGGTTGCCCTTAAATGTTTCATTGATTTTATCGATCATAAAATCGATTGGAAAGTATCGCTGCGTTTTGCCACTATTGTAGCCTACGGCAATAACGATCTCATCGAATAGTGAAAGACCTCTTAACACAATGTCTTCGTGTCCCCTCGTAAATGGGTCAAATGATCCGGGGAATAAGGCGATTCTTTTCATATCAGGCACGTAACAGATATAGTGAGTAAAGGTCAAAGAAATGATGTTCTTGCACTTCGTCAAACATATAGCCAAAGCCTAGATTTTCGGGACGAGTGCCAAAATTCACATTTCGGACATACTTCACAAATTCTGTATAATGAGGTGACTTTTTCCCAATATAGCCCCAAAGCAAAACCTCGCTGGTTTGCTGATCCATTTTCAGCCCGTTCATCGCCAGCATTATATACTTCACATAATCTGAAAACTGGGTGATCGCAAATTGATTGTAATAGACAAGTTTACCTTTTTGAGCAGACAGGATATGGAGCTTGAAACGGTCTACATACAAATACAAAGGGTCATTCGAAAGCCGTTCTGAATAAACCGATACGCCTTCGATCAATGCCGCTGACTGATGAAAGAAATTCAGTTTTGTATTTTGGTAGATGCTGCAGAGCCAATCATGTAGATCACTTTGAACTGCAAACACAGTCATAATATCTTGTGTGGTATTCTGGCAGAAAAGAACTGTTTCTGCTTTGGCATCCACACGGGCATTGAAATTCAAATAGTCAAGCGCTTTCTCTGACTGAAACACCGCAGCAGGAACCTGAATGAATTTATTGTTTTTTATGGATATTTTCACTTCCATCCAAAAACCAGCCTGAAGAACGGAGTGTTCTTCAAACAATGTTTTTACCAGTTGCATCAACTCCTGATGAGTATGAAGATCAGCTAGTACGTAATCTTCAAAAAAAAGTAGCCGTTGGTCGCTGGCAGCGACAACGGCTACTTGAAAATCTCTAACACCTAGTTGAATCAAGAGGCGGTACTGATGAAGGCTCTCTTCATCAAACCGATCATCTTTGATCTTTTTGATTAACTTATACCGAGCTAATAGGGGCTGCAAGGAAAGGAATTATTGCGATTCCCAATTGCCTGAAGTAGTTACGTCAAACTTAGACCCAAAATGTAATGGCTTCCTTCCTTTTGCTTCATTACTTTCTTTGCGCATAGGGTTAATCGGTTTAGGGTCACGAACCTCAATAACCTGTACCATCACGCCATTTTTATCCACTTTGCCAATAAAGATGCTAAACTTTTGGCCATCCAAACCTGGAACTTCTCCAATTTTTTTGAGATCCACGTTCGGCTCGAATGCATAGTCCCAATAGTTTATAAGCAGGTCTCCTTTTTTCACCTCTGTACCGGTGGCGATTGAAGCTAAAGCCGTAATGACACCCTGTTCCTGGAAAGGAACATCTTGTATTTTGTCTCCGACCTTAAGAAGGTAAGCCTTCTGATTTTTAATGACGCGGTCGCCATTTTTTACTTTGTAGCCCATAAACACCCCATTGTCAGAAGCATTTACTGTAAAATTTTTCTTAAAAATTCTTTCTTTAGCAGGTGTGTAGCCCAATGTATCGAAAAAGACCTTCACGATCTCCTGGCCGTAACCGACTTGAGTGATTTGTTCTCGCCTTTGAATGTTAGGCACTTTACCATTTTCTATAAAGTTGCTAAGCGAATCCCAATTGGCGGTGTAGCGTTTGTTCACTTCTTGAAAAACGATTTCCGCTTCTCTAATAAGCTTTAATCTGGCAATTACTGCGTTTTCAGTATTTTGGATAGCTTCTCTATCTTCAATGGTGCCCTGCACACCTCTATAAAGTCGAAATGCGAGAAACAAGCTGGCGGCAACTAATACAATAGTGAGGATTCTATTAATATTCATGAGGTTAACAGGTTTAGCTTGCAATTATAGATATTTTCTGTGGTTAAAAGCAACCAATTACAACTTAAAATAGCCTCTTAGCGTGATGATTTCGTCAATTTTGTCGGTTTTCTTGAATATACCATGAAGATGTGCCTTATTGATTTTATTTACCTCGGCCTCAGTGAGGAAATCAACGTTTTGAATCAGCTGATTTCCTCCCGATTCCGGATCGGTGCCGATACCTAAGTTTCCTCCTTTTTCTTCTACCATAAAGAATAACTCGATGGCGTGAAGAGGTCTATTTATAAATTCACAGGTGAACAAAAAGTCACCAACTTCTACGGTTAATCCGGTTTCTTCCAGAAATTCTCGCGTCAGACATTCCTTGGCGGTTTCTCCAAACTGCATGCCACCACCCGGAAATGACCAAAAATCGCCTTCAACTAACCCCCGGTGATTGACCAAAAGCAGTTGGTCATTTCTGATGTAAATTCCGCAAACCCTGACTCTAAGCCGATTTCCGTACAATTCCAAAACCGATTTGTCCATTTTTTGAAGCCAGGTAAAATTAGAGTGTCTTCGGATTTCGCACCACAGAATACAATAAAAATCCCCAGCCAGTCAGAAGAAAAATGCCGCCAATGGGAGTGATAAGCGCGACCTTATTTGTGTTTAGCAGGGCCATCACATACAAACTTCCACTGAATAACATCGTGCCTGTGAAAATAAATGTCGCACTCGCCTGTATGCTTTTACCTTTCAATTGGTTCATTAGCAAACCAATAACTAGCATCGTCAAAGTGTGAAAAAAATGATACCTGGTTGCTAATTCGTATGTGGCCACGCGGTTGTTTTCGAGAAGAAGCGATTTAAAAGAGTGCGATCCAAACGCACCCAATGCCACCGCAATGCCACCAAGAAGCGACCCGAGGATCAATGTTTGTCTTTGTGAAAGCATATCTTAAATACTATAATTTCTTTCTCCAAAAATACCGGTGCCGATACGAACCAGCGTGCTGCCTTCTTCCATCCCGATTCGGTAATCACCGCTCATTCCCATTGATAACTCCTTCATTTCTACCTGAGGAGGCAATGGCATGATCCGGATCTCATCAAAAAGAACTTTCAAACTCCTGAATTCAGCCCGAATTTGTTGTTGGTCATTCGTGAAACTAGCCATTCCCATTAGCCCCAATATGTGGACATGAGTGAACGAAGGAGGATAGTTGTTCAATAGTTCAATGACTTCCTCTTGACTAAAGCCAAATTTGGTATCCTCATCAGCAATATAGATTTGAAGTAGACACGGGATAACTCGGTTGCTCTTTTGGCCTTGTCTGTTAATCTCTTCCAATAGTTTCACACTATCTACAGAGTGGATAAGAGAAACAAAGGGCGCAATGTATTTCACTTTATTTGACTGCAAATGGCCAATCATGTGCCACTCGATATCTTTGGGCAGGGCTTCATACTTCGCCTGTACTTCCTGTGCTTTGTTTTCTCCAAAGATCCGCTGGCCGGTCTGGTATGCCTCTTGTATCTTTTCAACAGGCTGGGTTTTGCTCACTGCGATCAACTTACACCCCGCGGTGAGGGTGTCATTAATTGCCTTTATATTACTTTTAATGTCCATTGTTTAACTTAGCCCATTCTTATTAAACCACTAACCGGATCATAAAGTTATGGCCATACTTGGAACCTTACTTAAAAAAGGAATAAAACTTAGGGAGAATTTGCAGCAAGAGTATTCTTCTCCTTTGGAACTGCAGAAGAATGAACTCAAGGAGTTAATGATTGCGGCAAGCCACACTGAGTTTGGAAAGTATTATGATTTTCCAAAGATACTTACTCGATTCAAGAAGGGAGGTCACGCATTTTACACGGCCTACAAAGCAGTGGTACCGATTCACGACTACAATAAAATTTACAAAGACTGGTGGCAGTTGTCCTTAAAAGGAGCCAAAGACATCGCGTGGCCAGGTAAGATCAAATACTTTGCGTTGAGCTCGGGTACTTCTGAGGCAGCTTCTAAGCATATTCCCGTCACGAAAGAGATGACGAAAGCGATTCAACGGACCAGCATCAGGCAAATCATTTCATTGTCTAAGTATGATTTACCTCCTCAGGTATTTGAGTCAGGTATTCTAATGATCGGTGGAAGCACTCATCTCAACAAAAAGGGTAATTATTTTGAAGGTGACTTGAGTGGCATTCAAGCAGCGCGACTTCCATTCTGGTTTCAACACTTTTACAAGCCTGGTAAAAAAATCGCAAAGGGAAGAAATTGGGATACTAAGTTGGATGAGATTGTTAAAAAAGCGAAAGAGTGGGATATAGGCATTGTGGTAGGAGTGCCCGCTTGGATTCAAATTCTCATTGAAAAGATAATTGTTTACTATCAAGTAGCAAATATTCATGAGATATGGCCAAATCTTTTGGTCTATGTACACGGAGGTGTGTCCATGGATCCTTATCGAAAGGGATTTGAGAAGTTGATGGGCCGACCGATCTATTTTATCGAAACCTACCTCGCGTCCGAGGGTTTTATTGCCTATCAGGCACTGCCGAGGCATAAGTCGATGAAACTAGTTCTTAACAATGGCATTTTTTATGAGTTTGTTCCTTTCGAAGAAAAGAATTTTTTGCCATCGGGTGATATTCGTCCAGATGCAGAGGCTGTGTTGATTGAAGATGTGGAGGAGGGGAAAGAGTACGCTTTATTGTTATCAACTTGTGCGGGTGCATGGCGTTATCTAATTGGAGATGTTATTAAGTTTACTTCGCTCGAGGAGTCTGAGATTATTATTACTGGAAGAACAAAACATTTCCTTAGCTTGTGCGGTGAGCACCTCTCGGTGGATAATATGAACAAGGCAATCGAAATGGTGTCAAACGAACTGAACATTCAGATTAATGAATTTACCGTGGCAGGTGTACCTCATGAAAATTTGTTTGCACACCATTGGTATGTGGGCACAGATGATAAAGTAGATGCAAAGGCGCTCAAGGACCGAATCGATTTTTACTTGAAGGAATTAAATGATGATTACGCAGTGGAACGAAGTGCTGCGTTGAAGGATGTTTTCGTGGAAGTTCTGCCATTGCATAAATTTTATGACTGGATGGAATCAAAAGGCAAGGTGGGTGGACAAAATAAATTTCCGAGGGTAATGAAGAATGCACAGTTTGATGAGTGGAAAAAATTCATTGCCTAATTATTACAAATGGAGATTGTTTTTAATGGTGTCAAGTTTGGATTTGTTCTCGCCTTTTTGATTGGCCCGGTTTTCTTTACCATCATTCAAACAAGTATTGAACGTGGATTTCTGAACGGAGCCTGGGTGGCATTGGGTGTATCTTTAAGTGATGCAATCTACGTTGCTATTTGCTATTTCGGGTTGTTTCAATTTTTGAATGAGCCAAGATTCCGTACTCAAATGGCGTATGTGGGAGGCGCCATCTTGATTTTGTTTGGTCTTTATCACCTCTTGATAAAAAGTAGAAAAGCCAGGTTAGAATTAAGTAGATCTACGAGCGAACCAAGTGCCTTTAAGTATGTTGCCAAGGGGTTCATCATCAATGGTATTTCCCCAATGGTCGTCATATTTTGGATTGGAACATTGAGCTTTGCGACTATCGATTTTGGCTACAGGCGTGGACTTGAGATGTTTATCTTTTTTGTGGCTTTACTGTTTACTGTACTTGCTACCGATTTAATCAAAGCTTTTTTGGCGGACAAACTCCGCGCACTCATTACCAGAAGATTTCTTATGATAATGAATGTTGCGGTCGGTATTTGCCTGATCATTTTCGGAATAAGGCTTTTCTGGATGGCAAAAACGGCCTTTGATTCAATCGGTTAGTTTTTGCCATGACAGACGATAGTGTTAAAAACTAGTTAAAACCTCTACATGGTTCGTCATATTTTGACTAAAACGAAACTTTTGCTGCTATTTTGTAGTTAAATTTGCGTTGTGAAGAAGTTATCATTGATCTCTCTTGCGTGCGTCTATCTGCTTTTGTCGGTGGGTATAGCTAAGTCAACTCATTTCTGCATGGGTAGAGAACAAAACTCTTCTCTTTTTTCTTTTGAGGCCAAAAAATGCCCCTGTTTTCGATCTATAGAAACGGCAAAATCTTGCTGCGAGGATGAGCATGAAATTGTGAAAATAGAAGATGATCATTCCACAAGTCAGGTAGCACATTCACCAACACCTATATTTAACTTGATTGCGGTCTTTTTTTTCGAGACAGAAAATTTATTCCCCCAACCTGAACAGCTTTCTTTTGCCGAGCTAGATTTAGCACCTCCCAAAATACCCATCTACAAGGCTGTTTGCAGTCTTGTCTTTTACGAGTCGGAAGTTTAGAATCGATTAAAGGCTTTTCAAAAGCCGAACAATCTTTTTTAAATTTTAACTATTCGTAACCATGAAAACAAAATTTTTTATCACTATCCTGGCAGCCACGCTGTCCGTAAGCGTGTATGCTCAATCCAATATTGTCACCGCGTCTGTAAAGGTGTATGGCAACTGCTCCATGTGCAAGAAACGTATCGAGACGGCTTTAGATCACAAAGGAATTAAACAAGCCCAGTGGAACGCTAAAACCAAACAACTAGACGTGGTCTACAATTCGTCCAAGATTACAGAACAGCAGATTCATGAAATAGTAGCCAAGGTTGGCCATGATACCGACAAGGTGAAGGCAAAGGATGAAACCTATGCGTCTCTTCCATTTTGCTGTTTATATCGTGATCATGAGATGAAAGACGACCACTAAGCCAACAGCTATGAAATATTTTTCTATTTGCTTTTTGGCGATGGCTTTCGCTTGGCCGCTTGGCACATCGGCACAAAAAATAATGGGACTTGTCGTTGAGAAAGACGCCACCGGTAAAGATCAACCTCTTCCGGGTGCGAATGTTTATTGGCTGGGGACTATGCAAGGAGTTACCACACGTGATAATGGTGTGTTCTTGATTGATCGGGTAACTGGAAATGATAAACTAGTTGTCAGTTTTGTTGGCCATCGCACCGATACTATTTTGGTTACTGATCAAACCAACATACGAGTTGAGTTGAAATCAGATCAGGTATTGCAAGAGGTGGTGGTAGAAGGATGGAAGCCTACCACGGTCGCAAATCTGAGTTCTGGCATCAACGTCATTGAAATGAGTGAGAAGGAGTTATTCAAAGCTGCCTGTTGCAATCTATCGGAAAGTTTTGAGACTAATCCATCGGTTGACGTAGCTTTTACCGATGCACTAACGGGAACGAAGCAAATACAAATGTTGGGGCTCTCAGGCTCCAATACGTTGATATCTATTGAAAACATGCCGGGTGTTCGCGGATTGGCCGCGAGTCAGGGGATTCAATTTATTCCTGGTACTTGGATTAATTCCATTCAGGTGACAAAAGGCGTTGGCTCGGTAGTTAACAGCCATGAAAGCATTGCTGGCCAAATCAATGTTGAGTTGAAGAAACCGCAAGAAAGCGACAAGCTTTATGTCAACGGCTACGTCAACAACACAGGCAGAACAGAAGCTAACACGATAGTGACCGCTCAAGTTTCAAAAAAGTGGGCAACTACTTTTTTGCTTCATGGCAGTATGCGTCCGTTGGAAATCGATCAGAATAAAGATTCGTTTTTAGATTTCCCTACCGGGCAACAGGTGAATTTTGTGAATCGTTGGGTGTATAACTCTAACGGATGGCTCGGACAAGTTTCCTTTAAATACTTAAATGATCTAAAACTGGGGGGGCAAACCGGGTACAGTACTGAGCGAGATAAATTCACGACTAATCGATATGGATTGGAAATTAATACTGAGCGAATAGAAGTGGTGGGAAAGTTAGGCTATCAATTTCCGGCAAAACCTTATAAGAGTTTTGGTCTCCAGTTAAGCGCGCTCCGGCATGTACATGATAGTTATTTTGGATTTAATGTGCATAATGCAAACGAAGAATCGGCCTATGCCAATTTGATTTATCAGTCGATTATCAGTAATACCTCTCACAAGTTTAAAACAGGGTTGAGTTTTTTGTATGATCGTTATATTGAAACATTGGGGATCAACAGCAATACAAATCAGAATGACTTTAGCAGGACAGAGCAATTCAAAGGTGCCTTTTTCGAATATTCCTACGATGATTTGAAGAAATTTTCTGTGGTGGCCGGGTTACGAGCAGACTATCATAATTTGTTTGGGATTTATTGGACACCCCGACTTCATGCCAAATATAGTCTCACCGAAAGCACTGTTCTTCGGGCTTCTTTTGGCAGAGGCTGGAGGTTGGCTAACATCATTGCCGAAAATTCTGCTTTTCTAGCTTCTTCTCGTTCTGTGGTTCTCTCTAACCGTCAAACAAACAACGCGTATGGGTTTCGTCCTGACGATGCATGGAACTATGGGCTAAGCCTGCAGCAGGATTTTACTCTTGACTATAGGCCGGGAAATATTAGTGTGGATTACTTCTTCACGGACTTCGCTAATCAAGTGGTTATGGATTGGGATAGGAATGCGCAGGAGATTAATTTCTTTGGCCTAGTTGGAAGATCTTTTTCTCATAGTTTTCAAGCGCAGGTGGACTACCAATTGGCAAGGCGATTAGATGTTCGAATCGCATATCGTTGGTTAGATGTTCAAACAGATTATCTAAATGGACGATTGCAACGCCCGATGGTGCCTCGTGACAGAGCTTTTATCAATCTGGCCTACAAAACTAAAAACAGTTGGTCATTTGATTGGACATTGAACCGCATCGGTGTGCAACGATTACCTGATATGGAAACAAATCCTATTATCCATCAATTACCGCCTCAGTCAGAGCCCTATTATCTGATGAACGCGCAAGTGACCAAAGATTTTGGCGATAAGTGGAGTGTGTATGTAGGTGGAGAGAACCTTACAAATTTTACTATTGCCAATCCAATTGTAGCGGCTAATGCACCTTTTGGAACTCACTTTGATAGTTCTATGATTTGGGGGCCTATTTTTGGAGCTACTGTCTATGCCGGTTTTAGGTTCCGGGTGAAATAATGTTAGTCCTGTAGTACATTACTCAAGAAGGACGACTTCAGCAGTAGCCATAGTAAGAAAAAAGCAATCGCCCATTTCAGATAGATAAAATAGAAATCTGAAGTGTCTTTGAATCGGTTTTCTTTAATTTCAGCTTTTTCGTACTGGTCGATTCTTTTGAAAACATTTTTTAAGGCTTCATTATCCGTAACGCGGAAGAACTCGCCCCCACCGATTTCAGCAATCTTGCGCATGGTACTTTCATCCACCGTGTTCTCGACCATTTGTGGCCGACCGAAAAAGTCTTTTCCGAAGGGGACCATCCCTTCCTGGCCTACGACAATTGTATAAAGTTTAATGTTATAAGCTCCCGCCAATTCTGCCGACGTAATGGGATCAATGTTACCGGCAGTGTTATCTCCATCGCTAATCAAAATGCAAACTTTAGACTTGGATTCAGATTCTCGCATACGGTTAGTCACCACTGCCAGCGCACTACCAATCGCTGTGCCTCGGGATTCAATCATTTCGAAACTGATATCGTTGAGGTAGTTCTTTAATAAGTCGTAGTCCGTGGTAAGTGGAGCAAGTGAAAACGCATCTCCTGAAAAGACAACCAATCCGATTCGATCTTGCTTTCTTCCCTTAATAAAATCACGCGCAACGTCCTTGGCCGCCTCTAGCCGGTTGGGTTTGAAGTCTTCGATTTGCATCGACTGAGATATATCTAACGCAATCATAATGTCGATTCCTTCCGTCCATTGCTCAACTTTTTCATTCGTGCGTTGCGGCCGCGCGAGGGCGATCAGTAGGAGTGCAATAACAATGGACAAAACGAGCTCTGGAAAAAACCGAATGAGAATTAGCGGGGAACTTTTTAAATCACTTTTTACCAGGGCAACGGGAAGTTTTTGATTCAAATAATAACGCGATAGCCAACGGAGTATGAAAACAAAAGGTATCGCCAACAGGCCATAAAGAAATAGTTGGTTCTCCCAGGTGAAGCCTTTCAGCACTGAAGGAGTGAACCATTCCAATGAATACCACGGATCTAAAAAGCTATCCATTTTTTATCTCATCTAGTTTTTTGTAAAACTGATCTTCGCTATAGCTCTTCAAATTGGCAAAATGATCGATTTGATCTGGTTGATTGGCGTAGATCATCCGGTCTATGGAAGCCAACGACTGAATCATCCGTTCGTCTTTTTCTAGTTCATTAATCTCTTTTGTGGTAAACTTAGTATAGGGTTTGTCGACCAGATTCTCTAGGTATTTCTTCCATAATAATAAAGCCGATTCTGTTGCCCGAGGCGAGAAGTTTGATTGCAATTTTTCTACTGCTGTATTGAGTTGGTTCAAAAATGTCTGGTGATTTTTTGTAAGTTTTTTTACTTTGAAATATTTCTTTATTCGTTTACCGAAAACAATCCAGCCTACGATGAGTAGGATCAACAGGATCGCTCCAACAATTAATAGAATGGGATAGTTTAACAACCAGGAAACCTTCAAATAGTTGGTATTTGTTTTTAGCGGTACGTTCGCCAATTGCACTGTATCAGGCAGATTTTTTACCAATTTCGAAAATAGCAATGTATCTGTGGTTGAAGATACAGTTACACAGTCTTTTTCATATACCACAAAAAGAGGAAGCTGTAGAAACTGCAAACTGTCGATCTCGAACGTTAGAAGGGTGTAAACAACACTGTCGTAGCTAAATCCATGCTTTGTGCTCGTAGGCACAAACGATTTTTTTTGAAACTCAAAAGGGGCAAAAGAAAAAGTAGAATCAGGAAAAAGAATAGTTGCCGTTGCCGGATAATGGGCAGTTAGGTAGAAAGATACGGGCTGTCCCAGGCGAACGCTGTCTTGTATAAATCGCCCCGTTACTTTTACTTCTTGTGCAGAAGTAGATAAAGAAGTAAGAATGCAAAAAAAGGAAATTAGAAATCGCTTAGACACTTTTAAATGATTTATTCCTCACTTTAAACAGCTTTAACAATTTGGGAACAAAATCTTCATTCGTGTCTACTGAAATAAAATTGATTTGATGCTTTCGACTAAATTCGGCCAACTCTTTTTCACGTAAACCATGGTGCGAGGAGATCGCTTCGCGAAATCCACCAAATGAGGTATTGACCCAAAGCGTCTTTTTTGATTCTTTGTCGAGCACTGGGATAATGCCAAGCTTTGGCAGTTCTGTTTCTCTTTTGTCACTTATCTTAATCATCACCAAATCATGTCTTCGTGCCAAAGACTTTAAGTTATGGTAGTAACCTTCGTCAATAAAATCAGAAATCATGACGATAACGCTTCTTCGTTTAATGGAGTTGAGTGCGAACGAAATGGCCTTAGAAAGATTGGTTTTAAGAGACTTTGGTTCCAGTTTGATGATGTTGTAAATGATATCGTAAGCCTGTTGAATCCCCTTTTTGGGTTTAATAAATTTTTCTCGTTCATCTGAGTAGCAGATCAGGCCAATCTGGCTAGATTCCTTGGCCCCTGAAAGAGCCAAAACCCCACAAATTTCTTTTCCGATGTCGACCTTTGTTTTGCCAGGACTGCCTATTTCTTGAGATGCACTAACGTCCAGAATAAAAAAGATAGTTTGTTCTTTTTCTTCCTTGAACGTCTTCACAAATGTGCCATGGCCCTTTGCCGATACGTTCCAGTCAATGGATCGGATATCATCACCATATTGATAAGGCCTAACGTCATCGAACTCAAGGCCAGTACCCTTAAAAATTGAGTGAAAATCCCCCTGCATCTGGCTATTGACAGCCTTGCGAATTTGGATTTCGTATTTTCTCAGCTTTTTAAGTAATTCCCTCAAGGGTTTGCTTTTTAAGACCTCAAAAATAAGAAAACGATTTATTTAATCCGTCACCTACCTTTTCACCTTTTATTGGTGAAATACCGATAGCAAAAGCTAGTCGCAAGGTGTTTTTTAAACGGGAGTTCGGCAAGGTTCTGTTCCAGTTTTGTAATTTCGTGGCTCTAATTTTGCTGATCTGGGTATCATAGAAGTTGAACAAAAATTTATGAGACAATTTGGGCTGTTGTTAGTTTTATGTTTCGTTTCGTTTTCAAGTTGCCAAAAAGAGCAAGGGAGGAGTAGGGATAAAGATGTTTTAGGCAAAAAGGAGCTAACGACCTTTTTGATAGAAATGTACCTTGCCGAAGCAAGAGCTGATAATCTCCCCATCCCCAAAGACTCAGCGATCAAATTGTTTTATCCCTACGAACAAAAGTTGATGCAAAAATTTCATTTAGCAGATTCTTCGTTGAAAAAGACCTATCAATACTATGGAGACCACCCCAAGGAAATGGAAGAGGTGTACGATGCTTTGATCGATTCGTTGAGTTTGCGAGAGCAACGAACAACTCACGAATGATCTACCCAGATGATTTTGAGCATAAAATTGGATTTGACCAGATACGGACAAAATTAAGAACGTATTGCCTTAGCTCATTGGGAAGGGCTAATGTAGAAGCTATTGAGTTTTCCTCCGAATTTCAAATTGTCCAATGCTTGCTTCTTCAATGTGATGAGTTTAAACAACTTTTTGTTAAGGGGGAGCAATTTCCCTCATCTCATTATTACGATCCCACCGAACTCTATCCAACGATTTCTATTGAAGAAAGCTTTATCGAAGAAGATAGCTTTCGTTCGTTGCTTTTATCTTTTCATACCATTTTGGAGGCAACTGATTTCCTGGAAAAGAATAGGGAAAATTATCCAAACCTTTTTCAACTTTCCTCGGATGTTAGACTCTCCAGACAGCTAGTCCAATCGATTCAGTCAAAATTTGATGAGAGCGGTCATTTGCGCGATCAGGCAAGTCCTGAGTTAGCCAGGATTCGTAAATCATTGAGAGATGAAGAGGGCAAGGTTAGACGTTTAACTGAACAACTTTTCAGGCAAGCTTCTTCGCAAGGCTGGGTTCCAGAAGGAGCATCACCAACTATACGTGAGGGGCGACTAGTGATCCCGATCTTGGCGGAGCATAAACGAAAACTACGAGGCCTTATTTTGGATGAGTCGGCTACCGGCCAAACAATTTACATGGAGCCCTCAGAAGTATTGGAGGCAAATAATGAGATACGTGACTTGTTTTTTGCTGAGCGGAGGGAGGTCATTAAGGTGCTGAAAGTGCTTACCACTTTATTGCGCCAGCACCTTTCAGAAATTCAAAAAGCTTACGTTTTTCTAGGGCAGATTGACTTGATTCGTGCGAAGGCAAAACTGGCATTGGAGTTAGATGCGGATTTGCCGGAATTGAATGCTAACCCTACACTTTTGTGGACACAAGCTCGCCATCCCTTGCTTTTTTTATCACTGAAAGGAAAAAAGAAAGTGGTTCCGCTGGACATTGAGTTGACAGATCAAGATTCGTTCTTGTTGGTGTCAGGACCTAACGCAGGAGGGAAGTCGGTGTGTCTAAAAACCGTTGGGTTAATCCAATACATGTGTCAATGCGGGCTCTTAGTGCCGCTGTACAATAGGTCGCGCATGGGTATTTTTAAAAACATCTTCATCGACATTGGCGATCAGCAGTCGATGGAAAATGATTTAAGTACCTATAGCAGTCACCTAAAGAATATGGGATATTTTCTCAATAGTTCTAACCACCATACCCTTGTCTTGTTGGATGAGTTAGGTTCGGGTACCGATCCTAATTTTGGTGGGGGCATTGCGGAGGCAATTCTTTCTGGATTAGTTGATAAAAAAGTGTGGGGAGTGGCCACTACTCACTATTACAACTTGAAGCTATTTGCTGAAAAGCGAGTGGGAGTTCGCAATGGGTCGATGCGTTTTGATACTAAGCAATTAGAACCACTTTTTACGCTCGAGATTGGCAAGCCGGGTAGCTCTTTTGCGTTGGAGATTGCAAGGAAATCCAAGTTGCCAGAAGTGGTGTTGAAAACAGCTGAACAACTGATCGGTGGCGAACTAATTGGCTTAGAGACACTGATGAAATCGGTAGCTGAAGAGAAGCAACAGTTGGAAAAAAAACAGAGAGATTTTCAATTCAACGAACAGAAGTTGGAGCAAGGACTACAGCGGTACCAGGCACTCAGTACAGAGTTGGAATTGAAAAGAAAGGAAATACTGAACAAGGCAAAGACCGAGGCCGCCTATCTATTGAAAGAGACCAATCGTGAGATTGAAAAGACGATCCGGCACATACAAGAAAACAAAGCGGAGAAAAAGGAGACTAGAAAAGTGCGGGCGGGGCTGAACGAACTGGCCACTAAAGTCCAACCAGAGAATAAGGCGTTGAAACTAACCACGGATGTTACATTGAAAGTCGGTGATAGGGTTCGGATGATAGGCCAGGAGGTGACGGGGACGTTGCTCTCCATTAAAGGAAATGGCACCGTGGTGCAATTTGGCAATCTTCAATCTCACCTTAAACTTTCGCAGTTGGTCAGAAGCGATTTGGTAGATGCAGGTCAATCAGCAAAAAGAGCTCGTTCCTTCGGCATAAACGTACTGGAAAAACAATCTTTTTTTGAATCGACATTAGATGTTCGAGGAAAACGGGTAGAAGAAGTAGGCGCGATTTTAGATCAGTTTTTAGACGATGCAATTTTACTAGGTCAGGGCGAACTTAAGATTTTGCATGGCAAGGGGGAAGGGGTTCTGCGTAAGGTAATTCGAGAGCAATTGAAAAGGACAACGCAAATCGCTTCTTTTAAAGATGAGCATGCGGATCGGGGAGGGGATGGGATAACTGTGGTGATTTTGAAGTAAATCAACTACGAAGCCTTTGTATACTCGATAGGCATTACCTTTTCAAGGTTGACATGTTGAGAGGCATCCATGATTTCGATACCAATAATCTTATTGTCACTTCCAATATCAAGAACAATATCTTCACTGATTCGCTTATTGGTGATTGAATGATCTTCTTGTTCCAACCTTAAGTAAAGCAGGTCTGTTTGGCTGTTATAATGTATTGTCATAATCAAAATTTTCCATAAAAAACATAAACCGTGACGGTGATGATTGTATCATTTTGGACGATAAAATACACTTCAAGTTTTTTTTCTTCATAGTATTTGCCATTTCTAAATTCTCGAAAACTAAAAACTTTGGTTTTCCCGAGTCTCCCTTTCTTGCCAATCAATCCAGTGCCATTTTCAAGAGTTTCTATGATTTCTGACTTAGAGGCGCCTCTTTCGACAGCTCTTTGTAGGGTGTGCGGCTCGATTTAGATATCCACTTAACAAATATACAAAACTCGAACAGTTTCAATTGACATCTTTTGCATAAAAAAAGCCCCTAAGCGGGGCTTTGAAGTATTTTTCGTGTCTGTTAAAGACCAAATTTAAAAACCCAATTGCCTTTTGTCTGATCTGTTCTTCCTGGATATCCTCCATTAGGATTCTGGAAATTGAAAGAAATCTCCAAAGTACTTTCGGAAACCACATAGGTCATGTCCAATTTATCTGACGTGTTATCAGGGTCGCGCGTTATCAAGGTGGTCTCCTGATCTTTAACAAAACTCCATGTTCCGCTGGCTTTCCAAGCACTAAGTGACGGGCGACCAGAGGTTGTATATCCAAAAGAAGTTGCTCCTTTTGTGCCGGTAATGACAAGTTGAAAGGCTGCATAACTGGGGGTAGTTGCTGGGGGATTAGGTACTGGGGATGCATCCAATGTCACCGAAGTAAGCTTCCAGGTTTTTGAAAGCTTGGTCAATTGCTGGTCGGCAATTGGTTCTGCTGGTTTGCTATCGCTGCCGCAGTTTGTAAGAGTAAAAAGTATCCCAACGGACAGAAAAAGTAAAATGAGTTTGAATGATTTCATGCGCTAATGTTTAATTAATCTTTCGTCAACCTTCGTGAGAATTGATCCTCAACGAAGTAATTTTTAAAATTGAACTCCTAAACTTACAAAAAAGGCATTAGTAAAGAAAAAGACAAAAGTATTTTATCAAAATAATAGTCAAAACTAACCTTTAATGTTGCGATATCATGCTTTGTAACCCTTTTTGTAATTCAAAATATCGACTTTTTCAGCAGTTGACGGATATTCCATTTCCTGATTTGATGCTATTATGATCAAATTTTTACCAATTAGGTGTGTTAGATTTTTCCAGTACCAGTCAATCGACTTTTGATCGAGGTTAGATGTCGGTTCATCCAGAAAAAGCACGTCAGACTTTGACAAGAATGCGAGACCCAACTTTAGGCGCTGGCGCATGCCGGAAGAAAAGGTAGAAACAGTTTTGTGGCGTGCGTGCGTTAGCTCCATTTTGTCGATCACTTCATCAATCGTATTACCATCACGAATTTGCTTAAAGCAAAAGTGGAATTTCACCATTTCGCTGAGCGTAAATTCATCGATCAAATCTATGTATGGCGCTGCGATAACCATCGATTTGTACACTTCGTGGCTGTCCACTTTACCAATATCATTTTCAAAGTTTAGCGTACCACCAGTAGGCGGCACTTGACCTGTTAAGATGTGAAGCAACGTTGATTTTCCGGAGCCGTTCGGCCCCACTAGGGCATAGGTCTTACCAGACTCAAATCGGTAAGAAAGTTTGTGGAATATCCACTCTCTGTTAAAACGCTTGCTTAGTTCAGTGGCTGTGATGTTCATTCAAATGACCCAATGCCATTTGATAACCCCTTCATTATTCCTCGCTCCGAACCTCTAATGAAGTTCACGATATAATCCCGCTCAGTACTATTCGGCAACTCTTTTTCAACCAGATCCAACGCCTTGGCATTATTCAGACCTTTTAGAAAAATGTAGCGGTAAACTTCTTGGATTTCAGAGATTTTATCAGTGTCAAAACCACGTCTACGCAGTCCGATAGAATTAACGCCACAATACGTAAGCGGCTCTCTGGCTGCTTTTGTGAATGGGGGAACATCTTTTCTAACCAATGAACCTCCCGAAACCATTACATGGGCGCCCACTTTTACAAATTGGTGAACAGCACTAGATCCTCCGATGATGGCCCAATCTTCAATTTGTACGTGTCCGGCTACTTGCACCGCATTAACCAAGATGCAGTGGTTTCCGATCACACAATCGTGGGCTACGTGAACATATGCCATTAGAAGACAATCGCTGCCAATCACTGTTTTAAACTTATCCGTGGTCCCACGGCTAATTGTGACGTATTCTCGTATCACTGTGTTATCACCAATGTGCGTCTCAGTCTTTTCACCTGCAAACTTCAAATCTTGCGGAATGGAAGATACAGATGCACCTGGGTAGACTTTAACATTTTTTCCCAATCGACTTCCTTCCCAAATCACTGCGTTAGGGCCGATCCAACTGCCATCTAAAATCACAACATCTGATTTCACGGTTGCAAAAGGTTCGATGGTTACGTTGTTGCCAATTTTGGCATCTGGGTGGATGTTGGCTAGTGGATGATAACTCATAGATCTTTTCTAACAATACTTGCGGTCATCGTTCCTTCGCAAACCAAAGTGTTGCCCACGTAGGCTCTTCCCGACATTTTTGCGATACCCCTTCTGATAGGAGCCAGTAGGTCGCATTGAATAACCAATGAATCGCCAGGGAGGACCATTTTCCTAAATCGAAACTCATCTATCCCTAGAAAATAGGTCCAGTAGTTCTCAGGATCTGGCACTGTGTTGAGCACTAGAATACCACCAATCTGCGCCATTGATTCAACTTGCAAAACTCCAGGATAGACAGGGTTCATAGGAAAGTGACCTTGAAAATAATTTTCATTCATGGTCACGTTCTTGACACCCACTACCCGCTCTTTATCCAAATAGATAATCTTATCAATCAACAAAAAAGGATAACGGTGGGGAAGCGTGCTGATGATTTTATTGATGTCCATCACAGGAGGTAATGATGGGTTGTATTTTGGCACACCCTTCTTCCCTTCGGCCAACATCAATTTCTTTAGCTTTTTAGCAAACGCCACGTTGGCCGCGTGACCGGGGCGGGCAGCTAATATTTGCGCTTTTAGGGGGCGACCTGCTAAGGCAAGATCTCCAACAATGTCTAACAGTTTATGACGTGCAGGTTCATTGTTGTAGCGCAGTTCAACATTATTTAATATGCCTTCTTTTTTTACTTCAACTTTTGGTTTATTCAACATCTTTGCAATGTTGTCCAACTCATCCGGCTCTACTACTCTGTCTACAATTACAATCGCGTTATTCAAATCGCCTCCTTTGATCAGGTTGTTTTTGTACAACATTTCAAGTTCATGCAAAAAACAAAATGTCCGACAGGAAGCAATCTCTTTTTCGAATTGTTGAATACTAGTGATAGATGCGTGTTGACTACCTAAAACAGGTGAGTTGTAATCGACCATCACAGTAACACGATAATCGTCCAGAGGCAATGCAGCAATCTCTACATTACGCGCTGTTTCTCTATAAAATATGGAGTCCTGCACTTCGAAGAAGTCACGAAGAGCATTTTGATCTTCAGTCTCTGCTTCCTTTAACACATTGACAAACTGAATAGAACTCCCATCCATGATGGGTGGTTCAGGGCCGTCAAGTTGAATCAATACATTATCAATCTCTAACCCTACCAAAGCAGCCAGGGTATGCTCAATGGTACTGATTCGCGCCCCACTCTCTTCTATGGTAGTTCCGCGTGAAACATCAACAACTTTGTCGCAGTCTGCATCAATAATAGGTGAACCAGGTAAATCAATCCGCTGGAACTTGATTCCATGATTTGGCTTTGCGGGCAAAAAGGTCATATTGGTTTGAACCCCCGTGTGGAGGCCAACTCCTGAAATAGTGACCGATTTTTTTATGGTCTGCTGCTTGTGATTTAGCATTTTAAAAAGTTCGCAAATCTAACCCAGATTTAGTAGATATCCCAAGAATCAGGCTAAATGGGCGTAATTGAGCCTTTTTTGATTAAAAAATAGTGGAAATGAGTAGTTATTCTGTGTGATTGCCATTTTCGGAGCCTTCGCCATGCATTGGCATTCCATCGTCAAGTCGCTTTTCTAGTGTACGCAGTCGATCGTTTAGATCGGGTAAACGCTTAAAGACCGCGTAGGAGCGGAAGTAGTCTTTTATATCAAATGCGGGATAGCCAAGTATCTTCTGTCCTTCTTCCTTAATCGATTTTGAAATTCCTGCTTGCGCGCCAATACTGGTTTTGTTGGCAATCTCCAGATGCCCAGCAATACCCACCTGGCCAGCAATGACATTGCCCTCGCCCAACTTCGTTGAACCTGACACACCTGCTTGGGCTGCAATCACAGTGTTCTGTCCAACTTCCACGTTGTGAGCAATTTGAATCAAGTTGTCGAGTTTAACACCTTTTCTGATGATTGTGGAATCTCCAAACAAAGTAGCACAGTCAATAACTGTATTTGCTCCAACGGACACGTTATCTTCGATTACAACATTGCCCAATTGTGGAATGGTCTTATAAGTGCCATCGGCTTGTGGTGCAAATCCAAAACCATCACTTCCAATGACAGTACCCGCATGGATCACACAATTGTTTCCAACTTTAGATCGGGCATACAACTTTACGTTCGGGTGAAGAATGGTGTTATCGCCAATCGTTACATTATCGCCAATAAATACATGTGGATAGACTTTTACATTATTACCGATATTCACGCTGTTCCCTATGTAACTGAATGCTCCCCGATAGATGTTGTTGCCTGTCGTGGTATTCGTACCTATAAAACTTGGTTGTTCAACGCCTGACTTTTGAAAGCTGATCAGCTTATGGTATTCTTCCAGTAAAATTGTAAAGCTACTGTAGGGATCGTCTACTAAAATCAATGCTGGACCAACTTCACGCTTAGGTTGAAAGTCTTTTTTAACGATGACGGCACTCGCTTGAGTCGAATATATAAATTGTTCGTATTTCGGATTGGAGAGAAACGCGATCTGTCCTTTTTTTGCATCCTGAATTTTGGCGAGCATAGTGATAGTCTGAGTGCCATCTCCACTTACTTGCCCACCTAGCATGCCAGCTATTTGCGAAACAGTAAACTCCATAGTTTTTTTCTAAACTTGCGCAACGAGGATCAAAAGAGTCCCAATTCACTCATAACCAACCGTCTAGTTACAAATATATGTTTTTAGGCCAGCATAAATAGTTTTTCTCTACGATTTTGCTCATTGCTCTAATAGTGGGTAAGTCGGATGCTTCAACGATATCAACCACTTGTCCAGATTTAGTTAAAATGTTGATCGGCTGGCCGCCCGTTATGTAGGCCTCATTGCTTACTGTGCCATAGGAGAAAAGATAGTTGGCGTCTTTTCTTAATATACCGAATGACTGATGTACCGCCTGTCTCACTTTCTCTATTTCCGTTTTCGTAATCGGGTCTACACGCAGCGAAATTTGAAACAACTCTCGGATTAAAAGCCGATTGCATAAACCCGAAAGAATCTCATCTGGATGATCTCTCCAAAGTTTAATGGCTCCCCAAATGTCACTATCGTCCAATTGACCAAATGTTTCAAGCAGATCGGGCTGGGTGGAAAACTCGGCTAATGAATAGTTTTGTTTAAGGAATACTTTCAATGGCTCGCTTGCCGGTAGCGAGTCATCAGCATGACTAAGGTATTGTGCCCTTCGTATCAGGTTGACCAACATTCTTTCTGCACTCACGGATGTTTTGTGTAAATACACTTGCCAGTACATTAGTCTGCGGGCATGTAGAAAGCTTTCAATGCTGAATATTCCTTTCTCTTCCACCACAAGCATTCCATTATTAACGTTCAGTAATTCAATGATTCGATCGATTCCAATCGTGCCTTCCATTACCCCTGTGAAGAAGCTGTCGCGTTTTAAATAGTCCAGGCGGTCGATGTCGAGTTGACCACTAATGAGTTGATGAAAGAATTTTCTAGTGTAACTATTTCTAAAAAACTGAAGTGCCAATTCAAGTTGACCATTGAACTGCTGGTTTAGCGATTTCATGAATAAGTAAGAGAGGCTCTCATGGGGCACGCCTTCCAAAAGCGTTTGCTCTAACGTATGCGAGAGTGGCCCGTGTCCAATATCGTGGAGCAAAATGGCAATTTGTGCGGCTTCCAGTTCCTGTTCACTTACTTCGACTCCTTTTGCCCGCAATGTTCCCAAGGCCCGCCCCATTAAGTGCATAGCACCAAGGGCATGGTGAAAACGCGTATGCTGTGCGCCTGGATAAACCAAATTACTCAGCCCAAGTTGCTTAATGTAGCGCAAGCGCTGAAAATAGGGGTGTTGGATGATATCATAGATCAACTCGCTTCTAATGGATATGAAGCCATAAACCGGATCGTTGATGATTTTCTTTTTGTTCATTTTCAGAACTCGCTTTTAATGGATACTAATTAGTTGAAATCTATCGATCTACGAAAAAAACAGGCTTCTTTCCGATAGTAACATCAAGTTGGTTTTAATAGGGAACGAAATTGCTTAAATTCGGAAAAATTTGTTCTATGCAAAGATACAATATCTTGTGGGCCGATGATGAAATAGATCTACTTAAGCCACACATTCTCTTTCTCCAACAACGTGGGTACGATATTACCCCTGTGAACAATGGCTCTGATGCAGTTGAGCAGGCAGAAGCAAAGCATTTTGATATTGTTTTTTTAGATGAGAATATGCCGGGCATTTCCGGTTTGGTGGCGCTTGGCCGGATAAAGTCGATCAAACCCAACTTGCCAGTTATCATGATTACGAAGAACGAGGAGGAGCGTATCATGGAGGATGCTATAGGCGGAAAGATTGACGATTATCTTATCAAGCCTATAAATCCAAGTCAAATTCTTTTGGCAATCAAGAAAATATTGGACAACAAAAGGCTGGTGATTGAGAAAACCAATTCCAACTACCAACAGGAATTCCGTAAGATTAGCATGGCTTTTTTGGATGAAATGAACCATGAACAATGGGCTGATCTTTACCGGAAATTGGTCTTTTGGGAGCTTCAAATGGATGATGCCGAAAACCACGATATGGCCGAGGTGCTGGAGTCTCAGAAAGTAGAAGCGAATAGCAATTTCTGTAAATTCATCAGGCGCAATTACGAAAGTTGGCTAAACAACCCCAACATCGACAAGCCATTGCTATCACATCAGCTGCTAAAGAAAAAAGTTTTGCCCGAACTCAATCCTTCGATTCCAACTTTCCTTGTACTCATTGATAATTTACGGTTTGACCAATGGAAAGTCATCGAACCAATGATTGCCGAGTTTTTCAATGTGGATAAAGAAGAAACCTACTACTCCATTTTACCTACCACAACGGCCTACGCGAGAAATGCCATCTTCAGCGGAATGATGCCTTCCGAAATGGTTAAAACTCACCCCGATTTGTGGGTGGGAGAAGATGAAGACGAATCAAAAAATAATTTTGAAGACGAGTTTCTTGCTAGGCAGCTGAAGAAAAATAATGTGAATGTAAAATTCTCTTACAATAAAATAAAAAAGTTAGAAGAAGGGCGCGATTTACTTGACTCGGTCAACAATTTATTCAACAACAATCTGAATGTGATCGTTTACAATTTTGTAGATATGCTTTCGCATGCCAGAACAGACATGGCGATGATTCGGGAGTTAGCGCCCGATGAATCTGCCTACCGTTCAATCACCAAGTCTTGGTTCATGCATTCTCCGCTATTCGAGATTTTGAAAAAAATATCGGAGAAAAAGGTAAAAATGATCATCACGACTGATCACGGGACGATCCGCGTGAAGCGGCCCTTTAAGATTATCGGAGACAAAGCGGTGAACTCTAATTTGAGATACAAACAAGGTAAGAATCTTAATTATGAAGGAGATCGAGTCATGGAGGGATTGAAGCCGGAGAAACTATTTCTGCCAAAAGCGAATATGTCGACTACCTATGTTTTTGCTATTGAAGATCAGTTTTTCGCTTATCCTAATAATTATAATTACTACGTTAACTTTTACAAAGACACCTTTCAGCATGGTGGGGTGAGCTTGGAAGAAATGATCATTCCGGTAATTTCACTATCTTCGAAAAATGGCTAAATCAGAACTTGCTACATTGGACAAGGTTTTTGGACTACAAGACCTGGATACTATTTCAAAGGATATTATTAGGTCGGCAAAAGGATTATCGGTTTGGTTGATCAATGGCGAAATGGGTGCCGGAAAGACAACCTTGGTGAAATCTATTTGTAGAGAGTTGTCAGTAAATGAGGTCGTGTCAAGCCCTACCTTTTCGATTATTAACGAATACAAAACATCACAAGGCAAGTCTATTTTTCACTTTGATTTTTATCGTTTGAAGTCTGAATTGGAAGCGTATGATATTGGAGTGAACGAGTATTTTGAATCTGGCAATATATGTTTGGTAGAATGGGCAGAAAAAATCCCATCGTTGATTCCAGATCACTACTTTGAAATAACCCTACAAATAAGCGACCCAACCAGTCGCGCGATAAACTATGGCAGGCACTGAAAAGAAAAAGACCGGCTTTGAGGCTTTGGCAAAATCAAGCTTGTATCCTCAGGAAGAATTACTCAGCGTAAAGAGGGGGAAAAGATCATTTTTCATTGGTCTTCCCAGAGAGATTTCTTTACAGGAGAGCCGTATTAGTTTGACACCTGATGCAGTAGAATTATTGGTTAGTAATGGTCATGAAGTGTGGGTGGAAACAAAAGCGGGTGAGGGTTCTAAATTTAGCGACAAGCAGTACAGTGAGGCAGGCGCCAAAATTGCATATTCACCCTCTGAAGTTTACAAAGCAGATATTATTCTTAAGATTGAGCCACCCACAGTGGAAGAGTTGGAGTATTTCAGACCGGATCAAACGTTGATCTCTGCTTTACAGATGGGCTACTTAAGTAGTGAAAGAATCAACGCATTATTAAAAAAGCGAGTGACTTCGTTGGCCTACGAATTTATTGAGGACAAAGTGGGGGGAATCCCTATAGTTCGTGCCATGAGTGAGATTGCGGGAAGTACGGTGATGCTCATCGCGGCTGAATATCTAAGCACGACAAGAAATGGAAGGGGTATCATTCTGGGAGGCATAACAGGCGTTCCTCCTACAAAAGTGGTAATCATCGGGGCGGGAACCGTTGCTGAATATGGTGCGAGAGCAGCGTTGAGTCTTGGTGCAGAGATTCAGGTTTTTGACAACCATCTCTACAAACTAAGAAGAATCAAACACACACTTGGGCATCAGTTTTACACGAGCACAATTGATACCGTTACGTTGAGCGAATGCTTAAAAAATGCCGATGTAGTAATTGGTGCACTTCGTGTTGAAAAAGGACGGCCGCGTCATGTAGTGTCAGAAGAGATGGTGAGTCAGATGAAACCAGACTCGTTAATAATTGACTTGAGTATTGATCAAGGTGGTTGTGTAGCAACCTCAGAAATTACTTCGCACGCGAATCCGGTCTTTAGAAAATATGATGTCATTCACTACTGTGTTCCCAACGTGGCCTCGCGCGTTGCCAACACAGCAACTACGGCACTAAGCAATATTTTTACACCTACTATTTTAAGAGCCGCAGAGGAAGGTGGAGTGCAAGAAATGATTTTCGCACATCGTTGGTTTATGAAAGGGGTCTATACGTATAAAGGAAATTTGACCAATGAATCGGTGGCTAGAAAGTTTGATATGAAGCACAAGGACATCGAGCTATTACTAGCCGTGAGAAGATAGCTTTATAAGCAATAGGAGTGGGTTGTGTCTGCGAATCGCTCTGACGAGCTCAAAAATTTTCATGGATAAACTTTTTGGTTTTGGATGCTCTAAGAAGAAAGAAAAGAAGTAAGCCAATAGGACCAAAAAATAGAGTCATTATCAGACAAGGAACAAGCAGGTAGTGAGGCATGCCGTTCTTTTGCCCGTTCGACAATTCCCAACTTCCAATAAAAAGATCGAAGGCCAAGTAGTGGATCCAGCCGGCTGTTACACCCCATGGACTCGTAAACAATTTCATTACACCCTGCAACGAATTGAAATCACCCTCTTGCTTACCAAAAAATAGTACGATTAATGTAAAGTACACCAGTCCCAGTAAAAGCGAGAAGATGCCAGAGATGACTATCGTTTTAGTCCATTTCCATTTGGGCGCAAAAATCAACAGTAGCCAGCCGAGTGGTGCTACAGTGTTACAAATTTGAAAGAGTTTGTCAGGAGTCATCGAAAAAGGGTTTTAGTCAACAATAGTTTTCCTTCTAAATATTGCTAGTTACTATAATATTGAGCAATTTCGTCAAAGTCAAATTTAGATTGAAAACGAGACTCATCATATTTTTTCTTATTCTATCTTATCGTATGGATGCACAAGATGTACCAATGCCCATCAAGTATTTAGCGCTTGGTGATTCCTATACCATTGGAGAAAGTGTGACTGAGTCCGAGAGATGGCCCAATCAATTGGTAGATTCTCTTGCGAAGAAAGGCATTCAGCTTGGTAAGCCTACGATCATTGCTACAACCGGCTGGCGCACCGATGACTTACGAAATGCGATGACAAAGGCATATCTTAAAAATGAATATGAATTGGTTTCACTACTCATCGGTGTTAACAATCAATATCAGGGAAAGTCTACTGCGATGTATGAAAGTGAGTTTGAAGAACTATTAAAATGGGCCGTTCGATTAGCGGGAGGAAAGAAGCAACGTGTCTTCGTGGTTTCTATTCCTGATTATGGCTTTACTCCTTTTGGTAAGCCTAAGCAAGAGGTTATTTCAAAAGCCATCGATGAATTCAATGAAATCAATGCGCAAATAACTTACAAGCATGGAATTCGATATTTTAATATCACTGATATTTCGCGAGACGGCTTAAGCGATCCAACCTTAGTTGCTGCTGATGGATTACATCCTTCGGGCAAAATGTATTCGTATTGGGTCGAGCTTATTTCTAAAGGATTAGATGTCCATTAACTAGCACCTTTGGGTAAATGCTAGATCAACTTCAAGAAAATAGCAGTCAGGTTTCTGGCGATAATTCGATGGCCCTCCACGTTTGGATGAATTCCATCCGCCTGATTTAGCTTTTCATTTCCGCCTACATCTTCAAGTAAAAATGGAATCAATATGGCATTATTCTTTTTGGCTAAATCAGGGTAAATTTTACTAAATTCTTTGCTGTACTGCTGCCCCATGTTGGGTGGAACCATCATTCCTGCAATAACTATTTTTGCATTAGGATTTTTAATTTTGACTTTATCTAAAATCCCTTGCAGATTCTTGCGTGTTTGATCAAGAGGTAATCCGCGCAACCCATCGTTGGCGCCAAGTTCCAATACAAAAATATCAATGGGTTCTCGGAGCACCCAATCGATTCGAGCTAGCCCACCAGCTGATGTTTCGCCACTGAGGCCGGCATTCGTCACTCTGGCCACTCGTTCTTTTTTGTTCAGTTCTTTTTCGATGAGTGCGGGAAATGCTTCTTCGGGCGATAGCCCATAGCCAGCTGTTAAGCTATCACCAAAAAACAGCAAAGAGGTTGGCCTATCAGATTTTTGAAAAGCAAACAGGGCTACAATAAATAAGATGCTTTTTACGACCATGTCTGAATTAATTTGTTATTCATTTGTTAACGTCCAACAGCGCAACGGAAGGCTCGGAGGAGGCTCTAAAATATATCGTTGCGAGATAAAACATTTTAGGATAATAAACGATTACTTTGAGCAAGGGTTTAATTTTAGGTCAAGATAGTATGAGCGATGTAGTATTGCAATGTGAACATCTAACAAAGACATATCAGTCTGGAGAAAGACCATTAACTGTTTTAGATGACGTTTCCTTCAGTGCTGTACAAGGCACCAGCCTCGCCATCATTGGACCATCGGGAAGCGGTAAAACTACACTGCTGGGGTTATGCGCAGGCTTAGACATACCTACCAGCGGAGTTTTGTCTTTGATGGGATTCAAACTCAATGCAATGAGTGAGGATGACCGTGCATATGTACGGAATCAATTTGTCGGATTTGTTTTTCAGAATTTTCAGTTGTTACCTACACTCACAGCACTTGAAAATGTGATGGTTCCCATGGAGCTTCGTGGAGAAAGAAACATTTCTACCAAAGCGAAGGACTTACTGGCAAGAGTAGGACTAGGGGATCGGTTTCATCATTTTCCGACCCAACTTTCTGGAGGAGAACAGCAGCGTGTAGCACTGGCCAGGGCTTTTATTACATCTCCCCGGATTTTATTTGCTGATGAACCAACCGGAAACCTGGATGAAGAGAATGCGCATCAAATAACCGACCTTATTTTTACGATGAATCGACAAGAGAAAACTACGCTTATTCTGGTCACACATAACTTAGAATTAGCTGAAAAGACAGAACGAATTCTGCAAATGAAGGGTGGTAAGCTAGTAAACGAACGAGTTACTGGTTTAGCAGTTAGCTGAGCTTTATCCACCTTTACAACAATGATCGAGTACATTATTAAAATTAAAAAAGTATCAAAAAATATTTTTCAGGATCCCTGGGTCTGGAAAATGGCATGGCGTGATGGCCGTCAGAATCTGTCGCGATTATTTCTTTTTACAGCGGCATTGATAACAGGCATTTCTGCAGTAGTAGCCATCAGCTCTCTTAATTATTCGCTGCAAGAAGAACTTGACCGGAATGCGAAAGAGTTGCTCGGGGCAGATTTGGTCTTGAATTCTAATAAGAAATTTGACGCTGGTGTTTTTAGTGTGTTAGACACAACGAAACAAAAAGTGGCTAGGGACGCGGACATGGCTTCTATGGTCATGTTTATGAACACACAACAGTCGAGGCTGGTGAAGTTGACTGCGATGAAAGGTGATTTTCCATTTTATGGTGAAATGGCGACTTTCCCAACAAACGCGTACGAATTGATGAAGACGGGGCGGTATGCAATGATGGATGAGTCGCTCGCTTCTCAATATCAGGTTAGCTCAGAGGATTCCATAAAAGTTGGGAACAAAATTTTTAAAATGGCAGGTGTTGTCACAAAAATACCTGGTGGAGGTGGATTGACCTCAACGCTAGCCCCGGCTGTTTATATCTCACTTGATGCGTTGGATTCAACGGGCTTGGTTCAATTTGGAAGCCGTGTCGGGTATAGTTTGTATATAAAGACCAGGTCGGATATTGAAACCAATAAGTTGATCGAGAGGATAAAACCTCTCTCTAAAAAAATAGGATTTGGCTATGAGACTGTTCAAGCCAGAAGGGATGGCCTAGGTCAAGGACTCAAGTCAGTGTATCGTTTCTTTTCGCTGCTTGCATTTGTGGCGCTTGTACTAGGGTGTATTGGCGTAGCCAGTTCCGTACATATTTACGCTAGGGAAAAAAGAGATGATGTGGCCATACTTCGGTGCATTGGGTCGTCTGGCTGGCAGGCATTTAATATCTATTTTATACAGATTTTTGTTCTCGGAATTATTGGAAGTGTTGTTGGCTCTGGATTGGGAGTAGTTATCCATCAAGCCATCCCATTTGTTTTTCAAGAGTACATTCCGTTGAAACTTCAATTCGCCATTTCGTTGCGCGCAATAGGGGAGGGGATTATCTTGGGCGCGATAGTTTCGGTTCTGTTTACATTGTTGCCCTTGGTATCCGTTCGATTTGTTCCGCCACTAACAGTGTTGCGTGCAGATTTTGATCCCGGCAAGTTCTTTTCAAAAACGAAATGGGTGGCCATTGGCTTAATTGTTTTGTTCCCGATTTTAGCTGCGGCTTATCAGACAAAAAGCCTACTGACTGGCGTGTTGTTTTCAGTTGGATTAGCAGGGGCATTGTGCCTTCTTGCCTTGGTAGCTATTGGATTATTGTTTTTGGTGCGAAGGTATTTTCCTACTAATTCTTCGTTTATTTTCAGACACGCGCTTTCAAATTTATTTCGTCCCAACAATCAAACCAGAGTATTGATGGTAACTATTGGGCTAGGCGCATTTATTATTTCAACATTGAACGTGATTGAGAAGAGCTTGTTGAATCAGGTTGAGTTTTCCGGTGGTAAGAACCAATCAAATACCATTTTGTTTGACATTCAGCCAAGCCAAAAAGAAGGTGTCGTAAAGTTGATTAAAGATCAGCCGTTGCCTGTGAATCAGGTGGTACCGATTATTACTTGCCGAATCAAAGAACTGAAAGGCAAAAGTATTGAAGAAATTCAAAAAGATACAACCAGCATTCCCGAATGGGCACTGACTCGGGAGTATCGTGTTACTTATCGCGATAGTTTGACATCTTCTGAGGAATTGATAAAAGGCAATTTACAAAAGTACTATCCGACTAGACGGGATTCTGTTTTTGTAACTATTTCGGAAGGCATGCACGAGACACTTCAATTGAAGGTGGGTGATTCCCTGGTTTTTGATCTGCAAGGTGTGCCCATGAAGGCATGGATTGGTGGCATTCGAAAAGTGAATTGGCCAAAGGATCCACCCAATTTTATTTTTGTTTTCCCAACTGGTGTTCTTGAAAACGCTCCACAGATTTACGTAGCAAGCACCCGTGTAGATGACCCACAAGTGGCAACCCGCTTTCAACGCGCCTTGGTGACCGACTATTCGAATGTGTCGCTGATAGATTTGCGCTTGATATTGAGCACCGTGGATGAACTGTTTAAAAAGATCGGATTGGTGGTTCGTTTTCTTGCATTGTTCAGTATCGTTACCGGTCTGGTTGTGTTGGCGGGAGCCGTAATGAATAGTAAGTTTGTTCGAATGAAAGAGAACGTACTATTGCGCACAATTGGAGCTCGCACCAGTCAGTTGACTAAAATAACCTTGATTGAGTACGGGTATCTTGGAGTTTTTTCTGCCTTTACGGGAATGCTATTGTCATTAGGTGGAGGCTGGTTGTTAACCAAGTTCTTCTTTGATGTACAATTTTCGTTTGATCCCTATGAATTAGCTGCGATTGGTGCCGGAGTGATTTTACTTACTGTCTTTATAGGATGGTTCAATTCACGAGAAGTTATCTCGACCCCGCCACTACAGGTATTGCGTAAGGAGGGTTGAAAGCTATAGCAAAAAGAAATAAGAGGAAGCAACTTTCAAAGTCAACGCCCGTATCAGTATTTTTAGATACCTCTTTTCTTTGTTTTAAGGATACTCAATGAAGTGCTTATTTACATCCATTGTATTCTTGCAGGTGCTTATCGCTTCTGCGCAAGTAAGCGATATCAAAAGTGCTTCGTCAAGCAATGCGGGTAGAGGTGGTGACCGGGGTGGATCCGGAGGTAGTGCCTTTTTCTTTTATTTCATGGCCGATGCGATCAATGGGTTGGCTGATTGGCAGCAGTATAAACTCAAGAAGAGAGAAGTAAATCCTTACCTCGTTTCATTGGATGTAATCACTCAGGTCGCCACCCAACCCTCGAGATACTATTTGGTTAATCCACGAGTTCGTGGCAATTGGGGGCTTTTCTCTAGTGATTTTAGGGTCAACTACTTGTTGGAGGAAACAGTAAGTGGAACCACCGACTTGAGTTCTATCGACTGGCAAATAGTGCAGTTTAATATTGTTACAACACGAAACGTGATGGGGCGCCTGGGAGCTGGCTTTATGAAAGAAAATTTTGGAGGTAGGCAGACATTTTTTGAATCGAGTGTTGGTGCGTTGATCCTATCGAACTCCAAGAAGAGGGGTATTTCGTTTGAGTATCGTTGGGCTCAAGATTTTGAAACGGACGTCACAGCACGGAGAGAATTCAGTGCCCAATTTGAAAAAAGATTAGCCTCTCGTGGTTATTGGAATACGTACCTGACTATTGGAGGAGTTTATCAAAGATACTACGAATCAATTTCCGTTTGGGGCATTCAGGCGGGGTTGGCATTTAGAATATATGCGCCAGCTGTTCCCATTTCGAGTGGAGAGCAATAACAATGGCTACAAAAAAGCAGGGCGCAAAATTGATTTTTGCGCCCTGCTTTGTGTGAAGAAAAATCAGCTTATTTTTTAATCAGCTTTACTGTCGTTGACTTTTTATTTGATTTCATTCTTACGTAGTAAAGGCCGTTAGCCTGTTCGGTGAGATCGATATTTTGTTCATGGTTGCCTGCTGGTAATTTTTCAAATAGTTGTGAGCCGATAGAATTACCCTTCGCGTCCAATGTCTCTATTGTTATTTGCGTGTCTTCTAGGACCGTAAACTGAATTTTCGATTTTCCGCCAGTTGGGTTAGGGAAAATAGTCAGGTCTCTGACAGGCTCCGACAACTCTACACCTGTGGGTGGCTGTTGAATAAACAAATTGTCGATCGACCACCCCCACCCAGTGATTTGATCGGTATCAGCCTTTAAGCGGAAGCGGAATAGCAAGGTATCATTCGTGGCAAACTTTGTTTTGATGTCGATCGATTGATCTACCTGCATGGCCGGTGTGCCAGGCTGGTTACCACTAAACGCTGTCTGCCAAGCGGCATTAGCAGAGGCGCTGTACCCATCTTTCAATGGTATCCAATCTAATCCGTTTTTAGTTGCCTCCACCACTACAAAGTCTTTGAAACCAGGCTGTCCGAAATTCACGCCTGGTGAGGACTGTACAATGGCCACATCTTGGTAAAAGAAATTGGTACTAGTGTTTGCCACGATGATCGGCTGCGATAACATCGCGGTGGATTCGGTGGTGCCCGGATAAGGGTGAGTACTTTGTAGACTTTGGTTCGAAGTTCCAAAATTTGAAATGGTGAATCCTCCAAATGGGGAAATCACAAAATCGGTGGATGCCGTCATTAGATTAGAGTATTGCTTTGTGTAAGGCGTGTATAGTCGAAAATGATTGCCAAATAATGATGCCGACTGAATTGGGGAGCCATCCTTAAATCCAACAAAACTAACCTCGATGTTGGTGCCAGGTTGTACGTTTCGCACATTCAAATCATACGTTCCAACCGCGAAGGCATTGAGTTTGCCAATTCGTTGCCCCTTAATAAAAACCTGGAGCGAGTCATAAGAATTCAGCAATTGAAACCGAACTGCCAGATCTTGATTTGGTCGAGTGCCCATTGACAATAGTTGAGGCCGCTGCACCGGATTTTGGTTACTGGTCATTTTTGCCGTCCAGATTCCTCGGCCGTGTGTCGCAATTACTATTTGTTCATCCTGACCCTTCATATCCCAAACTGAAACATTAGGAAAGTCATTTAGAAGCGCCCACGTAGCACCTTCGTCTTGCGATTCAACAATACCGATTTCTGTACCTGCCCAAATGACATTGGGATTGTCCGGCATCACGTACAAGCAGTATGTAGCTACGTCTGGAAATCCGTTGGTGCTTACACTGCCTGTATTAAACCCGCTAATGTCGGTCCAATTTTGGCCTAAGTCTTTGGTTCTTAAAATTTTAGGCTTGCCATAAAAAGAAAACAATGCATACGCTGTATTTGGCTGTGTGGGATGCGATGCCAGCTTCGTAATAAAGCCTAATGTAGTAGCAGTGTAATTATTGGTGGGGGTAAACGTAGTACCGGCATTCGTAGACACATGCAGATTTCTTTGAGTGGTCATACCGGCACCACCCCAAACAATGTTCGCGTTGGCCCGGCTCACTTCTACATCGAAAAACGTACTGGCAGTACCCCATTTGTTTGTAATCGGAGTTAATGTCCATAGGCCGCCAAAGTTAGAGGACTTCCAAACTCCATCAGAACCGACTGAGTATATTATTTCAGGAACATTTCTGGAATGGGCTAACTTTGATACAAAGGGGTATTTGTCAGGATCGGGCGAACTACTGACGAGCGGGAATCCAGAGAATGCAGGAGACCAGCTAACGCCCCCATTTGTGCTGCGATAAAAAGTATTATTATAAAGACTTCCGATTACTTTATTACCATCAATGCTGTGCCATAAAACCTCAAAACCATCTCCCCCAATCGCATATCGATAGCTGGTTGTTTTGCTGGCGGATTCACCAGAAGTTGAAATTCGCGTACCGTTGTCTTGCATGCCCCCGAGGTATTCATCAGCACCGGGCTTCTTATCGGCCCCATAAAATTGACTCGTATTAAATCCATTTCCGGTAAATGTCCAATCGCCATCTACGATACCAGGCGTTGTAGAGTTGTTCGAAATAAAGGTGCCACCATCCGTTGTAAGAAGTATTTTGTACGTCTTGTTAGGGACGCTGGTAATTATGGCTGCCGAGAAATGGTTGTCAGCATGTATTCCACCGGCCGCTTGGTTCACCTGACTTTGGACGTTCTTGCTATCATACTGGCTACGCGAATCGGATACCGTGACTGTTGTCGCATTTACTTTAGAAAGTCCAGCATATTCAATTTTTAGCGTTGAGGTAGGAAGGGAACTTGGGTTCCATGTTCCGCCTGCTGGGAGGCCCGGAAAGAAAGCATAGGCCAGTTGAGTTTCTTGGCCACCTGTCGAGGCTGGTGTGAAAAGCGGAGTGGTGGCACTGTAGTCGGCACTATGAATATACACGTACTCGCGACTATTCTGGAGCGGAACTGCGGCATCAAAATTTTGAACAAGGAAATCCAGCAAGCTATTTCTGCTTTGGTCTCGGAACGAAACCATTAGTTGTCTTGGTGAACTAGGCGTGGTCACATCCCAGGCTTGCAATGGAACGTCCACGAAATCGGTGTAGACATAGCCTGTCACCGGCACGCCACTCGTGGCGCCCTCGGGTGTCAAAAACCGATGACCTTTTTGCGTAATGCCGGGGCCAAATCTTATTTCTACTGTGCGCTTATTACTTGAAGAGCCTACCTGCAATCGTCCGCCAATAAAAAACCCTGGATTATTGAACTGGATCAGACTCAAAAATCCTTGCGTGTTCGTTTCGGTGAACTTGTAGTCATCGATAGTAGTTGTGCCCGTTCCGATCGTTGAGCGAAAAGTATCTACCCCACCAAAATAAACGATGTCTTGATTAAAAGGGTCGCACAACACATGGTTATCGTAAAACCCTTGACCATTCAAAAAGTCAAGAACGTTGTTGTTGAAGCGAACATCTACCAGCGTCCAAGTAGCTCCTGCATCATTACTCAAATAAAGATCGGATCCATTGCCGCTACGTGTGCCTTGACAGGAGGCGTAAAGTCTGTTTGGGTTTGCCGGTGATACGCCTATTTCAACACGGCCGGTAGGAACCATGCCAGTATTACTTAGGTTCCAAGTCGCGCCACCATCAATCGATTTCGCCACGCCCACTCCGTTAATCGCTGCATATTGAATGTTGAAATCCGCTGGTGATGCAATAAGTTGTTCGACTTCATTGGTATTTTGGTAAACCATTGTCCAAGAATTTCCACCATCCGATGAACGCATGATTTTAGAAGTTTCCCCTGTCGAAAGGCTGGAAGGGGCAGTACTGGCTAACAGGACATTTACATTGGCGGGATTTACAATAACTCGTGTAACAATTGCAAAGTTGTGATTGCCAGCAGTAGAAGATAACTGCGTCCACGTCTCGCCTTTGTCGCTTGATTTGAAGATACCATCGCCAACTGCTGAATAAATCGAAGAGACGAACTCGCCAGTTCCGGCATAGACGGTGTTGGTATCCGATGTAGACATGGCCAACGAAGAAATCGGGTAAACAGGGAAGTCAGCACTTTTTTCAGTCCAAGTGGTTCCACCGTTGGTCGTCTTCCAAATGCCACCAGTAGCAGATCCGGCCAGCCACGTATTTTGATTTGGATCTCCCGGCAAAACCAAAATGGTTCGTGTTCGGCCCGGTACGTTCGATGGGCCACGTTCTTTAAACTCGACTAGTCCATTTGTTCGTTCGGTGCGCGCAAAGTTGAATGCCTGTGCGCGCTTTTGTGCGGCATTTAACTCGAGTGTTTTGTAGCCCGGTTTGTAAAGCGGCTGAGGCTGATCTTCTGCTGTGCGAATTCCCTGATGAAATTGGAAGAATTGGAGGGGTTCGTCAAAACGATTTTCTTTATCATTTTTTTCATATTGCTCCACTTCTGCTTCACGACTTCTGACTTGGGTAGGTTGTTGTATTTTAACAGTGAGGAGGATTGCTGCGCAAAAAGAAAGAGTTAGTAGAAGAATTTTTTTCATAGGTTTTTGTTTATTGCCGCGACATTTACTTTTGTGATACTATTTTCTGTGTTGATGTTCTTTGATTTGACGGTGAATTCTAATTCCAATTCGGATATCCACATAATATAGCCCTGAACGAAACTTCCTTCATGAACCCATTTTTTGGAAGCATTTTCCAAAACAAGATACCGAAATTGTCTGTTCACGTGATCTTGCGGATCACGCTTCTGATAATACAACGTATACTTTTTAGTTGGGCTTTCGATCGTTTCAAATCGGTTGCCTAGTTTTTGTTGAACCTCGGTCTCAATTGACGCGCCATTGCTTTTGGACATAGAGCGGTTGATAGAGCGGTTGTTAGTACAGCTCAATGTAATCATGATTATTGCCAATAAGATTCGATCCATCGTCATTATGTTTTTTGTTTCTTCTTCTTCGCTGCAGGAAACAAGATGTTGTTCAAGATCAATCGATAGCCAGGTGAATTGGGATGCAAGTGCAGATCCGTTGGTTCTTCCCCAACAGTATGCTGGTAGTCTTCCGGATCATGACCGCCATAAAAAGTGTAAAAACCTTTGCCCATCACACCATGTAAGTATTTGGCTTCTTTGATTTCTTTGTTTTCGCCCATGATAGTAACATCGGGCTTGATGAGTTGTTTTTTGAATCCCGTGGTTTGGCCATAAAATCCCTTTATAACCCGCGAATGATTTTGGGTAAGCATGCTGGGAATCGGATCCCACTTGGCCGAAAACTGAAATAAATTGAAATAGTCATTGTCTTGGCGAAGTCCACGCTCGGGCGCATTGTTATCAATATCCGAAAATTCATATTGATACGGATCTCTACTGAGGTGAAAATCGGTAAAAGCAAAAGTGTTGTCGAAGTTTAATTTTTCTTGCGCCTGCGGGTCGGCTGCATCACCGTCATACATTCGTTCACAGATATCTACACCCTCAGCTGCCAGCGCAATGTCGTACGAATCTGTGGCAGAGCACATGGCAAACAAAAATCCACCACCCGCCACGAATTCTTTCATCCGTTTGGCAACCGCCAGTTTTAATTGCGAAACTTTACCAAATCCGTGCTTTCGAGCTAGGCCTTCTGCCTCCTTTACTTGTTCCAGGTACCAGGGCATATTGGCGTAGCTAGAATAGAACTTGCCATATTGCCCTGTAAAATCTTCGTGGTGCAAGTGGAGCCAATCATATTTCGTTAATTCATCGCCCATCACTTCGTCATCAAATATGACGGTATAGGGGATTTCTGCGTAGGTGAGAACCAGAGTCACTGCATCGTCCCAGGGTTGCTTCGATTTTGGAGAATAAACAGCGATTCTTGGATATTTCTCCAACTTCATAATGTCATAGTTGGCAGCTGGGCTGGCGATTTCTGTTATGATGGAGTTGGCTTGTGCATCTGAAATAATATCAAAAGTTACTCCCCGAACTACCAACTCATTTTGTATTCGAGGGTGGTATTTGGTCATAAAGCTGCCCCCACGGTAGTTCAATAACCAATCTACTTCCTGATCCATTTTGAGAACCCAATAGGCTATTCCATAGGCTTTTAGGTGGTTGCTTTGTTTTTCGTCCATTGGAATAAATACATAATTCCCGAAAACCACCTTTGAGGCGAGAACAAATAATAACAAAATACAACTTCTCATCGTTAAAAACCCCTGTTTTGCTTTGTAACAATTTTTAGCCCCATCAGTCTTGAGGTAAACATGGTTAAAGGTATAACTTTGATCTTCAAAATGGATAAAACGAAACCAAGAATTGAATGGATTTAGTTGAAAATGTAAAAGAAGGACTTCGCTCCATTAAGGCCAATATGCTCCGTTCTGTTCTTACAGCTTTGATCGTTGCGATTGGCATTACCTCTCTAGTTGGGATTCTAACGGCCATTGACGGTATAGAATATTCCATTTCTGAGAGTTTGTCTTCACTGGGTGCCAATACTTTTGATATCCGCTCAAAATTCAATAGAGGAAATAACCGAGATGGATTGAAGGAGAAAAACTATTCACCATTATTGTTGGCTGAGGCGCAAAAGTTTATTGATGAGTATTCTTATCCCGCCACCATTAGTTTATCGGCTCGGTTAACTATTCTGGCAGAGATAAAACATGGGTCTGAAAAAACAAATCCAAATGTAAACGTAACCGGGGTTAACGAAGACTACATGCCGATCAAAGGCCTTAATATAGGAAGCGGCCGTAATTTTTCACGATTTGAAATTCAATACGGTTCGAAAGTGGCAGTGATTGGCTTTCAGTTGGCAAAGACATTATATGGAGAAAACAAGAGCCCCGTGGGCACAGAGATATCATTTAAAGGGACTCAGTTTAAGGTGATTGGCACGATGGCAGAAAAGGGTGAGCTATCAGAAAATAATTTCGACAACATGGTGTTGATTCCTATTATTGTGGCTAACCAATTGGCATCCGGGCAGGGGCTAAATTATCGGTTGACAGTTGGTATCCAGGACCCCGAACAAATGGACTATGCGATGGGCGAGGCCACCGGGTTGATGCGCAAGATTCGTGATGATGATGTCGGCAACGAAAACTCGTTCGATTTAGAAAAGAGTGAATCATTGGCGCAGAACTTAGAATCGATTACTTCTGGTCTGCGTTTTGGCGGATTTGGTGTTGGCTTCATTACATTGTTGGGTGCGTCTATTGCGTTAATGAACATTATGCTTGTGTCGGTTACAGAGCGCACCCGCGAAGTGGGAGTGAGGAAAGCGTTAGGAGCAACTCCTTTGCGAATCCGTCAGCAATTTGTTATCGAGGCCATTGTTGTTTGTGTTTTGGGAGGAATAGGAGGAATCATACTTGGCATTCTTATCGGGAATCTCATCTCTCGAGCAATTGGTATTGATACCTTCGTGGTGCCGTGGCTTTGGATGATGGTTGGTATGGGTATTTGTATTATGGTTGGCCTATTTTCGGGTTGGTATCCGGCAAGCAAGGCGTCAAAACTAGATCCGATCGAGTCGTTGCGATTTGAGTAGTGGGACGTTCTCGAGCTTTTAACTTCTAACCTCTAACTTCTAATTTCTAACTTCTAATTTCTAACTTCTAATTTCTAACTTCTAACTTCTAACTTCTAACTTCTAACTTCTAACTTCTAACTTCTAACTTCTAACTCTTTCCCATCAAATACTTTTTTGGAGTCACACCAAACTTCTTTTTAAAGGCAGCAATAAAATGGCTTGGATTGGTATAGCCAATTTGGTAGGCTACTTCGTTCACCTGATACTTTGCAGAATCTAGTAGAATACGTGAATGATCTAGTTTGTGATCGAGCAAAAAGCCAAAGACTGTGTTACCGTAGATTTCCTTGAAACCGACTTTGAGTTGGTAGTCATTTAGCCCTACAATTTTTGCCAATTCTTTCAGTGTGGGTGGTGTGTCGATGTTTTTCAATAAGTGTTCTTTCACTTGCTTTATTTTACGAACCGTTTCTTCATCATTGAGAAAGGGACATGTTTCGGTATTGGGCAAACGATTTGAAAAGTAAAGGCTCAACAGCTCATAAAACTTCCCCTGGTAAAACAGCTTTTGTGCGCTTTCGCTCAGCTGCGTGTTGAACAATTGATTGAGCACTAAAAGTATAGAGGAAGGTATGTCCCGCTCATCATAAAACTTTCGATTGCTATTCTCGGGTCTTAAAAGAGGAAGTGCATCATGTACAAATAGTTTGTGCAGACTTTCCAACGAAATAGTCATGAACACCATTTTAGCTTGGGAACTCAACTGAAGAACGAAGGGCAAATCCTTGTCGGGATTGTAGAAGAAATAGTTTTTACCTTTTACAATCTCTCGAGTGTATTGCGGGCTAAAAGCAAATGCTGCGCTGCCTTCCAGACAAAAATAGAAGTGGATAATCCCTTTTTGAATGAGACTATCCATGCTCACCATTTCCGGGGTTCTGTTTTCGGAGAAAGAAAGTGAGAGATCTTCTTTCTCAAACAAAACCGATAAACTTCCTTTTTGGGTATTTTTTTCGATTACCAGTCGGTTGCTGTGATCAATCATACGATAAAATGACAGAAGTCATGTTTAATAATTGGTCTGAATAGAAATACTTTGACAAAAGTACCATTCTTTAGTAAATAGACCCTCCTCGGCATTAATTATACTTTTCTGGGTATTTTTTAAAATTTGAGCCGGTCATATTTGCGGACTTAATGAAGAACATATTTGGTCAAATTAAGGTCTTGTTAATCGTTGGGAGCGTTGCGCCTTTTATTGCCATGGCTCAGGGTACCGATACGCTTCATTTCCAGCAATTGGAAGAGGTTATTATAACTGCCACTCGGAATGAGAGGACGATGGGCTCTTTACCAATGCCCGTCACACTGGTGCAAACGCCTATGATCAAAACAATGGGATCTGTTCGGCTCAATGATGTGCTTACCGAGCAAACCGGCTTGGTAGTCGTGCCGCAAATAAACGGGCAAGGCAATGGCATTCAAATTCAAGGCCTCAATCCAGATTATACGTTGATATTAGTTGATGGAGAACCTATCATTGGCAGGTATACTGGTACGTTAGAACTATCGCGTTTAACGGTTGGAAATATCAAGCAAGTAGAAATTGTTAAAGGACCATCTTCAAGTCTGTATGGATCAGAGGCACTCGCGGGAGTTATTAACATCATCACTGAAAAACCTTCAACTAATACTGCAAAGTTCTCGATGAGGTATGGAACAAATAATACGCTTGATTTAAACACAACAGGAGGATTTGTTGGTAGTAAATGGAACGTTTCCGTTTTTGCCAATCGATACAGTACAGATGGTTATGATTTATCGCCTCAGAATTATGGCAAAACGGTGTCTCCGTTTCTGAATTACACGCTAGGCAGCCGAGTTGAGTATAAGTTGAACAACCAAACAATTTTATCGATTGGGGGAAGATATTTTGGTGAAAACCAAGATTATAGTTTCGATGTGAATAACAAAGGGAACTCGATTCGGACATACGGAGCTGGTAAAATAACCGACTGGAATCTAAACACTATGCTGTCACACCGAATTTCAAATCGGTTCAAATTGACTGGAAGGTTTTATGTTACTAATTACGAGACAGACTCTTATTTCAAATTGGAAAGGAATGACAGCCTAACCAAGCAAGACAATTACAGGCAGTGGTTCAAGCGATTTGAATTAGTTGGTGACTATCAATTTGCCCCAAATCATATTACAACATTCGGCACGGGGCTGATTGATGAAAGCGTGGTTACAAACAGATATTTCGGACTAACGGAAAGAACTCTGCAGACAAAGTACTTATTTATTCAACACGAATGGAATCCTATTTCGCCCTTGATTGTAATCGGTGGAATCCGATACGACAACAACTCTAAGTTTGGAGATCAGTTTAGCCCGAAGTTATCTGTACAATATGAGGTCAGCTCTAAACTTGTGTTTAAAAGCTCTTTCGGAGTTGGATTCAAGACACCTGATTTCAGACAATTGTATTATAATTTCTACAATGCAGCTGGAGGCGGCTATAATTTGTGGGGTTCAGAAATTGCCAATGAAAGAATCAGTGAGTTTCAGAAGTTAGGATTAATACAATCTTATTCTGTTGACCTTTCAACAATTGGCACTCTAGAACCCGAGCGTTCACTTTCGATAAATATAGGAGCGAAAGCGAAACTGTCTTCCTTTTTGAGTTGGGATGTTAATCTATTCAGGAATAACATCGACAACTTGATCGATTATCTGCCTATTGCACTGACAACGTCCAGAGAAACAATTTACAGTTTCAGGAATATCAAAAAAGTATTTACTCAAGGCATCGAAACTGATTTAGGTTGTCGACTTGGTTCAAATTTTTCCGTTTCTATCGGTTATCAACTTTTATTTGCCAAAGACCAGGCAGTTGTAGATAAAGTTGATAGGGGTGATGAATACTGGCGTGACCCCATTACTCTTCAAACCCAACGACTCAAATCCAACGAGTACTTTGGTTTGTACAATCGGTCCAGGCACACCGGCAACTTTAAAGTTTTTTATAAAAATGCAAAGAGTGGATGGGAGGGAAGCGTGAGGGTCATTTATCGCGGTAAATTTGGCGTGGGCGATGTGCAGGGAAATATTCAAGGCGAAATCATTCCGGCTTCTGATCAAAACGACAACCTGATTTTGGACGAGTACGATAATTTTGTTCCAGGTTATGCATTGGTCAATCTTTCTTTAGCCAAATCTATTCAGAGCCTCCGTTTACAAATAGGTGTTGATAACCTCCTTGATTACACCAATCCAATTTTTATACCCAACCTTCCTGGTCGCTTGATTTATGGAAGTGTGTCGTTTTCCTTGTTTGAAAAATCTAAAAACCAATAAATTTTATGAAGTGTGTTTTATCTATCGTCTGTTTGTTTTATTTTTCAATGTTTATTTCGTGTAGCAAATCTGATCCCGCGCCTACGCCCGTCACTGCTATTCGATTTTCAAATTTGCCTGCCGATCCGGCCACTTCATTCGATCCGAATACGGGCGCACCGACCGGCTTCACAAATAAATTTACGTTTTTTAGTTTTGCTACTGGTGCAGTGGTTGATAGTCCATCCGGCACCAATTGGGACTTAGCATTTCGCGCAACCACCATCCTAGTAAATGGAGGAACTAGTGGTGCTGGCAAAGGTGCTGCTCAAATTCTTACGGGCATTTTTGATGACGTTGCAAACGCACCAACTGATGGTTATAAACAAGATAACGATGCTGGCGGATTAAGCCCCGCAGCCGCACCCAACACTAACTTAGCAATACCCACTGGTTCAGGCAACGCGTGGTATGTAGCCACGGGAGGTGGGTCAAGTAGCCCTTCTGTGATTACTGCTACAGCAGGCAAAGTTATTGTTTTAAAAACTGCCGATGGTAAGTATGCAAAGATGGAGATTTTGAGTTATTACAAAGATGCACCTGCTCCGGTAAACCCGTTGCGTGATATAGCTAGATACTATACCTTTCAATATGTATATCAGCCGGATGGAAGTACACGGTTGAAATAGAGCGTTTTAATTTTCATTTTTTTTTTGCAACTTGTCTGATTGGGAATAGTAGACTAAGTGCTGGCTTTAATTGCTATTACGCTATGAATTTTTCAAAAAATGCTTTCAGAATTTGTGTTGGATATGCTTTTTTATTGACTTTATCGGGTTGCTCCAATAGCGACCCGTCTGCTGTGGCATTGATTCCCGTCACATACAAAAATCTCAATGCCGATTATGCTCCCATTGTATTAACCCCGGCCGGCAGTGAAACCAGGCCAAAGCAAACTAATAGATTTACTTTTTTTAGTTTCCTCACTGGTACACTTGTTAACAGAACCGATAGTGCTACATCAAAGTGGGATGTGGCCTTTCGGGGCACAACCATTATTGTAAACGGAGGCAAGAACAGAAAAGGGAATGCAAGCGTTCAACTTGTTGACGGTGCCTTTGAAGATCTGGCTACTGCACCAATCGATGGTTATAATACCGACAACCAGGTTGATGACAGAAAGCCGGTGCCGACTTCCTATGCTATTCAAGATCAATCTGGAAAAGGCTGGTACACAGTTGATCCTTTAACTAGGTTGATAGCGCCCATTCCGGAAAAGATAATTGTTGTCAGAACATCCGATGGCCGATATGCAAAGATGCAGATACTGAGTTATTATCAAAACGCTCCCGCAACTGTGAATAACCTTACTGATCTAGATCGTTACTACACATTCAAGTACATCTATCAACCAGGAGCGTCAAATAATTTTTAATAATTAACTTCAAAATGCTCCTGCCTTAGGGGCATTTTATTTAATACCTAATGAAATTTAGAATAAAACTGCTCCGTTTTGTAGGAATTACTGAAGGCATTTCCTTTTTGATCTTGTTGCTAATTGCGATGCCACTAAAGTATTTTTTTGGCTGGCACTTCGCAGTGAAAGTGGTAGGTTGGGCGCATGGAATTTTGTTTGTGGCTTACATCGCTGCAGTACTATTGGCCACCAGGGCGATGAAATGGAGTTGGTTTTCTGTTGGCGTAGCATTGGCTGCCTCGCTTATCCCAGTTGGCACATTTGTGTTGGATAAATCTTGGAGGAGGAGGGAGCACGAATTGAAACAGAATCTAGCTAAGTAGCTAGTTACAAAGAAAAAAGTGGGCCCTGCTGGGAACGATCCAGCGACCCTCAGATTATGAGTCTGATGCTCTAACCAGCTGAGCTAAGGGCCCCAATTAACAAGCGTTGGTGATTATCTCGCCATCCTGTAAAAGCGAGTGCAATTTTACATATTTGAAGCTTAATACACAAAGTGTTTAATCAATCAGCTGTTAAGAACGTTATTTTCGACTTGGGTGGAGTCATTCTTGGTTTAGATGTTAACCAAACATACCAGCAATTCGCAGCACTAAGCGGAAAAACTGTAGATCATTTGAAGACCAAAGCGCCAAACGTTACATTTTTTGAAGATTTTGAACGAGGACTTATTTCAGATACATCCTTTAGAGACCAGTTAAGATTGTTTCTGGAAATTGACTTGTCAGACGAACAAATCGACAAGGCGTGGAACGCGATGTTACTTGATTTGTCCGTTGCCCGTCTTGATCTGCTAAAAAAGGTTGGGCTAAATTTTCGAATATTTTTGCTGAGCAACACAAACAACATTCATCTTCAGGCATTTAATGATATTGTCCGTGCCACAATTGGCGATCAGCTGTTCGGCAACTACTTTGAGAAAGATTATTACTCACATCTTCTGGGTATGCGCAAGCCGGATCGAGAAATTTTTCAATACGTTTTGCACCAGAATGAATTGAAAGCGGAAGAAACTCTTTTTTTAGATGACAGCGTTCTTAACTTGCAAGGTGCAGCAACCTTAGGCATCCAGACTTTTCACATTCAACACCCTGATCAACTATTTTTCCTTTTTAATGAAGCATAGTTTTAAAGAATATCTTTTACATGGCGGCCTATTTATCGTCACGTTTATCACCACTACCATGGCGGGTGCTGAGTGGACGAATGGAAAATCAATTCTAGCTGATTCTTACACTTGGGCAGATTTTGCGAGCGGACTACCGTATTCTATTTGTTTCCTGATGATATTGACGGCTCATGAATTTGGGCATTATTTCGTAGCGGTCTACTATCGCGTTAAAACCACCCTCCCTTTTTACATCCCACTTCCACCGGTCTCGTTAATGCTCGGCACATTGGGTGCCGTCATCCGTATCAAAAGCCTCATTCGGTCAACAAAAGAAAACTTTGATATTGGTGTTGCCGGGCCGTTGGCCGGGTTTGTTGTGTCCGTTGGTTTTTTGATATATGGATTCACCCATTTGCCGCCACCTGAATACATTTTTCAATTTCATCCCGAATACGAAAAGTACGGGCTTGAGTATGCTAACTATGTTTACACCGCTCAGTTTATGCCCGCAGGGTCGGTTGATATTATGATCGGGAAAAATTTACTTTTCCTTCTTTTTGAAAGTGTTTTTGCTGACCCCACCCGTTTACCCAACGTGCATGAGATCATTCACTATCCGTTTTTGTTTGCCGGCTTTCTGTCCTTAATTTTTACAAGCATTAATTTACTTCCGATTGGTCAACTAGATGGCGGCCATGTTTTGTATGGATTGGTGGGTAGAAAGAAACATCGAATTATTGCTTCTGTCATTTTCATAGCTTTCCTTTTTTATGCGGGTATCGGTTTCATTTCACCTTTTGAGCCGCTTGATAAATTGATTTATGAGATTCCACTCTTTGTTGGTTTTTTATTTTTTGCATTAAAAGGAATGGGGCTAAACACCCGCGACAATGTGCTAGCCGCGTTGGCCATTTTCACGACCCAGTACCTGATCGCTACTCTTTTCCCCCACGCACAAGGCTATTCGGGCTGGTTGTTGTTTACGTTTATCATCGGGCGGTTCATAGGCATCCAACATCCACCCTGTGAGATAGAAGAGCCACTCTCAACTGAGCGGGTTGTTGTTGGCTGGTTAGCGTTGGTGATTTTTGTGCTGTGCTTTACGCCACAACCCATTCAGTTGATTGAACACGTTATGGCGCAACCATAATCTTTTCAGTGTGCCATACCTGATAGAAGTAACGAACCAGATAAAGCCCGGGTACCGGATGGCTAATTGTAATTTCCTTGTGATCGAAACCATCGGTTTGTTCAAAAGAAACCGAGCTGCCCGTCACTGAATAGAGTTGAATTTCTTTTGCTTCGTTGGGTAGAAAAAATCGTTGCTGAGTTGGGTTGGGAAAAGGTTTTGCGGAAATACTTTCTGTTGCGCTTGTAGTAAGATCTTTTGGTTTTCCAAAAATAGGGCGGATCATTAAACTTCCTTTCAAGGTTTTGTTTTGAATCCAACTGCCCGCTGAGTTAACAAAAATCTTTTCACCCGAATCGTTATTGGCATCTAGACCGATAGGAATTTCCGCAGCCGAAGTTAGTTTCCATCCCACGTAAAAACTATTTTCCACTACTACACCTCCAGGAATGTCCACCCGCTTAAAAATGGTTTTGTCGTTTCTGTTGCTGCGCTCTACTGGAATAACTTTCTGAAAAAGATAATCGGACTGATTGCCAGTAAGCGCACCTAAAATATGCAGTTGGATATTTTGATTGGTTTCATCGCCAAATTTAGGGAAGAACAGATCAATGCCAACAATCGTGTCTTGTTGACTTGTTGACATATCGAACTGATAGGCGAGCTGTGTTCCGGCACCGGTGATGTTGGCTCCGTACTCGGCAATTCCGTCATCGTATGAGTAGTAGTTAGATATCATGAATGAACGGACGGTCGTATCGTTTTTCCGGAAGTCGATAGGGGCGAAAATTGGCCGGTAGTCTTCTTCATTGTCGTCCGAGTTAATAAAAAGCCGATAGTTGACACGTATCGAATCGGCAGTGAGATTTAGCTTTGTTACGTCAATTAGACGATTAGTTTGGACATCTCTGTGAGTATTAGAGGTTATTAGTATTGGATTTGCTGCGCTGTCTAATTTTAGTGTGGAAAGTAGTGGGATTCCGGATTGATAGGTTAAGAGACTGGCTGATGAAAAGTTATTAATAAGTTGCACAGTGTCGTTTGCGTTGTACGCAAAGAACTTAGGCTTTGAAATAGAGGCTCCGTCCAAATGCTTGATTGGAACAGCACTATAAAGTTTGAAAACTGAGGTAATTGGAAGTGTCAGCGTTCTGTCAGGATAGTACTCATCAGCGCTAGATCTACCCTTATTCAAATAAATATAATCCAGATTCCATGTGTCAAACGGTCCAGATAGTCTTCCAAAGTTTTGAAATCGAAATTGGAAGTCATTGTGAAAATACTCACCATCCTCGATTGGTACCAAGACTTGAATAAATATATCCGGTTTTGATAGGTTGCTACTTTCAATACTCCACGCTTGCCGCCATTGCCCAGCCGCATTTTTGAACAAAAGTGAAAACACATCACCCGGCTCTGGGGCATCTCCATTTCCGGCAACCTGATAGAAAAAACTAATGAAGACACCGGAGCGTTCAGCGGGTGGCACATCACCCAACTTCAATGGCCCGGATGTCAATTGATCGGCAAGTCCATTGGCAAGTACATTATTTACTGAGTAGGGTTTCCCTTGCGCATCATACCCATCGAACGTGGCTACATTGAGCGAGGGCGGATTGATGCCTGTGCCGCTATTCACCCAGACGGCACTATTTTTTTCCCATGTCGTGGTATCTGGAAATGGTGTTTTGGTAGAAGAGAAGTCATCCCAAAAAGGAAGTGCTCGTGCTGGCAAAGATTCTGTCCGCGCTGCCTTATTTTCTTTGCTAGGGGATTGTCTGTCTATCTGCACTATCTTCAATTGCGAAAAAGCATTGAATGAGCTCGCAATTCCTATTACTAGAAGAGTTTTAACCAAGACCGAGCGTTTAACATTCAGCATTCAATAATTAAAATTCAAGGTTCAAGATTTAAAGTGGCTCTTTGAATCCTTTAGGGGCAATCCACAAGTGAATAGGCTCGCCAATTCTAACGGAATCGCCCGGCAAAGGAACTTGCTTGTAAACGTAGGGAACGATGCCGGTAGTATCTTGTCCATCAGGGATTTCCACGATGCCCAAATGCAAATTCCAGCCAGATAGTTTTAGCAATGCTGTTTTATAAGCATCGCCAATTAGGTTTCCGACTACGAAATCAGCTGGTCCATTGCCGTCACCGACAACGAGGTCGATGGTTGCGCCTTTGAAGATGCGTGTGCCTGCTAAAATCACTTGACCTTTATGCCTCATCTCGGTCACCAGATTGCGAAAAGGACTCGCTTCGTAGTAGATGTTTCCAATTCGCAACTCGTTGCTTTTTAACACCACCTCTGCGTTGATCAATGAGCGATCTACTAAATCGGGCACAGGCAAAGTAGTAGGCGTGGTGCGATTGATAGACACATAAATAGTTCTGTTTTCCTTGACTTCTTCGCCTGTTTTAGGAAACTGTTTTAGAATCGAAAGCGGATCGGCATCTTCCAGATAGGCAGAATCGTTGACCGCAATGCGTAATGTTTTTTCTGCCAATAGTTTTTCGGCTTCTTCCATCGTCAATCCAGTCAAGTCGGGAACGGGTATGGATTTCCCGTGGTTTGTGACGTTAGGCAGGTAAATATAAAAATAGATGATCGCTACTACTGCGATCAACGAAAAGGCGATCCCAACATTTGCGAAAAGCCCGCCAACAGTGTTTGATTTGAAAAATGTTTTTAGGTTCATACCCTTATTTTATTTTTTCTTCAACTTCTTTTTGGAAAGGCAACAGATGCTTTCGGACAATATTCCAGATAATTCGATCATCCACGTTGTCGTATGAATGAATTAGCCGATTTCTTAAGCTGATAATCTGTTGGGCATTCTCAAACGTTTTTGAAGGAGACTCTTTTCGAAACTTATTTAAGGCCTCACCGACAATTCCAAGATGTCGTTCAACCGCCCCTTTTACCAAGAAATCTTTTTTATATTGTTCAAAAGATTGTATTCCTTCAGTGAAAGTTAGAATGTGATGAATGGATTGTAGGATATCAGACAAATATTTTTTCTCCTTGTCCGTCATAAACTAATTTCTTCGTTCGCTCTATATTCGTTCTTAAGTAGGGGTTTCGTATTGAGTCATCTGTCAGCAAATCAACCTTTCTTCCGAAGAACAGTTCCAAGCTATCCCATAGTGATAAAAGCAACTCGCCATACTCCAATGGATCGTCAACGGCCAACGAAACAACCAAATCGATATCACTTTTCTCAAGATCAAACCTTTCCGTAACAGAAGAACCGAATGCATATAACTTGTCGACCTTGTGAGAGACACACAAGCGAACAAACTCTGTATAGTTTCGATTGATCAGATCAACAATAATCATTGTACAAATATAATCAGAATTTTTAGCCTCATTGCTTGTTAGAAATTGAGGTTAGAAGTAAACCCTCTCTCTACTCTTTTTGTTTTTTGGAATCGTTCCATTGCCAAGTCTACCAATTTGGTGATCAAATCTGTAAACGAAACACCTCGCTCTTTCCACATCATCGGAAACATGCTGGAATTAGTAAAACCAGGGATCGTATTGATTTCGTTCACAAAGACATCTCCAGAGCTTGTTAAAAATAAATCTACCCTGGCAAAATCTTCACACGAAAGTGCCTGGTAGGCAAGCAAAGAGAGTGTTCTAATTTTTTCTTGTACAGCTGCATCGAGCTTCGCAGGCACTTCGATGGAAACCGCGTTTCCATCTACGTACTTTGCGTTGAAGTCGTAAAACTCGTACTGTTTACTAATGATGATTTCACCGGGCAACGAAGCTTGCGCAGGATAGTTGCCAAGGATGGCACATTCTACTTCTCTTCCTTGAACGTACTTTTCCAGCAACACGCACTCATCGTAGCGAAATCCTTCATCAACGGCTTTGGCGAAATCTTCTTTTGATTTCACTTTAGAAACACCAACAGATGAGCCTAGGTTGGCCGATTTCACCATGAAAGGCAACCCTAATTTTTCTTGCACTTTTTCAAATTGCAGATTTTCTTTTTCTGAATAGTTAACTGCGATAAAATCCGCTACAGGAATCCCTGCTTCTTTGAGCAATCGCTTAGTCACCAACTTACTCATCGACATCGCAGATCCCAGCACGCCCGTCCCGATCATCGGGAGATCGATAGCCTTGATGAGTCCCTGTATACTTCCGTCTTCACCATCGGTACCATGTAGCACCGGAAAAATGATGTCTGCGTTGATCGTCTTTCCGCTTTTGGTATAGAAGGAAGGAGTCGAAGGATTAAGTCGCAGTGAAAGTTCTTCACCCTTTTCAATTTCTTTATTAACTGTTTCTGTCAAATACCAGGTTCCTTTGTTGGAGATGCCAATCAAGATTGGCTCAAATCGTACTTTATCAATGTATTGGAAAATATTTCTGGCTGAGTTAATGGAAACGCCATGCTCAACTGACTTTCCTCCATATAAAATTGCAATTCTGGTCCTGTTCATGGGCATGAAATTACTTCAAAGATGTTAAAGTATTTACCGGATTTCAAGCAGCGCAACGGACTAATTCGATTAGTTGCCAATATACACTTTGCGTGCGCTAAGTTGGCCTGCCATCTGAAGGCGTATGATGTACACACCGACCCCACGATCACTTAAATCTACCGAGTATGTTTGGTTGATTGTTTCTGGAAGGTTCTCTTGGACTACGAGTTGGCCAATGCTGTTATAAATCTGTAAGCCAACGGTTTGTCGTTCCTCCAGATTGAATGTGATTTTAACGGGTGTGCCAGTACCGCCATATACTGCATAAGGGCTTTCTACTTTCAGTTGAGTTGGACTGTTGTCGGCAAAAAAATCGATGTTGTCCAGGTATAAGTTATTGCCGTTTCCATTGACCGCCACAAAAGCAATTCGAGCATTGGCTTGCCCTACATAATTTTGGAGATTGATGAAATTGTTTTTCCAATCTGACGAAAGCACAGGCTTCCATGAATCTTCGGAGTCTGTCACAGCCAGTTGACTGCCGATTTGATCAAACAAAATATCAGTATAGGAAACACCACAATCAGTAGAAGCCAGGACGCGCAATTTTTCGCAGCCATTTATTCGCTTCGCGTAACTCGCATCAAAGAATACACTTGCTTCAGTATTGTTTGTCAGATCCAAGATCGGGCTCACCAGCCAAGAGTTAGCTCCTATAGTTGTGTTTGAGAATGAGTTGTAAACCAGCGATTGCTGGTAGTTGGTACTTGTCTTTGCCCAGCTGGGTTGCTGTTGCTGACTGACAATCGTCCATTTTTGTAAAGAGTTGCTATCAAATCGTTCGCGCAACGGAATGTTTTCTCTTGTGTCATTGATGACAACCTGATAGACGTTGGTATTGTCTAGCGCATTTTGATCGGCAATTCCATTAGGGCTCAAGATATTTACAGTGAGTTGGTTTTCCCCAAGTATGAGTCGGGGTTGCATGACTTCGATAATGGTTTCAGCATTGGGTGCAAGTGCAAGACCAGAAAATGGTTGGAAACTTGTACCACCACTACCCAATGAAACCGAACACGTCAACGAATTGACCGTGGTCGTTCCAACGTTTCTGATTCTTAATTTAATAGAAGAATAGAGTGAACATGTGACGGGTGCAGGGCTTTCGAGTTTCACTAATTTTAGATCGGTCACGGCACTTGTCACTACGCGCACATTGCTCAAGTAAAGATTATTTCCATTTCCATTTGTCCCCTCAAACGCCAGCTGAATTGATTTTCCAATAAATCTAGTGAGCGGAATTACTTCTGTCACCCAGTCGGCAGCCCCGGGTACAAAAGCACAAAGTGTTGACGAAGAAGTTGCGAGCATTTCATCAGATTTATCAAAAATGGTTGTGGTTGCAACGTCAAAACGACAGGCCTCGGAAGTTAATACCCTAAGCCTTTCGCCAACAGTCCCGGGATATTGCGCATAAGCCCGTTCGAAAATCAAGTAGGCGTTTGTTTGTGTGGACAGGTCAATAAGTGGCGTGATGAATTTGTCAATGGTACCTACTTGGGTATAATCATAGTATTTCAGGAACACAGATGATTTACCCCCAGTATTTGTTAGTTGCCAGGTAATCGAGTTGTCTGGATTTGTAACCGACCAACCTGGCGGAAAACTAGAAAACGATTCGCTGATGGGAAGTGTTGTTACCGCTGGGGTAGTTGTGACAACGGTTTTTGAATTATTGGCACTATTTCCATCGATGGTGCCGTTGGTAAAGGTGATTACAAACTCAAACTGCGTGACTGATCCGGTGGAAAATAAAGCAGGTAAAAAGTCAATTTGTTGTTCTGCATTTACCGCAAGGGTTAGTAATAGGTTTTTGGTTTCGATGACACTGTTGTTTCTTTTTAGTTGAAGTTGCGCTGACGAAATCAGATTAGTGCCGAAATTTCTGATGGTAATTGAAGGCACCACAGATCCGCTACAAGCGGTGCTCGTTGGTGATGAAACATTTTTAATTCCCAAGTCGTTGGCAACGGCTGTCGGAGGTAACGAGCCAATAGAATTGGGAAGCTCTTTTCTCCGCGGGCTGTTTGCTGCAACAAAATTCATTCTGACTACCTGACCCTGCGTAAAAATATTCATGCATGCGTCATCGGTATAGTCTAGGTAGTTCTGAAACATTTTTGTGTTGCTGCATGATGTTTGCGGGTGAGACGGGCAGCTATTTGTAGAACTATTTTGAACAGGTGTGTCGTCCACATAATCGGTGGCGGTAGAGCAGCTACTTACATCACCCCAAATATGGCGTAAACCAAAAAAATGCCCCATTTCGTGCGTAAGTGTTCTTCCTTTGTTATAGCGGCTGGAAAGGTCAAAGTTGCCCCCATCGATTGAACCAAAATGGTGGTAGTTGACTACGATTCCATCCGTAAGCCGTTCATCGAAAAAATCAAAAGGCGGAAGTGATGTAACTGGAAATTGCGCATATCCTAAATAATCGGTTAACGATGTCACCCAAATATTGAGATACTGTTCAGCCGGCCAATAGCTTTGTGATTTGAGGAGAAAATCATCGCTGGTAGAAGTCCACGAAGTTTTTGAGCCTTTTACCCTAACGATTCCGTTGGTCGCAATCCCATTTGGGTCTTGCTTGGCTAACACAAATTGGATGTCAAAACTGCCAGCCACAGGTTGAAACAAAGTAGGAGTGTTTACCTGGTCGGCATTAAGCCGATTGAAGTCGTTGTTGAGCACCACCATTTGAGAGAATACTTGCGCATCTGAAATATTGAGGCCTGTGCCAATTGGTTCGCCATTGTGAATGATATGTACGACCACCGGAATGGTGAGTGTTGTTTGAGTTCGTTCTGCGCGTTGCGAATTTTTCAATTGTTGATTTACGTGTTGTGCCATCCATCGCTCAAAGCCATCCTCTGTTCTCTTTGGATTTTGGCGCTCGAGTTTCTTTTCATATTCCACTGTCCCACACCTTCCTTGCGCATAAGCAGACAGGGGTAACATGGCCATAAAAATTAGACAGAAGAAGCAAACGCGCATAGCGGGAAAGTTAATCCATAACGATGGAATATCCTTTAGAATACAGTGAATGAGGAAAGTTTATTGCCCTTTTAATGGGAGGGAAACGGGCTGAGTAACCTCACAGGGGGATCAGATTAACGACTTCAATCAGCCGAATTTCAGGAACAGATTTTCTAACTGCTTCTTCGACCCCGGCTTTGAACGTCATCGTAGACATTTTGCAACTACCACAGTTGCCGGTAAATTCCAGCTTGAGAACGTGATCGTGACTGATATCCAAGACCTTCACGTTGCCACCATCTGCCAGCAAGTAGGGGCGAATGGAGTCTAGCGAAGCTTCAACGCGTTCGCTCAATTCCTCATGTTTCGATTTTTTCAACACGCTTGTCATACAGTTATTTCTACTTTTTTGGTAGTGTCAAAGGTAGCATTTCGAATGGCAACTTGGCGAGCCAAACTTTCGGCCAAGTGAGTAAAAGCCAACGCAGCAGTGCCTCCCTTCATTACCGCTGGCAAGCCACTATCACCGCTTTCGCGGATGGATTGCACCAACGGAATCTGCCCAAGGAAAGGCACATTGAACTTTTCCGACAGATTTTTTCCACCGTCCTTTCCAAATATAAAGTACTTGTTGTCAGGAAGTTCTTCGGGAGTGAAATAGGCCATGTTTTCAATCACCCCCAATACCGGAACATTGATAGAAGGTTGCTTGAACATTGCCAAACCTTTTACTGCATCGGCCAAAGCCACTTTTTGAGGCGTAGTCACGATGATGGCTCCAGTTACGGGCACAGTTTGGACAAGAGTAAGGTGAATATCACTCGTGCCGGGTGGCAAATCGATCAATAAATAATCTAAATCGCCCCAAGTGGTGTCGCCAATAAACTGTTTGAGCGCAGAACTCGCCATCGGTCCACGCCAAACCACGGCACTCTCAGGTGGGGCAAGAAATCCAATGGACATCAATTTCACTCCATATTGTTGCAATGGCATAATCAAATTCTTGCCGTTGACCACTTTTACTTCGGGTTGCTCGCGTTCGCAGTTAAACATGACAGGGATGGAGGGCCCAAAAATGTCGGCATCAATCAAACCTACCTTGGCTCCCGATAGCGCCAAAGCAACGGCCAGATTTGTTGTTACGGTTGATTTGCCCACGCCACCTTTTCCGGAGGCAATAGCAATAATATTTTTTACACCAGGTAGCAGGGGAGCATTATCCCGCAAAGTGGTCACTGAGGAAGTCATTAAAATATCAATGGCTACTTTATCCCCAACCACTTTTTTAACGGCTTCAAGGCAGTCGTTTTTTATTTTTTCTTTTAACGGGCAAGCTGGAGTGGTTAGGACTACCGTGAAACTCACTTTTTCATCTGACACGACTATGTCTTTGACCATGTTCAACGAAACCAAATCTTTTTTTAGGTCGGGGTCGTTGACAGTAGAAAGCACTTGTAAAATGGCTGAATTCGTAATACTCATGGCGATACAACTGTAAACCTTTAAAAGGAAAATTGGTTCGCAAGTTAGAAAGAAAGCGGTTAGCCGGCAGGCGAGACCAACACTTTTTGACTAAAAATTTGATTACTAAAAGGTATCTTTGCAAGAACGTCCAAAAGCAAAAACCATGTCCACTAAAGAGCGACAAAACCGTTACCGTGAAGCAGTGAGATACATTTCTAATGCTTCTGAGATCCTTCGCACCAAAGCACAAAAAATGGATAAATATTATCAGGATGATAAATATGTAAGGATGGCTTGTGCCACTGCCTATAGCGGTGTGCTTTTGGCTGCCGATACCTATCTGGAAATGAAGGGAAAGGCCATTGAAAAGAAAAAGGGAGCGAGAGTAAGTGTGGACGATTATAGAACGCGCCTCGCAAAGATTGACAAGTCTATGCTGCGTACTTTTAATACCGCCTACGAGATTCTCCATTTGGTTGGTTATTATGAGGGTGAAACAAATTACAGTGTCATCAGAGCTGGTATCGATTCGGCTATTGACGTGATCAACCAAATCAAACCCGCTGGAGAGGCCGATCTTCAACTCAATCAACTCCCTTCTTGATCACTCGCGACACCATTGAAGAAGTTAAAAACCGCATCGATATTGTAGATGTGATTAGTGACTTTATCACGCTTAAGAAGTCCGGTGCGAATTACAAGGCGCTTAGTCCATTCGCCAACGAAAAGACACCTTCTTTTTTTGTTGTACCGGCAAAAGGGATTTTTAAAGACTTTAGTAGTGGCAAAGGAGGGGATGCTTTTTCGTTTGTGATGGAACACGAAAAGCTAAGCTATGCCGAAGCCATCCGCTACCTCGCAAAAAAATATGGAGTTGAAATAAAGGAAGATAAACTAAGTGATGAGGGAAAGGCCCAGCAAAGTGAGCGCGAAGGTCTTTACATACTCATGAACTTCGCCAAAGAGTATTATAAAAATATTCTTCACTCCCATGACGAAGGCAAAGGCATAGGACTTAGCTATTTTCGCGAACGAGGTTTTACGGATCGCACGATCGAAAAATTTGAATTAGGTTTCGCTTTAGAAGGGTGGGAGCATTTCAGTAAAGAAGCCATTGCAAAAGGCTACAATAAGGAACTGCTGGAAAAAACCGGTTTGGTTGTTAGGAAAGAAGATAACCCTGACGGTACGATCAGGACGTATGATCGCTTTCGCGGCCGCGTTATTTTTCCCGTACACAATATTTCGGGGAAAGTGATTGCCTTTGGTGCCCGCATGATGGGCAAAGAAAAGAATCAACCCAAATACATCAATTCACCGGAGACAGATATTTACCATAAGAGCGATGTGCTTTATGGTCTGTACCAGGGAAAGAATGCTATCCGCCAACAGGATGTTTGCTATTTGGTAGAGGGCTATACAGATGTGATTTCAATGCATCAATCTGACGTGGAGAATGTGGTGGCTTCCTCGGGCACGGCATTGACAGAGAATCAAATTAAACTGATCCATCGTTTTACTGAGAATGTAACTGTTTTGTTTGATGGCGACTCAGCCGGTATCAAAGCCGCGTTGCGGGGTATCGATATGATTTTGAAAGGCGGGCTCAACGTTCGTGTAGTTTTATTCCCCGATGGCGAAGATCCAGATAGCTATTCGCGCAAAGTAGGAACCACAGAGTTTCAAAAATTCCTGAAGGATCGAACTCAAGATTTCGTTTCATTTAAGACGAGCTTGTATGCAAAAGAGGCGGCAGGAGATCCGATCAAGAAGGCCGAGTCAATCAAAGAAATTGTAACCAGCATTGCGTTAATCCCCGATCCGGTTAAGCGTTCCGTTTATATTCAGGAGACCAGCAACTTGCTCAAGATGTCTGAACAGGTTTTGCTCAGCGAGTTGAATAAAATTTTAATACAAGAACGCAGGAAGAACGAGAAAGAAAAGCTTCGCGAGCAGGACGAAGGATCAATAGCCGCAGATACAACAGTGGAGGTCGCGCCCACCAGGATTGATACACAAAACATGGTGTACTATCAGGAGCGTGAGACAATCCGCTTGCTTCTCAACTACGCTGACAATCAATTAGAAAGCCAGCGGTTGTCGGATTTTTTAGTTCATGAGTTAGAAGATGTAGAGTTTGCCAATCCGGTATTTAATGAGATATATCATACTTTTAAAAAGGGAATAGAAGCAGGAGAGCCAATAGATGATCAGTTCTTTGTGCGAAAGGGCAGTGAGCAAGTCAAGAGAATGGTTACAGATTTGGTTACAACCCGGTATGAGACTAGTCAGCATTGGGGAGATAAGTTTCATATTTATTTCTCCAAAGAAGTAGATGTACTGAATGAACTTGCTTTGACTAATGTCTTGCGGCTGAAGTTCAGGGTCGTACAGAAAATGATGGAAGATAACTTACAGTTAGTAAAGCAGGCGGAATTAGCGGATGATTTGGATTTATTAGACAAATCGTTAGAAACACAAACAGGTCTAAAAAAAGCGGAAACAGAACTAGCGGGCCTTTTAGGTATTGTGGTGGCGAAGTAACGGAACTCTTGGTCGGAAAGATTGTTAATAATAGCTACGGAAAGTAGAAACGAATGAGCGATAAAGTTAAAATTAATACCATTGAGGAGGCCATCGAGGAAATCAAAAATGGCAAAGTAATCATTGTGGTAGATGATGAAGACCGTGAGAATGAAGGTGACTTCATTTGTGCAGCCGAATCGATTACACCGGAAATAGTAAACTTCATGGCGACACACGGGCGAGGTTTGATTTGTGCCTCGCTCAGCGAGGAGCGTTGCGAAGAATTGGGTCTTGAGTTAATGGTTGGAAAAAATACAGCCGTTTATGAAACTAACTTCACTGTTTCCGTTGATTTGATAGGGCATGGATGCACCACTGGTATTTCCGCCCATGATCGATTTAAAACAATCAAGGCGTTAGTGGATCCGGAAACAAAACCTGAAGAGCTGGGTAAACCCGGGCACATTTTTCCACTCAAAGCAAAAAAAGAAGGTGTGCTGAGAAGAGCAGGTCATACCGAAGCGTCCATTGATTTTGCACGGCTAGCTGGATTTCGGTCGGCAGGTGTCTTGGTGGAGATATTGAATGAAGACGGGTCGATGGCCCGATTGCCTGAATTGCAAAAAGTGGCTGAGCGATTTAACTTAAAATTAGTAACCATCAAGGATCTCATTGCCTACCGGATGAAGATGGAGAGCCAGGTGAAAAGACAAGTAGACGTAAACCTGCCAACCATGTTGGGCGATTTTAAGTTGGCAGCATTTGAGCAATTAAATACACACGAGGTTCACATGGCATTAATTAAAGGAACATGGGAGAAAGATGAACCCGTTATGGTTCGTGTTCATTCTTCTTGCGTCACGGGAGATATTTTTGGTTCCTGCCGTTGTGACTGCGGCCCTCAATTGCATAGCGCAATGCGTATGGTTGAAAGAGAAGGCAAGGGTGTTGTGTTGTATATGAAGCAAGAGGGGCGAGGAATCGGTTTATTAAATAAATTGAAGGCTTACAAACTGCAAGAAGAAGGATTGGACACAGTAGAGGCAAATTTGCAGTTGGGGTTTGATATGGATAATCGCGACTACGGTATTGGTGCTCAAATCCTACACGATTTAGGGATTCGTAAAATTCGATTGATTACAAACAATCCGAAGAAGCGCGTTGGATTGATGGGTTATGGGCTAGAAATCGTAGAAAACATTGCCATCGAAATCGTACCCAATCAACACAACGAAAAATATTTACAAACGAAACGAGACAAACTCGGTCACGATATTCTAAAAAAATAATGAAGCGGTATATTTTTTTCATTTGTTTCATCATCTCTTTCGCTGCAGCTGCTCAACAGTATGCGTTTGAGCTTTGGCATGAAGGCAAAGTCGTATTAGAAACCAGTGACACTATTAAGGGGTTGCTGAAATATGATATACAGAATGATTTCATACAGGTAAAAAAGCAAAATAAGCTGGAGAGCTTTACTGCACGAAAAGTGTTGGCATTCGAAATTTTTGATGCTTCAGTCAAACGATATCGTCAATTTTACTCATTACCCTATTCACAGAACAATACCTATAAGACACCTGTATTTTTTGAACTTCTGTGTGAAGGTAAACTCACCGTGCTGGCGCGAGAGAAATTGGAGTATCGGACGGTATCTTCTCCATTTTACTATTATGGCACCTATAGTACACTGGTGTTGGTCAATCAGTACTACCTCCTCAAACCGAATGGTTCAATTGAAGATTTTGTTGCCCGGAAATCAGACTGGCTAGCGGCTATGGAGAATAAAGAACCGGAAATAAAGGAATATGCTAAAGTAAATAGATTGGATTTTGATGATAAGTATGAATTGATTCGAATTGTTGACTATTACAATTCATTATTTGTAAAAAGGTGATTATGGCAAGACCGTTGATTTTGGTTTCTAATGATGATGGCATTACGTCTCGAGGCATTTTGAACCTCGTGAATGTTATGAAAGAATTAGGTGAAGTGATTGTGGTGGCACCTGATGGTCCCCAATCTGGAATGGGCCATGCCATTACGGTAGGTGATACACTACGACTAAATGAATCATTTATTTTTGAAGGCGTTCGTGCGTTTGAGTGTAGTGGCACGCCCGCTGATTGTATCAAGATGGCCAGGCACTTTGTGTTGAAAGACGAGCGTCAGCCCGATGTTGTAGTAAGTGGAATAAATCACGGAAGTAATACAAGCATCAGTGTCTTGTACTCGGGAACAATGTCTGCAGCGATTGAAGGTGCCATTGAAGGAGTGCCAGCCATCGGTTTTTCATTGTGCGACTACAGCCACAAAGCTGATTTTTCACACACAGCTCCATTTGTAAAAAAAATTACTGAGCAAGTTTTAAAAAAGGGACTTCCTAAAGGTGTTGCCTTGAACGTAAATATCCCTGCAAAAAAGAATGACAACATTAAAGGGATTCGAGTTTGTCGTCAGGCAAATGCCAAATGGGTGGAAGAGTTTGACCAGCGCTTTGATCCTTATGGACGACCGTATTTTTGGATGACCGGTAACTTTGTCAATTTCGACAAGGCAGAAGATAATGACGAGTGGGCTATTGCTAATAATTATGTGTCAGTGGTGCCTTGCCAGTTTGACTTAACTGCTCATCAGGCAATTGCTCAATTAAATGAAGACTGGGAAATTCTGCGCTAGTTCACTATGTACTAGGCTTAAATGACGCAGTAAACGTAGTGCCTACTTCCAAACTGCTCGTCACGGTTACGTTTCCCCCTAACGCCTCACATTGCGTTTTCACTAAGTACAATCCGAGGCCTTTGCCTTCCACATGATTGTGAAAGCGGCTGTAAAGTGTAAAAATTTTATGACCATAGGTGTCCAGATCGATCCCAACCCCGTTATCTTTTACCTCCAGAAAAAAAAGATCTCCACGAAATCCTGATTTTACTTCTACAATAGGTTTTCGTTCGGGGTGCCGGTATTTGATGGCATTGGAAACTAGGTTGATTAATATGCTATCCAAGTAAGGCCGAACGGTTCGAATGGATGTCGCCCCAGAAAAGTCGACTGTCAAAGTGGTATTTGTCTCTGTAATTTCTTTTTCAAGATTTAATCGGATCAAATCGAATTCTTCGGCCAGATCAATTTCCTGAACGGAAGAAATATTATTTTTTCTAATTTCCAGAATGGTATTCAAGTCTTTTACTACTCGATCTAGCTCCCTTGCCGCAGCGATTAAATTCTGTTGTATTTTAGTCTCATCACTTTTCTCATTTGTTAGCTCCAGTAAATTGCCCAGCCCCAAGATGCGTGCAATAGGAGCACGTAGATTATGAGAGGACATGAACGCAAATTGCTCTAGCTGTTGATTGTACTCTACCAATTCCTTGGTTCGTTTGGCGATTTGATTTTCAAGGTCTTCGTTTTTTTCGAACAAGATCTGATGTTGCGCTTCAATGACTTTTCTGGCCTCTTCAATTTTATGATTTTGTTCCGCCACCTTATCCCGTTGGCTGGCAAGTTCCTCTCGACTCTGGACGAGTTCTTCATTTTGAGCCGCTATTTCTCCTTGATTTCTGATCAGGTCTACGTTCTGCTGTTCCAATTTATCAAACAAATCTCCCTGCTGTTGATAGAATATGTAACTCAAGGTGAAAATCAATAACAAAAGCCCAATATTGAGCGAGGTTATGAGCAAGTCATTGGTTTCGGTTATCAGTGCTGGAGCAACGACTGCTTCACGGTTAAAGATATGGAAGCCGAGAATTGCAATCACACCGAGACCAGCCCAAACTAACGATGCCCGATGGCTTAAAAGTAGCAGACCCATGATGGGTATCAACGAGAACCAAGCAATGACATAGGACTTAATGCCTCCGGAAAACAGACACAGAACAACAACGATCGTCCAGCACAAAAAGACAAACGAGTGCGATATCAATCGGAGGGAGGTTCCCCATTTGAAGGCAAACAATTGGAAGAGGAATAGGAGTGACGAAATAACCATCAAGATCCTGGCCACAACAAATCCTGTAGCGTAGGTATTGACCCAGTAGCCAATTCCAAAAAGTATTGAAACAACATTAAATTTGATTTGCAAAGTTGCAAGACGATGTTTTTTGGCATCTCGTGTCAGATTCTTTGGTAAGAAAAAGGATTCGATACTAGACCACATATTGCTTGTGCAAACAAAGATAACCTCTACAAGTTTGAATTTCTTCTAAATTATTCTTTGCCCGCTTCACATGTACCGTTTTAGGCAGGATCGACATCAAAAATAATCTTGGCGTTTCTGAATTCCTTTATTTCCTTAAGATTTTCAGCGATATCAAATAATTGTTTCTTTATTCCTCCAAGTTTTCCCTGGTCGCGCCCGATCTTAAAAAGTATCGACATCAAGAACTCATTTCTTATTTTTGATATCATGGGTTCTCCCGGCCCCACAATTTTTATTCCCTTCTCATTTTTAGCAAGTTGATCGCTTAACCTGTTGGCAATGTCATTGGCCACTGTTTTGTTTGTATGCTTGATGGTAACACCAATAAGCCGAGAGAAGGGCGGATAAAAGAATTCTTGCCGGTCATTCAATTGTTCTTGAATAAATCCGCTCACATTATGGTTTACCACAAATGTAAAAAGAGGATGTTCCGGATTTGATGTTTGTATCACCACTTTTCCTTTTTTCTCCCTTCGGCCAGAACGGCCACTTACCTGAGTAATCAATTGAAACGCCTTTTCGTAAGAGCGAAAATCCGGAAAATGCATCATTCGATCAGCATCAAATACGCCCACTAAATTTACCTTATCAAAATCAAGACCTTTGGTGACCATTTGAGTTCCTACTAAAATATCTGTCTCGCCTTTTTCAAAGCTGTTGATAATCGTTTCATAGCCGGATTTGGACCGCGTTGTATCTAGATCCATTCGTTGAATTCTCGCATCCGGAAAATAGAGTTTCAATTCTTCTTCCAGCTTTTCTGTTCCATACCCCAATGATTTAATTCTTTTAGACGAGCATGTTGGACACTGACTTGGCATATCCTCCTTGTACCCGCAATAATGGCAAATCATGGCATGCCGATATTGGTGGTAGGTGAGACTTACCGAGCAATTGATGCACTTAGGTATCCACCCACAGTCTTCACATTCTACCATAGGTGAATAGCCTCTTCTGTTTTGAAAAAGAATAACTTGTTCTTTTCTTGATAGGGACTCCTTTATTTCATTGACAAGCAGCGATGTAAACTCGCCTTTCATTGTTTTTCTTTTTCTCTCCTTTACCAGGTCGGCAAAAACTATATCTGGAAGTTGCGCTTCTCCAAAACGATCAGTGAGCGTAACCAACTGATAACGCCCAGCCTGTGCGTGATAAAACGACTCGACAGAAGGTGTAGCACTTCCCACAATTACTTTAGCGTGATGAATTTGTGCCATAACCATGGCCACATCTCGCGCATGGTAGCGTGGTGCAGGTTCATGTTGTTTGTAGGAAGAATCATGCTCCTCATCTACAATGATGAGTCCAAGATTGTCAAAGGGTAGAAAAATAGAAGAACGAACGCCAACTACTAATTTGAATCTCCCAGAAAGAATACCGTTCCAAACTTCTACCCGTTCGTTGTCAGAAAATTTAGAATGATAAACGCCCATTGTGCCTCCAAAAATCTTTTTCAAACGAAAAACAATTTGTGTGGTGAGAGCGATTTCAGGCAATAGGTAAAGTACTTGATTTCCACCATCCAAAGCCCGCTTGATGAGGTCAATGTAGATTTCGGTCTTTCCACTTCCAGTAACTCCATGCAATAGGACAGTGCCCTTCTCATTGAGCCCCGATAGGACTTCGTTTCGAGCTACCTGTTGCTTTTCACTCAAAAGTAACGGGGATACTTGCTCCGGATCTTCAAACCCAAAACGAGGGACAGCAATTTCAAATTCTTCCAGAATCTTTCCTTTAACTAAACTGGCGTAAGCAGCCGGAGAAATTTCTTTTTTTAGCAAAGTTGATTTCGACATTCCTCGTTGATTTAAATCAGGGTGAGAGAATGCCGGAACTTCTTGTAGGTATAGTAGAATAACTTCCTCTTGTTTGGGCTTAGCGGACAACGTTTCGAAAAGACTTTCCAGACTTTTCTTTTTTACGTATTCAGTTGTTAAGCGAACATGCTTTTCAGTTTTTGGCTTGTATTTTTCTCTGATCTCTTCATACAATATGATTGCCGTCTTACTCACTAACGAACGAAGGAGTGTGTAGATATTTTTTGAGTTCAGCAACTTGGTCACCTCAGTGTAGGTCATCGAAGTTTTCTGCAATTGATGCAGCAGCACCCATTCTTTTTCTGAGAATTCAAATGAGGTATGGTCCGGATCAAAATTTGGATTGATTTGAACTTTTGATTCGCTCGAGAGTTTTAGGCCAGATGGCAAAGCTGCAATCATTACTTCGCCAAGTGTACATAGGTAGTAGTCGGCTATCCATTGATAGAGTTTGAATTGCTGGGGGTAGATTACTTCACTCTCGTCTAAAAGCTCGAGTATTGACTTCGCCTCATAGTCTTTCGGAGGATTCTCGTGAATAGAAAAAATGATACCTGTAACTATTTTCTTTTTGCCGAAAGGAACAATTACTCGCTGGCCGGTTCTGATTTTTTCGTTCAGCGTTTTTGGAACTCGGTACGTAAAAAGACGAGGAATAGGGACGGGAATAATCAGGTCGGCAAAAAGTGTCGAGGGTTCTTCGAATGCTAATTCACCACTTGTCATTACTTTGAGTCGAAAGTATGTATTCTATCAACAAAACTATCACTAATTTTCGATCGGCAGCAACACTTGCGAAGCCAGAAATATTGCCACATTTACGGACCATTCTTTTGCATCGGTCAACTTTTCAATACTGGGGTTGTCAATGGATTTGCCTCCGCAAAACACATCATATGCGTTTGGGATTCCCAGGAGAAGATCCAGATGCTTTTCACCACTTGGGTTGGCAGCAGTTGGGTAAATAGCTGGCTTCAATTGTGATGAATAGTGAACGGAAAGGTAATTAATCAACCACAACCCAACTTTAACGGGACTGAATTCTTTGTGGTTGGTAACTTGAAAATACAGACCGTAACAAAATTCGTTCGCATAGGTACTCCACATCGGTTGATAGGAGTAGGGGAAAGATTCTACACCTTCAAATTTGTTATTCTTGAAATCGTGGTGAAGGTGGATCGCATCAAGCCAGGGCGCGCCTATCACCCGGAAGGGAAAAGAAGTTCCTCTTCCCATATTTACATTCAAGCCTTCAAATAAACATGTACAAGGATAGAGCCAAACGGCTTGTATTTCATTCATTGATGGTGATGGTGGGATAAATGATAGCTCCACGTTATTACTAAATGGAATAACTTCCCATTCGATGTCCAGTTGTCTTTCATGAATGAACCACCGGGTCAACTCTCCAAAAGATTGTGAAAAGGTAAGTGGCATCGGCCAACGTCCGAGAAAAGACTGACAACTTGGTTCCAGCATGGGTCCTTCGATACTATCTAGACTACGTTGACTAAGGTTGGGTCTGTCCAACACAATTATTTTTTTTCTGTTTGCCACGCAAGCTTCCAGCATATGGGTGATCGTCCACCAATACGTGTAAAAGCGGCAGCCAATATTGGGCAGATCGATCAGTATGATATCGATGTCTTCCAGATCACTGGAATGTGGTTTCATGCTTTCTCCGTAAAGACTTACGATAGGAAGTTTAGTGTAGGGGTCGTAGGCGTTTTTTTGTGCCACTCCATCTTCTCCTTGTGATAGAATGCCATGTTCTGGAGAAAATAGTTTTTTGATTGAGAAACCTTGACGTAAAAGTTCATGCGCAACTGGATACCCAGACCCAGAAAATGTAGCATGATTCGTGAGCAATCCCAACGGACGATCTTTCAGCTGCGCATAGTTCTCAGTAAAACAATCAACTCCTAACATTTGTCAGATTGTATTCAATTGGATTAACGCTGCCTTCACAGAATCAACCGGAAGTTGACATGTCATATTTTGGCAAACATAGATTTTTGTTTTTTCATCGCTTGCCTCCCTGCCGGTCAGCAAAGGCAACTCACTTGTGGTAATGGCCCCCGCGAAGGTGGCAAAAGGTAGATAGTGTTGAGCAAGTTCTTTCCGTAGTTGCTCAGCGTTGGTCCCCACGATGACCACTTCAATACTTGGCATAGAAATTTCTGTTGCTAGAACTGCCCAATGACACAAATAAATGGGTTCAGATTCAATGAGGGTTGACAGTCGGGCGACCATGGTTCCCGCTAAATCTCGCCATTCTGACTTTCCAAGCAGAGTGCCTAATTGATATAAGTTTCTAGCCATCATCGCATTGGAAGAGGGTATAACATTATCAAAAATTTCTTTTTTTCTCGCGATGAGCTGCTGAGCAAAATTACTGTTAAAATAAAAGTAGTTTTCAGACGGATCGAAAAAATCAGTCAACGTAACTTCACACCAATGTTCGGCTTTTGAGAGATAACTTTCGTTGAATGTTGCCTGATACAATGAAGTATATGCCTGAATCAGGGACGCATAGTCGTCTAGGAATCCAGTCGTAGTAGAACACCTGCCTTTGAATGAGCGGTAAATTTTATTTTCGTTGATTAGGTTAGCCTCAATAAAGCCAATGCCTCGTTCTGCCATTGACAAGAAATACTTGTCGCCAAATGCTTTGTAAGCGTCCATTAAACCTTGGATGGTCATGGCGTTCCAGCTGGTGAGTATCTTGTCATCAAGACCTGGTTTGATGCGAGTGTTCCTGGCTCCAAGAAGTATGTTAATGCTCTCACCTAATTTTTCGTTGGGTTCACGTTCACTCTGTCTTTTTAAAATATTCTTCCCATGTTCCCAATTTCCTTCAGGTGTAACACCAAAATAATCGATTAAAGCCGCTGCCTCTGATCCCAGTAGGGTCGAGATTTCGTCATGCGACCAAACATAGAATTTGCCTTCCTCTCCTTCGCTGTCCGCATCGAGTGCTGAATAAAAACCACCTTCTGGATGAATCATCTCCCGTTCCAACCAGCGCACTGTTTCATAAACTACCGTTCGATAGAGTTTTTCGCTTGTCAAGCTGTAGGCTTCAGCGTAGAGACTCAATAGCTGCGCGTTGTCATACAGCATTTTTTCAAAGTGAGGAGCAAACCATTCACCATCTACTGAATATCGCGCAAATCCTCCACCGATTTGGTCGTAGATGCCTCCCGCAGCTATCTTTTGCAGCGTAAGATGAAGCATATCAAGGGCCATTTTGTTTTTGCTTATCTGGTAGTAACGCGCGAGAAACAGCCATATGGACGGCATGACAAACTTGGGTGCTTTTTCAATTCCTCCAAACGTAAAATCGAATCGATTTTCTAAGGTGTCAAACATCTTATCCAACATCTCACGTGAGATCGAGGTATTGTTGTCCAGCTTTTTAAATCGCTGTAGGTCGGATATTCCTAAATGATTTTTCAAGTCGTTGGCCGATGACTCGATTTCGTTTCTTTTTTCTTTGAACGCTTTCGTTATCTGAAGTAGTAATTGTGCCCAGTTCTTTGGAGGAAAGTAAGTACCACCGAAAAATGGCTTTTGATCGGGTGTCAAGAAAACATTTAGTGGCCACCCACCATTTTGCTTCATGGCCTGAACGGCCTCCATATAGATTTGATCTATGTCGGGGCGCTCTTCCCGATCTAACTTGATGCAAACGAAATGCTCGTTCATCAATTCAGCGATGTCTTCATTCTCAAAGCTTTGGTGAGCCATCACATGGCACCAGTGACACGAGGAATATCCAATGCTTAATAGAATCGGCTTATCTTCTTTCTTTGCTTTGTTTAGCGCTTCTTCATTCCACTCATACCAATCCACCGGATTGCTGGCATGCTGCAGTAAGTAGGGCGAGGTTGAGTGGATCAGTCGATTCGACTTTGATGGATTTGTCATGCGATACAATGGATGATGTCACTTACACCAAAATGATACAATAAAAAATGCCACGCTTTTGGCGTGGCATCAAAGTTCTTACTACTTCGGTGAACTCAGGCTACCGGACAATACCCTTTAGTATCACCTACGTAGTACAAGTATTTCAAGTCGATTAATAATCTCTGTTGAAATCGCCCCTGCGGAAACCACCGCCACCGCCACCACGGTTGCCACCGCGGCCACCACCACTACCTTCTTCGCGTGGGCGAGCCTCGTTAACCACTAGGTTTTTGCCCATGAAATCAGCACCGTTGAGTTCATTGATAGCATTTTTTCCGGCTGTGTCGTCAGCCATTTCTACGAATCCAAAGCCACGGCTACGCTGTGTTACTTTGTCCATGATAATCTTCGCAGAGCTTACTTCACCGTACTCGGAGAATAACTGCTTCATTTGTTCCTCGGTTGCCTTCCAGGGAATGTTGGCTACATAAATGTTCATTTGTGTTTTTGAAATTAAGTGATAAAATGTTGTTGCTAAATCAATAAGGCCGAACCGACAATGCACTCACTAGGTGGGATACTTTCAGGTAGGTTTACTTCATTAACATTCAAATATAGTTATTTATTCAAAACAAAAGCAAATCGGGGCGTTTTATGGGCTGAGAACGGCATGTTCTAGTGGTAGGTGACATTTTCAGACATAAACTTCTTTAAGCCGCCAAGAGCAGTCGCACGGACTTTATTTTGAAGTAACGGAGACCAACCAAGGAGTATTCCGGGTGCTCCTAACGCCATTCTCGTCCATTTCCAAAAGTCAAAATGGTCAATATGCCTTAAAATCAGACCTTCTTTGAATTCAAAGTTGGCGTCAATCTTATTCAGCACTTTTCGACCTGTTCGTGAGAAAGAATAGGCGGCTTCCCAATGGCAGGATCCTTTTCGATCATCAGCCTTGACTTGACTGAAGGTAAGTGAAAAATTCTTGGCGCTAACGGCTAACATATGCCACATGGCTTTGGCTTCTTTTCCCTTTAAATTTTGAAAGGCCGGGTCGCTGAATGTCACTTCTTCGTGGTAACAACTTTGCATGGTTTGCCAGTCTTTTTGTTGAAATGCAGTGTAAAACTTTTCAATAAGTTGTTCGTGTTGGTTCATACCTTTCGTGGATCGCTCGATCCGTTTGTTGATCAATTGTTTTTCAGAATATGAAATATCAATTACATTGTAGCTAGTTATCCTAGACTGATTCTTAAAAATATGAAAATAAAACTGCTTTTAATATTGTCCCTAGACTTGGCAAATGGATTGATCGCCCAGTCGTTTAATAATCTTCCTGTCAACACTCAAAAGCCACCGCTTCACGGTAAACATTGGATGGCGATCACTGGAAAGCCACTGGCGGCCACGGCCGGAGCGATGATTTTTAATAAAGGAGGTAACGCTATCGATGCTTCGTGTGCGATGTTGGCAGCTACGTGCACGATGTGGGATGTACTCAGCTGGGGTGGAGAGACCCAAGCCTTGATTTACAATCCCAAGACAAAGAAAGTAATCGCCATCAATGCGCTGGGTGTTGCGCCCACAGGAGCTACTGCGGATTTTTTCAAAGGAAAAGGGATGAAGTATCCGCCCGAGTTCGGGCCGTTGGCTGCCGTGACGCCCGGCACAGCAGGTGGACTGATGACCATGTTGGCGGAGTATGGCACCATGAGCCTTAAAGAAGTGCTTGCACCAGCTATGCAACTAGCTGAAGGGTATCCCATCGAAGCCCAAACTGCCAATTCAATTGAGCGAGGTAAGGAAGAAATAAAGAAGTGGCCTTACTCTAAAAAAGTTTTCCTCACTCATTTAGGCGAAAAGAGGGAAGCTCCCGATGCAGGAGAAATATTTGTGCAGAAGGATCTGTTGGCAACCCTTCAAAAACTAGTTGAAGCGGAGCAGCTGGCTTTGAAAAAGGGAAAGGATAGGAAGACGGCCATCTATGCAGCCTATGATCGATTTTATCGTGGTGATATTGCCAAGGAAATAGTAAGAGGCAGTCAAGAGCAAGGTGGCTTATTCACCGAAGCCGATCTGTTAAATTGGAAAGTAAAGATTGAGGAACCTTTAATGACGAACTACCGCGGCATAGAGGTTTATAAATGTCAACAATGGACGCAAGGACCTGCCATGCTACAGACACTTAACATTCTGGAAAATTATGATTTGAAAAGCATGGGTTATAATTCAACGAAATACATTCACACGGTTTATCAGGCGATGAATCTTGCTTTTGCTGATCGTGATTTTTACTATGGCGACCCCGCGTTCGCACCAGAGGAACCGATGAAAGGGCTTCTTTCCAAGGAATATGCGAAGGAAAGGATGAAGTTGATCAACCCAGAGATGAATGATCCGAAAATAGGCCCTGGAGATCCCTATTTACTGGACGGGAAACAAAACCCTTATCAGGACATACTTTCGAAGTGGGGTAAAAGTCAAGCTTTTAACTCGACCCAAGTGAACCCTCTCGATGAAAAGTATTTGGAATCGTTTACGGCAGGTACCACTTCGGTAGAGGCTGCTGACAAAGAAGGTTGGGTGGTATCAATTACGCCTAGTGGAGGGTGGGTGCCTGCTTGTATTGCAGGTAATACAGGAGTGGGTATGAGCCAACGGATGCAGTCATTTGTGCTGGACGCCAAAGAGAATCCGTTTAATGTGGTCGAACCAGGCAAACGACCACGTGTTACCTTGACACCTAGTTTAGCACTTAAAGATGGGAAACCATTCTTATCATTTGCTAAGCAAGCTGGCGATGAACAAGATCAATTACTTATTCAGTTCTTTCTCAACATCGTTGAGTTTGGGATGACCGTTCAAGAGGCGTGTGAGGCGCCAAGTTTCAAAACGCTTCAAATGTATTCCAGCTTTGGCGATCATGAAAAAGTTCCGGGGGGATTGACGTTGAACAACGCGATGCCTACATGGGTGAGAAAGGATCTAAGCCGCATGGGCTACAAACTTTCTTACCAAGAGCGAACAAGTGGTCCGATCAATGCTATTTGGTTTGATTGGAAACACGGTAGCTTCTGGGGCGGAAGCAGCAATCATGGTGAAGATTATGGAATCGGCTGGTAGTTGTACCAGTCGAATCTGCTTATTGTAGGCTAGTAGGCTCTATCCACAGAGCCTGATCCGTAAACCTTCTTAGTTAGGTTTTTCGTATTGCCCTTGTGTTTAAGCACTCCGCTACCAAGAACGGTCGCGTCTAAGCTATTGGAAACGGTTAATTCACAGCTCCCAGATCCAGTCATTTTTACTTTCGCGCTTTCCAGTTCACATGAAAAAGCGGCTACACTTCCACTGCCGCTCATGCTTATATCGTTGGCTGTTGCATAGCCTTTCAGCGCCACGTTTCCTGACCCGCTGACTTCTGTTTTGAGATTGTTTCCTTTGATGTCCAGATCGATTGTGCCACTTCCGGCCACACCTAGACTTAGGTAATCTGATGCGATAGAGTTTTCAGAAATAATTTTCCCGCTTCCATTCACTTGCAACTCGGATACATTCTTTACACTCACCATCAACTTCATTGTGGGCTTCAATTTAATGTCATCAATTTTTGCCCAAATACTTTTGTTGGGAGCATCGGGTTTTCGCTCTACATTAATCATCAACACACCGTTTTCAACTTTAATGGTGGTTAATTCGTAGATCTCTGTTAAGGCTTCAACGTTTACCTCTTGCTTGTTTGTTTGCTTGAGGTATACTGTGTAGTTAGAATTTACATAGATGCTCTTAAACTCCGGCAGTTCGAGTGTTTTCTTGGTTGTTTGAGAAAAGGTAAAAGAGGCTATCGATAACAGTAGCAACGTCATTAAAATGATTACAAACAAAGAGTTAATCCTTTTCATAAGTGGGTTTACTTGAGCTGAAAGTTGCATTACAGTATTCATACAATGGGTGGTTGTTTCGATAAAGATACTAAGAGTGCGACAAAATGCCGTTGGGGGCAGATATTATTCTATTCAACGATATGCTAATCGCGCTTTTTGCCTTTGAAAATGGCTCTGAAAACTAGGATAAAGGCAAAAAGACCAATACAAAGCATGACCAACACTCCCGGACTGACTAATTTAACTGCGTGCATAATTTTAGATTATTTCAATTTGTTTGAGTACAATGGATGGCAGTTTGCTAAAACCGTATCCTAACCTGAAATCTAACATCGTTTCGGGTATTTCCCATAATTGACTCCCCATTTGATCCAATAACATCTCGATCAGTAAATCGTGTTTGTGCCCACCGAACCCAGAAATCGATTTTTTCAGAGAGCCGATATTGAAGTAATAGAAAATGCCGAACTCCTCGACCACTATAGGCTGGGAAGGTAAAGGCAAGCCAAACATCTTTTTCATACACATAAAGGCGATTGTCAAAGTCGTCTGTATCAAACAGAACATACCTACCTGAGATCGAAAATTTTTTCCAATCAAATGATGCGTCCTGCATGACAGCAACACCTTGCGTGCTTTTCCCGGAGAAATCAAAAGTGCTGAATTGTGCTCTGCTTCGAAAGCCAAGATAGGGAGTGGCACTATAATCGAGGTTAACCCAATAGTTTCTTTTAGTACCCAGGTCTGTCAGATACAAATTCACATCTGCGCTGGTATTGCGCTGCCTGATTTCTTCGCGTGCTTGCAAAAAGAAGGAAACAGTTTTAGACGGTTTGTAGTTGAACCGGATCAACCATTCACTTCCTTGAGAAGGTGCATAGTTCCGGAATTTTAACCATGGAAATTGAAAAAGATCTACATATCCGGCCAGGGAGTACTTTTTGCTAAAGGAATACTTCCAACCCCAATAGAAACCGGACTCATTTTGGGCAATTGAGTTTTCGGCCAAGGCGTTACTGTAAAAACTATAAAAGTTACGATCAAACTTTCGATAGAGCATCGAGATATCAAGCTTCGGGGTTATGCTAGCCAAGATCCCTGCCACAAGCGCTTGCCCATGCTTAATGGTTTGCACAAACTCACTAAAGATCGACACGTTGTTGCTCGAATAGTTTAGAAATGCTCCGACATTTGAATTGTCACTTCCCTTGAACGCAAATTGATTGTATTGATTTTCTTTTCTAAAAATGGGAATGCTGAACTGAGTAGTGTGAAAAATTAGTCCTGCATCCAGTGATTTGTCTTTGTAGTTCGCAACTACTGCCAGATTGTTTTCTGTCAAACTATTTCGGTTTGCAAGTTCGGATGGGGTGCGGTGAAGCCCGGAAAAGTTAAAGGAGGACAATACATTTTGGATGGTGTCTTGCACATTGCCATCGCGGCCACGCGAAGATAGCATCGTGTGAAGGGTGAGATTCTTAGCTGGCTCATAAGTCATAGCAGCCCCTCGAAAATAACCGGCTTCATAAATGGATGTGTAAGGAAGGAATCCCAGGTTGCTTCTTCGAACAGTTGTAACAGCCTCCCCATTCTTTCCAATTCCGAATACAGATCCCAGCGCGATGCCTTGGCCAAATTGCGCTTGGTAGTCGCCCACAATTAGGTTTTTTATTTTTTGTTTATTGACGATCTGTGCATGAAAAGATATATAATCAAAACCATAATATTTTTTTGAGGGGTTCCAATTGATGTTTTCTCCGGCATCTTTTTCCAATGTAAAACCTAAACTAAAATCTCCGGGCCTACTGGTTCGAAAGCGCGCGTAAAAGTTTCCGGGCGAACCCGCATACCTTCGACTACTATCCGTTTCCTTTGCATAACCTTGCTGCTCTTCTAGTGTTCGTGCATACCGAAGCAATAAATAATTATTTTTTTCACCGCTTATCCTTTGGAAAATGCTTTTGTCCAATACAGAACCTGCTTCGGTAACTTTGACAAACGGAACAAGCTTTAAAAAAAGCTCTTTGGTAAATCCCTCAACATTTTGAAGTTCGTATACAGAAAGCAGTTTGCCTGCCTGCTTACGATAATTTATGAAGGAATTGATTTGTTGTGGGCTTAGTATATAAAATGCCGCCAGCTGTTCTTTAGTAATACTATTGAGATCTATTGGATTGGAGATAAGTTGGAGATAGTTTTCGTAAAGATCTTGATAGTCAATATCTAAGTCCTGTGTGGCAAAAATTTCATCAACAAGCGAGGAGGCGTCTATCTCTTTTCGGGGATAGTCTTGTGCGTAAGACTTTGTCCCTATGAATAAAGATAAGCTGATGTAAAAAATCCCAGACTTCATTTTTTAGTCTTTTTGGGAATCAAGTAGATGGCAGAGGCTTGGTGGGCTGCTCCTGACAACTGACCAAAACGAATGGCATAGTCTATTTTTAGTTTGTTTTTGTGGAATCCTAACCCGAAGAAGCCTGCTTGTGGATTTAACGCATAACCAGTTCTAAAAAATAGATTTTTGTAAACAGAATATTCAAGACCTGTTCGCCAAGTGGGTTTGTAGTCGATATCTTTTTCTAGCTCTGTAGAAATAAAAACTTTTTCACTTGGCTTCAAGCCAATACCTACCACCAATCGGGTTGGCAACTTGTCTCCATCGCGTGTCTGCAACGAAGACTGTGTTAGATTATTGATATACGCGCCAATACTAATCTGGTCAGTCAGTTGCGTGATACCACCAAAGTCAATACTCACGGTGTTTTGTACCCCAAAACCTTCCGCTCGGTATTGGATGTAATTAAGTTTGGCACCGAGAGAAGTTATACCGAATTGATTTCCAATTCCCAACGAAATAATCTGTTCGCTATAGATTGCATCACCAAACCGGAACATACCTAGCCCAGCATTTGCCCATCGTAAAGGAACGTTAAGTACTGCTGCCATTCGATTAGCACCTACCAGAGCAGGAACAGCTTCATAAGCGAACGCGGTACTTAGTTGTTGAGTTTTTCCGAGGGCACCAACGTTGCTGAAGAGCGCCCATTCGTCTTTAGGCGTAGAGGACGCATAGCCCATACCCGCTTGCCGAGCTCCCATCAACGTGGAAACACTTTGGCCAGCTAGTTGGCTATTCAAAAACCAAAAAACCGAAATTAAGAAGATGGCTCTCAATCTGATTGTGATATCAGATTAAATATAGGAAATCTCTAAAACTCTTTTTTCAAATTAAAGAAAAATCCTTGCGTAGCTTCGCGTGTAAAAGTGTATTCCAAGCGAACGACTATGTCATAGGGTAATATAATATCCACTCCGGTTCCGCCACCCGCCAGTAGTTTTCCACTCAGACGCGTGTTTTGGGCTTTCTCCTCGTAGTTATCATAATTTTGGACATAACCAAAGTCTGCAAACGCTTTCCAGAAAATGGCAAACGGTACATGTTTGAATTGTTCTAGGGGCATATTCTCCCACCGACTGGCACTGGAGTAAATCTTTTTTTTGAATGTAGTTTTATTGACAATGAACTTTGGGCCTTCGATAACATAAACCTCGTAACCTCGAACGATTTGTCGTTGATAGCCCAGAGCACCTAATAGATTGTAAGGCTGGCGTATTGGGTCACTCAAGTAAACGGAAGCAAAGTTGGATAAGTTGAACCCCTTTTTCAGCTCGTGGTGATAGGCGTACGTTAGGTTTAGGATCCATTGGTTCACATCACCTTCCCATCCCAACCCGTTCTTTTGAAGATGGGCAGAGAATTGATACCCCTTTAGTGGATACATGATCACATCGCGATGTTCTGACCGAAACGAGTAAGAAAACATAGCATACTTCTGCTTGTTGCTTGTGTTGTTGAAGTAATTTGGATTGTAGACCGCTACTTGATCATTGATGTAGCTGGAGCGATAGCCAATAGAGAACGAATGAGTTTCAAAAAAAGATTTGCGATAGGTGTATGTCGCATGCGCTGAAATTGTATTTCTGAGAACAGGTTTGCCATCAAATAAGGCTGCTGAATCAGTAGGAAGGAATTTAATTTTATGGTCTACTGTTTGCGCACCAACATTCCGCAACTCGCCAAAGTCAAAACTCAAAATTAACCCTTGCTTCTGACGTTTATCGAGATAGGGAATAACGTAACTCAGCGCGTAGTTCTGCGTAAATCCAAATTGTGCAGTTAGTTTTAGCGTTTCATTTCGCCCTCTGCAATTGTATTGCTCCAGTCGAAGTCCATAGTTAACACGCCCGAAGTCGTGGTTATAATTTTGCCACCATTCGTTGAAATTCCGATCAGCTAGTTCAAAAATCGGGATCGGCCATGTATACCAACGTTCTTCAACTTCTACCAGCAAATCGATTGTATTGTAAGACATTTCCAAGCTGCGAATGGTAACTGTGTTGAACAATCGTAGATTGTAAATTTTTCTTTTATCTAAAGAAAGTATTTCCGGTAGCTTGTAAAAGCGAACGGTGTCACTCGTTTTCAGTGAAAGTTCACGAGAGATTATCGGGTCGCGTGTTCGTTTGTTTCCGATGATTATAATACGGTTGACTGTAACCGTTCGCGATGAGTCGATACCGGTGCGTCCCACCGTGTCCGACTTGGTTTTTGCTTTGGCGAAAGCGGATGTCGTATCGATTGAAAAGCAAAGGAGGCCAACTATGAAAAAGAACTTTACTTCGAATTTCGCCACGGCTCTTCAGTCTACAAATCAAGAAGTAGTTTTATGAAGTAGTTCTATTGGTTCGCAATGAACGGACAAGTATTACGATTCCAGCAAGAAATAAAGGAATGCTCAATATTTGACCCATGTTGAACGAAAGATGGTCTTCAAATTCTACTTGATTTTCTTTTAGGAATTCGAACACAAATCGAAGTCCAAATAGTACGGTTAGAAAAACACCCAGAATACGTCCGTCAACCAGATTGAGCTTGTGTCTTGACCAATACCAAAAAAGGGCTACAAATAAAATGAAATACGAAATCGATTCATATAACTGTGCAGGGTGGCGGGCAATTCCCAAGGTGCTAACTTTTCCGGCATAGGTTCCAGAAGGTTCTAAAGACACTTGATAATTTAGCATGGCGGAACGTTCGTCAACAAACTCGTTCTGAAACTCAAGCTGATTTCTCACTCTTCCGAGAATAAATTCATTTGCCTGGTTTTCAGTAGTGCCTGGTTTGAAAAACAGATAGAGGTTTATCGGAACACGGCCATTTTCACCTTTGGCGCGAGTAGCGTCTTTTTCGATTTCTAATTTTGCCACTGGGTTGCTGCCATCTTGATCAAACAAAATCCGTTCAGACACGGGGTTGAAAAATACTACCCCAAATGCACTATCGGTTGGCTTGCCAATAATCTCTGAATTAAAGTAGTTACCCATTCGGATAAGCCCAGCCACTAAGCAACTGAGAATGGCAATTCTATCTAACACTTGAAGATAGTTTTGGTTTGGAAATTTTTTGCGACTGTAAATCCATAATGCAATGAGAATCGCAATGACTCCGCCATGGCTGGCTAAGCCAGTAAATCCTGTCATGCGGAACGGAGAGAGTTGAAACGGAAGAATCACACCGAGCGGATTTGTCCAAAGCATCTCTGGCTCATAAAAGATAACATGGCCTAATCGTGCGCCAATAATTGTGGCAACAATCATGTATACCGTAAGTGTATCCACATCTTTTTCGGGTTTGCCCTCCTTTTTATGGATGTAGTAAAGAATTTGTTGCGTGATCAAAAATCCCAATGCGAAGAATAAGCCGTAGTATCGAAGGGTAAAATCAAAAAGAGAGAAAAAGCTAAACGAGAATATCTCAGGGCTGCCGTTCCAAATAATGTAACAAATCATAGTAAGCTGTTAGACGTTGATTGGGGTTGTTCGTTTAATTCAAAAAAATATCACCAAAGATAGCGACTAATGACGAATGATCAACCCACGGCTATCTGGATTGACATTATCTATACATTATCTAGTTCCCTTAATTCTTCAGCGAACCCCCCAGAGAGAATCGGGAAGCGGCACCAGCTTCGAGGATCTACGTTGATTTCGTCTAAATGAAAGGATGGAGCCAGCCTCTCACGTTTCCATTGATTGGCAGACCAAAGGCGGAAGAATTTCTTGATATATTCTTTCAACTGCTGATTTGGCTTTCCCTCGGAAAGAATGACGTATACCTCAGTTGGTGCTTTTCTCTCTTGAATGGCTAGTGTTTCAATTTCAGCAAGAATAGAGTATGGCATCAAATCCTTTTCATCTGTCTGCGTTCGCTCGATAGGTCGTAACTCTGCTGTTGGCTGTAGTTGATTGACGTAACGAAGACCTGTGTACCCCAACTCTTTCTCTGCCCATTTCAACCATTGGATAACAAATGGTTTGTCTAACCCGGCAATAGGAGCAAGGCTACCGCTCGTGTCACCATCCATCGTAGCATAACCTACGTCCCCTTCGCTCCGATTGGATGTTGTAAGTAGAATGGATTGTTTAATGTTTGCGAGCAACCAAATGATGGGCGACCGTGATCGAGCCTGGATGTTTTGCTTAGCAATGTCATCGGTTTGCCAACTTAACTTCCGGCCTAATACTGTTTCGATTTTGTTTTCATAAGATTCAACTTCGGCATCAATCAGCCATGAATGAAAATCGGCTCCAATTGAACTTGCCAATTCGCGCGCTGCGGTAAGTGTGGCATCAGAAGAATTTCTTGTGCCCTGGTAGGCGCAAGTGAGAAGTTTGCCTACCGCAGATTTCGTATCTGAACTGTCCGTCAGGCCTACCGCCATATTGAAGTTCTCCCATCCCAATTCAGCCGAAGCTCTTCTCACCATTTCACTGACCAGTACGGCACAGAGTGACGAATCGGCTCCACCACTGAGGCTGAGCACAAAGCCGCGGGCTCTGCTTTTTCTAAGGTAGTCAAACAGGGCAACCGAAGTTGCTCTCGCCAATTCTTCATTCGTTTCTTTGTTATCGGTGATGGTGTGCGTTTCTGTTAGCTCAGGTCGATCGAAATTGATTTGACAAGATTGAAGATTGAAAGGCTTGAAAGATAGGCGTTCACTGACCTTCAATAGTTTTCCGTTTTGACCAAAAATGATGTCCCCGTCATAAATCATTCGGCCGGCCTCGTTGCCGAGCAAATTGGTAAAAACATAGGCGCAATTGAAGTTTCTTGATCCATCAATTACGACTTCATTTTCGCGCAATTTGCTTTTGCGCATCGCAAAATGGCTTGCGCTTGGGTTCAAGATCAAGTCAACTCCTCTTTCCCGCAATTTATAACCTGGTCTTTTTTCCTTGCGCCAGGCATCCTCACATATTTCGAATCCGAATTTAATTCCGTTTGTTTCATAGACTAAATCACCCACTGGAATCACTTCATCGACAACTTCAATTTCCTTTACTGATCCTGATGGCCACGCATCAAACCACCGTGGCTCATAATGTACTCCATCGCGCGCCAAATTTTGTTTGAGGGTGACACCAAGAATTTTTCGGTCTGTAATGACACAAGCACCATTGTAAGTAACCCCTCCAAACCGAACCGGCAATCCTATACACACAGTGATTGATTCACAATGCGGAACAATTTCTTGCAGGTGTTTCCATGCTTTCGCAGAAAGCCAGTCACTCAAAAACAAATCTTCACAACCATACCCTGTAAGGCAAAGTTCAGGCAGGCAAAGAATGGCAACGCCTTGTTCCTTCGCCTCTTCAATGGCAGAAAGAATGTTAGCTATATTACTCTTCCAGTCAAAGGGAGTTTGATTTACTGTGGCGCCACCGATTTTTAAAATCCTGCTCATTTACTGTTGTCATTTGCTGGTTTCTAGTTACTTGTTTTGACGGAATTTGAGAACTGGAAACTTCTGGGATTAGATTAGACAGAGTTTTAGTTGGCTTTTTGGGGATTGATCGACAATAAGCTATTCAATTCAAGATGGAGAACTTTACTAAAGGAAGATTCAGTAGCTTCGCCTGTGACCTTATCAATTTGATACCAAGATTTTTTTTTGTAATCATAGACAAAACCCTCCTGCACATCATAATCACGTAGCAACGCAAGTACTTTAGCACTGTCTTTTTTCACACCTGCCGAATGGGTTACTTCAATAAGCGTTAGTGTTTTATCTTGCTTGTGATCATAGAGCAAGATATCGGGAGCAGGGCTTGTTTGTCCTTCATCAATCATTGTTTCGGGGTAGGGGAATAATTGGGTTTTATCTTTAAGGTAAAGGTCGGCAAGCCCGTGGATAAGTTGAGTGATGATGGCCTGATGTTCCTTAGGAGCATTTATTCCCATGATGATCAAATTATCTTGCATGATGGCATCTATTAAAAATCAGTGTAAAGATAGATTTTTTTATGATGAACATTACCAGTCCTTAGTTTCCAGAAACCTGAACCCATTAGATCTCAAGCATCACACACGTCTTCTCTGCCGCGCTCTGCTCAGCTTTCTTTTTATTAAAACCATGTCCGAGGCCAAAAGGTTGCTCGCTGATAATCACTTGAATCGAAAATTCTTTATGGTTGCGTCCCGTTAATTTAGATTCTACCAAATCGAATCGGATTTTTTTTCCCTGGCGCTGTGCCCACTCGATCAACTTGCTTTTGTGATTGGTGTTTACGTTCACGACTGTTTCTAAATTGAAATAGGGTTGTATCAATTTGTCGATGACGAATTTTTTTGTTTTCAAGTAACCCTTGTCGAGGTAAATGGCGCCCACCAGTGCTTCAAGGGTATTGCCCAGAATAACATGTTGAAGTTGCGTGTTGCGTTGGTCAAATCGAACGATTGAACCGATACCTACTTTTCGGGCCAGATTGTTTAGCGATTCGCGATTGACGATTCGCGATCGAATTTCAGTAAGAAAACCCTCGTCTTTAAAAGGGTATTTTTTGAATAAGTAATCGGCTACCGCTGCGCCCAAAATAGCATCTCCCAAATATTCAAGCCTTTCATTGGATTCGCGAAAGCCAACTGTGTCTTTTGATTTGGAACTATGCAAGGTGGCTAACCGATAGAGCGCCAGATTGGTAGGAGGGAAGCCAGCAATCGTTTTGATCGCGGTTACAAGTTTTTTATCTTCTTTAGAATTAGGCTTGGTGAGAGTGAGTAAATTCCACACGGGTCAACCTTACTCAACTTTCCGGATAATAACAGACGCATTATGACCACCGAAGCCAAAGGTATTGCTCAAAGCGACTTTTACATTTTTCTTTTGTGCCTTATTGAATGTCAGATTCAATCGAGGATCGAGTTCGTCATCGTCCGTAAAATGATTAATCGTGGGAGGAACGATTCCCTCTTCAAGAGCAAGTAAACAAGCAATTGCTTCGATGGCTCCCGCAGCTCCCAACAAATGACCCGTCATTGACTTGGTAGAACTGATATTCATTTGGTAGGCATGGTCTCCAAATACGCGTTGTATTGCTTTGATCTCACCAATATCACCTAACGGTGTGGATGTTCCGTGAGTGTTAATATAATCGACTTCCTCGGGCTTGATGCCGGCTTCTTCTAAGGCGTATTGCATTACCTTGATAATGCCAGTACCTTCTGGATGCGGTGCAGTGATATGGTATGCATCTGCAGACATTCCACCTCCGATAATTTCGCCATAAATCTTTGCGCCACGCCTTTTGGCATGTTCGTATTCTTCGAGTATTAACGCACCTGCACCTTCCCCTAAAACAAATCCATCTCTGTCTTTATCGTATGGTCGGGACGCTGTTTCCGGTGAATCGTTCCTCTCCGAAAGTGCTTTTAAGGCATTAAACCCACCTACCCCTGCAATGCAAACGGCTGCTTCCGAGCCACCCGAAACAATAACATCGGCCTTTCCTAATTTTACATAGGTGTAGGCATCATAAATTGCATTTGTAGATGAAGCACAGGCAGAAACTGTAACATAGTTAGGCCCGTGAAAACCGTATTTGATAGAAATGTGCCCAGCACTTAAGTCCGGGATCATCTTTGGAATAAAGAACGGATTGAACCGAGGCGTTCCATCTCCAGCGGCAAACGTCCTCATTTCTTCCTGAAAAGTGAACAAACCGCCAATTCCAGAGCCCCAAATAACTCCTACTCTGTCTTTGTTAACTTTATCGAGGGGAAGTTTTGAATCTAGAATAGCTTCATCTGCAACGGCCATCGCATATTGAGCGAATGGATCGAGTTTTCTAGCCTCCTTGCGTTCCATGAGGACAGTAGGGTCAAACCCTTTTACCTCACACGCAAATTTGGTTTTGAAAAGAGTTGTGTCAAACTTAGTAATCGGGGCAGCACCACTTTTTCCTTGAGATAACCCATCCCAATATTCGCGAAGTGTATTTCCAATTGGAGTAAGCGCACCTGCCCCTGTAATGACAACTCTTTTAAAAGTCATAGATGATAGATGATCGTAGACGACCTAAAGCAAAATTATTTTTTTGCGTTTTCTTCCAAATAGGAGATCGCCTGGCCAACCGTAGCAATGTTTTCAGCTTGATCATCTGGAATCGAGATATTGAATTCTTTTTCAAATTCCATGATCAACTCAACAGTATCTAATGAATCAGCTCCCAAATCATTGGTAAAGCTTGCCTCAGGAGTTACTTCAGATTCTTCAACACCCAACTTGTCGATGATGATTTGTTTTACTTTTTGTGCGATTTCGGACATGATAATAAGGTTTAAGGATTCAAAAATCAGGTGCAAATAAAGAGATTTAACCCAATATTGGCAAACATTTAGCCACGTTCATGAATACCCGTTACTTTTATGGGCTTTTAAAAAATGAAGAAAAGGACGCTTGAAATAAGCTATTCTTATGATTTTGACCTGCTAGGCATCATTTCGCCCCTAAAAGGGTATAAGTTAGCCTGGGAGATCAATAATTCTCTGACCATTAAACTGGTAAAGGATAAGGATTTATGTATTTTTTTCAAGAATGGCATCGATCAAAATTTCTCGCAATTTAGTTATTCAGGCGAGGCGTGGGTGCTGAAATTGTTTCGAAACAAGCCAATTGAATCCGATCAGTCCAAAACAACGCTGGTGCCCGAATTTCCACATTATGATTTTGTTTTATTGACACAAAGTGATGATACAACCAAAAGCAATCGATTGCAGCAAGTCTTACGACTTATCCCTTCCGTAGAATTGGTTGCTTTTATACCTTTGGGCACTTTAAAAGCTAAGGATTACTTTATCTTCTAAAATTATACATGGAAAGGATTTCTTACAACAAAACAAAAATCGTAGCCACAGTAGGGCCGGCTTCAAACAACAAGGAGATGCTTCATGCATTGATTAAAGAAGGTGTGGATGTGTTCCGCCTCAATTTTTCTCATGGCAAGCACGAAGATCATTTAAAGGTGATCAACTTCGTTCGCGAGTTGAACAATGAGATGGGCACAAATGTAGCTTTGCTGCAAGATCTACAAGGTCCAAAAATACGCGTCAACGAAATGCAGCCAGGCATCGAAATCGTGGCAGGCCAAGAGATCGTCATCACTACCCGTGAGGTGCTGGGGAATAATGAACTTGTGAGCACTTCGTATGAGGGCTTGCCAAGGGACGTGAAGCGTGGAGACATGATTTTAATTGACGATGGGAAGATCGAGTTGAAAGTAGTTGAGGTACGTGACATTGATGTTGTTTGTAAAGTGATTTATGGAGGGCCGTTAAAGTCACGAAAGGGAATTAATTTACCATTTTCAAAAGTAAGTGCGCCCTCGCTTACCGAGAAAGATTATGAAGATTTGGAATTTGGGCTGAAGAATAAAGTGGATTGGGTGGCTCTCTCTTTTGTTAGAAAGGCAACTGATATCGAAATTCTTCGTGAAGTGATTAATCGTCAGAAAGCCGCTACACGGATTGTGGCGAAAATCGAAAAGCCCGAAGCCCTTGAAAATATTGACGCCATCATAGCGGCCACAGACGCGATCATGGTTGCCCGCGGAGATTTGGGCGTTGAGATTTGGATGGAAGAAGTTCCTATGGTGCAGAAGATGCTCGTAGACAAATGTAACAAAGCTGCGAAGCCAGTGATAGTTGCTACGCAGATGATGGAAAGTATGATTGAGAATCCTCGACCTACCCGTGCCGAGACGAATGACGTGGCTAACGCTGTGATGGACGGTGCTGATGCGCTGATGCTATCAGCCGAAACAGCTGCAGGAAAATATCCCATCGAGGTAATCAGAAGTATGGTTCGAACCATCGGGTCGGTTGAAAAACAAGGAAAGATTTTTTTTAAGTTTAGAGAGCCCGATCCTGCAACTTCTACCTATTTTGCCGATAGCTTAATTTTGACAGCTTGCAAATTGGCGAAAGATGTGAACGCGAAGGCTATTGTTGGAATGACTCAATTGGGTTACAGTGCCTATAAAGCCTCTTCACACAGACCTGATGCCAATATATTTGCCTTCACAAGTAACCATGCGATTATTAACACCATGAACTTGGTTTGGGGTACCCGCTCTTATCATTACGACAAAGCAGCTTCTACGGACGCGACCATTGCGGATGTGGAGGATATTTTGAAACGTGATGGTCACGTAAAAAAAGGTGATACTTTTATTATTTTGGCCAGCATGCCAATTCAAGAGAGAGGTAGAACAAACATGATTAAAGTGCACGAGGTGCAGTAGTGGTTGCGCCACTATTTGTTACGGCCCCAGTTTAAATTAGGTGGTTGTTATCCCTGGCAGAATAACAGGATACAACGATTTCTTGCCAATAATTTTGGCGTCAAAGACCGTGATTTCTTTCTGTTTTGGGTCTGTAAAATAAACTGTGTCAGTTAATAATTGTTGTAATAATAACTGATGTTGGAATGTGGTCAACTCCCAACGGTTCCCATCGCTGCAATGTTATAAAATTTAGTTGGGAGTTGTCCATCATTTCGACATCAAAAGCATTCACAAGCTTAGTTTGATTCTACCCTCAAACCAAATGGAAAGTTGGGATACCGTCATCGCCCAGTTTTGGAGTGGTGCCGTCCATTTTTTTTGGATGTTGCAATAGGCTAGGTAGATCAATTTCAATAGTGCCATGTCTGATGGAAATGCCCCCTTGGTCTTTGTTACCTTGCGCACCTGACGATGAAAGCCTTCAATGGTATTAGTCGTGTAAATCATCTTACGGATGGCTGGGTCGTATTTAAAGTAGGTACTCAGCTTGGGCCAGTTGTTACGCCATGAATTGATGACCAATGGATATTTTTTCCCCCACTTTTTATCCAACGCATCCAATTGTTGCTCTGCCAAATCCTTGGTGGCTGCGCGATATACTTCCTTAAGGTCAGCCATGAACGGTTTCTGATCTTTACTAGTTACGTACTTGAGGCTATTACGGATCTGTTGAACCAAACAGCTCTGCACTTCTACTTTGGGGAAAACGCTTTCGATAGCCTCGGAAAAACCATTGAGATTGTCGATACAAGCAATCAGAATGTCGGCCACCCTTACTGGCGTGCGTTTGCAACGCGTGCCGCTCCTAATTTTATTTGTTATTTGTAACCTGTCCACGCATTTCAATAACTTTAGGCCATGTCACAGAAGTACAAGTTCCATGACCCGCAGGGGATGTATTTGAGCGGAGTGGCCGATCATTTGCGAAGGGTAAAGAATTACAAAGTTTGGCAAGATGACAACCACTCTGAGCTGCTCACCTCGGCAAAGTTTACGTGGCAAAAATTGGATTACCTTCACGACAATCCAGTGATGGACGAGATCGTGGATGAGCCCTGGGAATATCGGTACAGTTCGGTAAGGGATTATTATCCTAACAAAAAAGGGTATTTGGAGTTGAATAAAATAGAGTAGGTGGGCACGCGTTACGAGCGCGCGCCAGCTAGGGGAAAGAAAGGTAGAACAAATATGATTAAAGTGCTTGAAGTGCAGTAGCTGCTGCAGCCCGCTATTTTGTTACGGCCGCATTTTTTTTAGGTAGTTGTTTTCCCTGACGGAAGAAACGTTTAGCCGACAAACGCATGATTCTACGCCACCGATTTTTCAATAGCAGGTTTGGTTGGCTTTGCTCTTTCGAGGGACATCGCTCTTGCGAAAAACATCTTTAAAAAAGATATGGTTCAACGTAAAGAATAAATCCAGACTCGCAAAACCAAAAAATAAGTAATGAAGGGACTTATGATTTACGACAGGTGGATGCAAATCATTTTTAAATGGCGAGGTTCAACCGAAATTTGTAATTTTATTTTTTTTAAGCAACCTTCGATAGTCAGCTTTAATACCGATTTTCATATCTTTTTTCAGCGATCCTTGATCGGCAATTATTGGTATCGATTGAAGGCAAATAACAGTAGCCAGAAAATTTTAAAGAATGAACTTAGACGATATCTTTTCACAATTAAATCAAGATGAGATTTTGCTCTTTCAATCTATCATGAAAGAAGTGTCCTTCGAAAAAGGGAGTGTGATTATCAAGGAAGGGCAAGTAGCGTCCAATATGTACTACATAAAAAACGGGGCTTTGCGCAGTTTTTTTTATAAGTACGGAGAGAATATATCTGACTTCTTCTTTTTTGAAAACTCTTTTGCGTCTGATTTTGCATCCTTCTATAGTGGTAAACCATCTAGTTTTAACCTGGAATGTTTGGAGGATGTAGTGGCTCTACAAATTAATCGTGAGGATCTTTTAATACTTGGCGAAAAGCACCCCATATTTGAACGATATGGACGTATAGCTGCTGAGTATGCCTTCCTCTTGGTGGAAGAGCGCATGCAATTACTCCACACAGGAGATCTGGAAACGCGTTTCCGCTGGATGATGAAGAATTTCCCAGCAATTTTCATGCGCGTACCTCAATATCAAATTGCTTCCTATTTAGGGGTTAAACCAGAAAGCCTGAGCAGGATTAAATCGAGGATTGGCAAAGCGTTATAACAACTTCTTAACATAGGTCATTTATTCTGCCTTTTCTGACGTGCACATTTGTGTCGAAATAAACAAACACACAAAATGAAAACGTCCTCGCAAAGAATGCTGACTCGCATAGTTCATATCGTGTCAGGCACTATGATTGGTCTCTATTTCTATTCTCCGCTCGGCTTGGATAGTAGCTTTCAAGCGGCTGTAAAGTTTATAGTCATCCCGTTGGTTGCGGTTAGTGGGTTGTGGATGTGGAAATCTGAAGCCATTCGGAAATGGATTAAGCATGGGTAGGGCTTACTACTCCTGCTTCGGTGAATGGCGCAAACGTGATTTGAAAAATGGTTTTTTTAAACATTAAAAAAATATGAAATGGAGAATGTTAGGAAGGCAACAAGAAAAGATAAACAAGCTATTGTAGGCATACTCACTCAAGCGTTCTGGAACGAGCCACATATTAATTGGTTTGCCGGAACACATAATAATAAAAAGCAGAGAGTAGAAGCTTTAATGTCGTTTGTTTTTGAAAAACGCTTACCCAACGGAGAGGTGTTTATCACCAACGATTCTCAGGCCGTTGCAGTTTGGAGAAATGATACAGCCACCAAATTTTCGATTAGTCTAACGCTGGAGTACCTTAAATTTCTGTGGATTTATGGATACAAAAGAGTCATGGACATTAACCGCTATGAAAAGAGTGTGCATAGCCGATACCCTAAAGATAAATCAATTTACTATCTATGGATGTTGGGCACGTCCAACCAAAGCCAAGGAAAAGGATTGGGATCTCATTTGATGAATTACATGCTAAGGGATGCCGCTAAAAATGGCATAGATACCTACTTGGAAACAGCCACCGAAAGTAATGTTGCCTTGTATCAGCATAAAGGATTTGAACTCTACGATCAAATGGAAGTAGTGGGTGAGCCAAACATAACTATCTACTTTATGAGAAAAGGGTCAATGAGTTAACGAAGTGGGAGAAGATCGTTGCAGACCCCAGCAAAATCTGGATTGAATCAAGCCAAGCTTGGGTTCACCAGCAGAACGGTTTCCTTTTCAACAACTACCATTCCGGCTGGGTCGCCCTTGCGTTTGCGCACATATTTTTTAGGTGTGTATGCCACCGGGCAAAGGCTGTCTGTTTTTCGTTTGGAGTTGTAGGCTGCCAGTTCTGCCGCCCGTTCGATCACGTCTTTCGGGAAATTTTTTCCTGATTGATGCTTTATGATTACATGCGAACCCGCTACATCTTTTGCGTGCAGCCAAAGATCTTCTTTGTAAGAATGCTTTAGAGTAAGTTGATCATTGGCCTCTGCATTCTTTCCCACCCAAATCTGGAAGCCTTTGTATTCGAATGTATGATAGGGAAGAGGTTCTGATCTGCTCTTTTTGTTTAAAGAAGTCTCTTCCTTCCCAAATTGCCGTACGGTCTTTAGATCTTCTGACTTCTCCAGAGTTTCGATAGACTTTTTTATTTTTTCGTTTGCCTTTTTTTTTGATAAGATGGACTCATTCAACTTAGCAATTTCTATTTGTTGATTTTTTGCTTTTCGATAAAATACCTCAGCGTTGCGTTGTGGGTTGAGATCTCGTTTAAGTTTTATTTTTTCAGGTTGATTGGTATAAAAGTTTACCAGCTCAATGGTTTCTACACCTGGTTTGATTTCGTGCATGTGAGCCATTAGAAGATCTCCCCAAAGTTGATAGTGGGTGTCGTTAATCAGGTCGTTTACTTTCTGGACGTTCTTTACAATGTAATTGTTATTGCCTGTGAGTTGATCGTTTAGTGCCTTTAACGCCTTTGATTTTTCGGTTTCAAACGAAGTTGAAATGGTATATCTGTAATAGAAATCGTTGATTGCAGAAATAGGGTTTTCAAATTCGGAAACAATTTCGTCCATTGGGATGAGCGACAGAGAAAGTTTGCTGTGCCTTTTTATGATATAGTATCGCGGCACCTCCAGTAAGGTCTTTGTCTTTTGAAAGAATGACCATTTTTCGTCATCTGTCAAAAATGCTTTCAGTTTTTCCTCCAGGTATTGGATTACTGATTTTCCGAACGTGAAAAAGGTCTTTTGTAATTCATCCAGGTGCTTAGCGAAGTGCTCTTTGCTCCAATTGATAGTCTTGTCTAGTTCACGCAAAGAAATATCAAAATCATTTTGAAACTGATTGCGAAAAATCTCTTTTGCACTGCCATTTTGAAGCAGAATAATATTGGATTGACTCCCATGCATCTTGAACAAGAGCGATACACCTTCGTCAAATTCAATCAAAAAGGATCGCTCATTTTCAAATTGCCGAATGGAAACTATCTTTTTTAATATGCCAACCTGAAACAAATCAATACTGTTTTTTTTGGCGCGATTGAATGATGATGGAAAAGACAAACAACAAAAGGCCGGCTGAAGACTTGCCTTTAGGAAGAAAGACTCTGTCGAATTGTTGAACTCGAGAATTAGTTCCTCTTTGTTTTGACTAAAACAAGAAACTAACGTAAACCCCTTTAGCTTTTGGTCCAGCGCTTGGCTTAACTGTCTTAGAAAATAGAAATTATTATGCAAAACTAAACGGTGAAAGAAAGTCCATCGTAGCCCAAAGCAATCGATTCGGGTAATTCTTTTTCTATCAACTTATGCAAACCCAATTTGTGACTCATATGAGTGAAGTAGGTTTGGCGAGCGCCAATTGTTTTTGCCACTTCAATCGATTCGGATAATGTAAAATGGGACGGATGATTTTCCTTCTGAAGTGCATTGAGTATAAGCACGTCTGTCCCCTTTAATTTTTCGTAGGTGGATGCCGGGATTTGATTAGCGTCTGTGATATAACTGAAATTGCCGATTCGGAAACCGAAGACGGGCATTCTCAAATGGAACACAGGAAGCGGAGTAATGGTTAATCCGTTGATTTCAAACGGACGATCGTCAATTTCATTCAGCGTGATTTGAGGGGTACCTGGATATTTCACCGTCTCGAAAGCATAATAGAATTCCGTCTGGACTTGAGCCAGAGTTTGTTTCATGCCATATACGGGCATATCTTTTTGCTGCAGATAATTGAAAGCCCTCACATCGTCTAAGCCGGCAATATGATCTTTATGACTATGAGTAAGAATGACCGCGTCTAATTTTTTAATGCCCTCACGAAGCATCTGTTGGCGGAAATCTGGCCCTGTATCAATTACGAAACTATGTGAGCCTAACTCAATGTGAATAGAAACCCGTAGTCGCTTATCGCGGTAGTCCATAGATTGGCAAACCTCACACTGACAACCAATCACGGGCACACCTTGTGAAGTACCAGAACCGAGGAAGGTGATTTTCAAAGAGATTGATTAAAATTTGAATGTGTTGCAGAGAAGAGCGGATGAAATCTTACCCTTTTCTTTTTTGAACTCCACAAACTTCTTTTCTGACAATTTAAAACCAATCGCGTTTCGGGTTTGCGGGTCCACCACCCAATATTCTTTCACACCCGATTTTTCGTAGATTTTTTTCTTTTTCGTAAGGTCAAAACTCTTTGTGCCAGGTGAAAGAACTTCAATCACTAGATCAGGCGCACCATAAATACCATCTTCTTTTATGATGTGTAACTTTTCGTTACCAATAAAAATCAAATCGGGCTGGAATGCATTTTTCTGGCTGTCCGAATAGACGTCAATGGGCCCTATAAAGACTTCGCCAGATTTAGTTTCATTAACAAAATTGTAGAATTGCCCAGTTAGCGTTACTATTAAACTTTGATGTCTAGATGTGGGAGCAGGTGACATATAGATTATTCCTTCTATTAATTCACAGCGAGTACCCTCGGGAAGCATTTTAAATACTTCCATGGTATTGCGGGGTGGCCTTTCCTGTAGACTTACCATTGATCTAGATTTTAACCTCTGCACGAGTTAACTCTTCATACAATTTCATATTCTTTTCACTGAATTTGGACGTATCAAGTTCTACATTTTTTAAAATGTCGAGCAATGCGTTGATTTTTCCTTCCATGGCAAAAAACTTGTTCACAATCATAATCTTTTGCTCTTTTAACAAGCAATAGCCTGATTTGAAGTTGCCTTTTTCGTAGCGCATGATATAGTCCGACTCAGCAATAAGGTCTTCGAGTTTGGTCAAAAATTGGTTTGTATATTTAATCATTCGTAGTGGCGAATTTTGGTGGCAAGATAGGTAGTAATTTGAAGATTTGGTAATGGGAAATTCGGCATTGAAAGGAAAGAAACTGGTGGTTTTGGTTGGCCCAACAGCAATAGGCAAGACGGCCGCGGCCATTGCGTTGGCAGAGCAATGGAATACCGAGATCATTTCGGCTGATTCAAGGCAGATTTACAAGGAGATGGAAATAGGCACAGCAAAGCCTACTGCTGATGAACTATCAAGGATTAAGCATCACTTTATCAACTTTAAGTCAATCGAAGAAAACTATAATGCCGGGCAATTTGGACGAGACGCCATGGAGCGGATCAACCAATTATTTTCGGAAAAGGACGTGTTGATTTTATGCGGTGGATCTGGTTTGTATATCAAGGCATTGTTGGAAGGGTTTGACGAAATGCCAGAGATACATGAAGATTTGAGGAAGGAAATCATTGAGAAATATACCCAAAAAGGATTGGCGTGGCTGCAGGGTGAAGTGGAAAAAATAGACCCAGACTATTTTGCGTTGGTCGATGTACAAAACCCACAGCGCCTAATGCGGGCTTTGGAGTTGAATTTGTCATCAGGCCAGCCAATGCACATTTTGCGGAAGAAGAAGAAGATTGAGTTACCATTTCAAGTGACTAAAATCGGACTGGAACTTCCGAGGGAAGAATTGTATCAACGGATAGATTTACGAATGGATCAGATGATTGAAAGAGGTTTGTTCGAGGAGGCAACCAGATTTTATCCTCAACGACATCTAAATGCCTTACAAACAGTTGGCTACCAGGAGATTTTTGGATACATGGAGAAAAAATATAGCCGCGAAGAGGCAATTCGATTATTGAAAAGGAATTCCAGGCACTATGCCAAACGGCAAATGACTTGGTTTAAAAAGGATCAAGAGATAAAATGGACGAGACCGGACGAGGTGCTGAAAGAGGTGACCAAAGAAGTAGATAATAGTTAGACCTCATGCCTATTTTGGGTTTATCAATCTTGTATATTTGATCACTTTTTTACGGATATGACCAGGGATGAGGCAAAAGCGATAGTAGATAAACTAGTTCAGCGATTTGCCGAGCATAGCGAAGAATACCACTTGCCCGAATACAATGAGCAAAAGACAAGGCAGGATTTCATCAATCCGTTTTTTAAAGCACTTGGTTGGGATATAGACAATGAAAAAGATGCCTCTGAAGCTTATCGCGAAGTGATTTATGAAGACAAAGTTGTGGTGCGCGGCAAAGCGAAAGCACCCGACTATGGTTTTCGCCTATCGGGTAGCGGAAAAAAAAGATTATTTTTTGTAGAAGCGAAAAAGCCATCGGTTGCACTAAAAACCAATAAGGAATCCGCTTACCAACTAAAGCGGTATGGAAGCAGCGCCCTGGCTGATGTTTCTATTCTTACAAACTTTGAAGACTTTATTGTTTACGATTGCTCGCGGGTGCCCAACGTGAACGACAGCGCAAGTGTCTCTCGTTTAAAGCATATTCATTTTGCAGACTACCTAAAAGAGTTCGATTTTATTTACGATACCTTTTCGCACGAAGCTGTTACCAAAGGACGCTTTGATAAATTCGTTCAGAGTGACACCAATAAAAAAGGGAGCCAAACGCTGGATAAGGAGTTTGTGCAAAGTCTCGATCAATGGCGCAAATTCCTGGCTACAAATATTGCCGGAAATAATAAGAAGCTCGATGACGAAGAAATCAATTTTGCCGTTCAGCAAACAATAGACCGGTTGATTTTCCTTCGCTTCTGCGAAGATCGAGCCGTGGAGCCATACGGGCAATTGCAAAAAGCCGTTTCAAAAGGTGAATCATACAAAAATTTGTTTGATCTTTTTAAACAAGCCGATGACAAATACAATTCTGGATTATTTGATTTTGAAAAAGATCAGATAACTCCCAAGTTAAAAATCGATAACAAGGTCATCAAATCAGTTATCGAAGAACTCTATTATCCATTGTGCCGTTACGAATTTGCTGTAATGCCAGTAGAGGTCTTAGGCAATGCGTACGAGCAATTTCTAGGGAAAGTAATTCGCATAACACCGGCACGAAGCGTAAAAATTGAAGAAAAGCCCGAAGTACGCAAAGCGGGTGGCGTTTATTACACACCGCAATACATTGTTGAATACATTGTAAAAAACACCGTAGGGAAATTGATTGACGGAAAAACACCCAAAGAAATTGAAAAAATAAAAATTGTTGACCCCGCTTGCGGTAGCGGTTCTTTCTTGCTGGGGGCTTTTGATTACCTACTTCAATACCACATAAATTGGTATCACAATAATCTTTCGGAGGCACAACGAAAAAAAGGAACTGTTTTTACACCGCAAGGCACATTAACCACGCACGAAAAAAAGCGCATACTACTTTGTTCTATTTTTGGGGTTGACTTAGATGCCAACGCAGTTGAAGTAACTAAACTCAGTTTGCTTCTAAAATGTATGGAAGGCGAAACAGAGGCTTCCATTAAACAACAAATAAGTTTATTTCACGAACGTGTTCTGCCCGATCTTGACAACAACATTAAAAGCGGAAACAGTTTAATTGATACGGACTTTTACGATAGTGAAATTGATTTAGGGTATGAGCGAAAAATAAAACCATTCTCGTGGAAGAAAGGATTTCCTGAGGTGTTCAAACAAGGTGGTTTTGATGTTTTGATTGGAAATCCGCCCTATGTAACATTACAATTAGGTAAAAGGCAAGAATCACAAGAAAACAAAATTTTGAGTTACTACGAAACACATTTCACTCATTCATATGAGTATAAAATCAACCTATATGCTTTGTTTATTGAGCGGAGTATAACATTACTAAATAAGCAAGGTTTATTTTCTTTCATTGTCCCAAGCACTTTTTATAACACTATTTCTTTCAAACCAATTAGGAAGTATATTTTAGAATCGGGGACACTTAATATTATAATGGATTTAAGATATAAAGTATTTACTGATGCGGAAATTGGAGGAAGTGCGGTGTTTATTTTTGCCAAGGAGAAAAATAAAAAGGATGCAATGCTCCTTACAGTTAATACCGAAGAAACATTCGCAACACCTCAATTAGTTGAAGTGGCGACAAAAGATTTATTGGATGACAAAGACCATAATTTCGTTCAGAGCAAAGGGGCTAAAAAGATAACACAAAAAATAGTTGAACAAAAAAATGTTGTTGAACTTGGCGCAATTGCTAAGATTTATCAAGGGATAATTACAGGAGACAATGGAAAATACTTATCCGAAAAGGCTACCACTTCAAAATGGAAGCCGATATTAAAAGGAAGAAACATCAATCGTTATTCTACAAGCTTCAATAACGTTTATGTGTATTATTCGCCAAATGATTTATGGAGCAATACGGATGAAAAAATGTTTAAAGTGCCAGCCAAAATTATTAGTCGCCAAACAAGTGACCGTCTTATAGCGACATTAGATACCGAACAATATTTTTCACTTGATAGCACTCATGTTATTCATGTTTTGTCGAACGAAATAGATATCAAATATATTTTAGGTCTTTATAACAGTCGTCTAATTAATTTTCTTTATCAGAGTAGAGTCCAGGAAGGAGGCAGGGTTTTCGCTCAAGTGAAGACTGTTAATTTAAAGCCATTGCCAATAAAATTAGTTGATCAGAACAATAAAAGCGAAGTAAAAATTCAACACGAAATTATCCATCATGTTGATGTACTCCTTAAGCTAAACATAGAATTAAAAGATGCCAAACTTCAAACTAATGTAAACCAATTAAAACAACGTATAGAACACAGCGAAGATAAAATCAATAAATTGGTTTATGAGTTGTACGAATTAAGCGAGGCAGATATAAAAATAATTGAAGAACAACAAGCGCAAAATAAATGAGTCTGGCTATTCGCATAAAAGACTGTATTGATAACCACGAGAGGTATGTGGCCATGATGGCTACTTTGCCTGATAAGGAACTGGCAAAGAAACTTGAATTGGTACATATACAATCTGAGATTGCCGAAAAAACAAAAAATACTGGCTCGCTAGAGCTCCTCGAAGTTTGGCATAATCAAATCATTGAAGCGCGTATTTACAAAGCAGAAAATGAGATCCCGGATGCACCCAATGAAATTGAATTAGCCATTGCCGATATTGAAACCTTTGTAGCGAAATCGGAAGAGCGTCAGGAAATCATTAATGAATTCAGCAACACAGCCTACCTGTCGGAAAATCCGATAAAACCATCTCGCTCAAAAGTTCAGCAACAAGACATTGATAGTCAACTTTCGTTGTTTGGTGAGGTTAAACAGAACGAGAAGTAGTTTGTGAACCTTGAATCTTGAATTTTGAATAAAGTATTGATCATCACCTATTATTGGCCTCCTAGTGGGGGAAGTGGTGTGCAACGTTGGCTAAAATTTGTGAAGTATTTAAGCCAAATGGGTTGGGAGCCAATTGTATTTACTCCGGAAAACCCCTCCTTTACAATTAAGGATAACTCATTGCTAAAAGACGTGCCCGATTCGGTGGAGGTGATAAAACTTCCTATTTGGGAACCCTATGATTTGTTTTTTAAGATTTCGAAAATAGTTGGGAAAAAATCAGTTAAACAGACAGACTTTATTTCCACCGGAAAGAAATCCTTGTTTCAGAAAATCAGCTCGTTTATACGGGGTAATTTTTTTATTCCCGATGCGCGTATATTTTGGGTCAAGCCTTCGGTGTCTTTTTTGGAAGATTTTATTAAGTCAAATAAAATTGATCGAATAATCACAACAGGACCGCCACACAGCATTCATTTGATCGGGTTAAAACTAAAAGAGAAAAATCCATCTTTAAAGTGGTTTGCTGATTTTCGCGATCCATGGAGTGAATGGGACTTACTTGACACGCTTTCTCTTACTCGATTAGCAAGAAACCGTCACAAAAATTTGGAGAAAAAAGTTTTGACGATGGCGGATCGGATTATCACGATTGCTCCCTACCATGTGAAAAGATTGGAAGCGCTGAGTGGACGACAGGTGGATTTGATTACCAATGGTTTTGATGAAGATGACTTCAGAGGTATTGTGCATCAAAAGACGAATAAGTTTACTATGCGCCATATTGGCGTGGTGGATGAACTTCGCGATCCCAAGCCAGTCATGGAAGCAATTAAAGCGCTTTGTCTGAAAGATGAATTGTTTCGACAAAACGTGATTGTTGAATTTATCGGAAACGTCAATTCGGCATTTAAGACCTACATATCGGGAGATATAATTTTGAAAACAGTCATTCGCTTTGTCGATCAGGTACCGCATGCTCAATTGCTGAAACTTTATGGTGAAACGGATCTACAGCTTTTGGTGCTTGCCCACACCTGCATTGCGCCAGGTAACCTGCCCGGTAAATTTTTCGAATACCTCGCATCAGGTAATCCTATTTTAGCCATTGGCCCGGTAGATGGAGATGCGGGAATGGTTCTTTCCCAATCAGGTGGTGGTAAGATTTTCGACCGAAGTAATGAAGTGGGAATCAAGGAGGCGATTCAGGAGTTTTACCTACAATGGACAAAGGGGGATTTGACACCAAATGCTGCCAACATGGTTTATTCGCGAAAGCAACTAACCCAACAACTCATTCGTATCTTAGGGCCTGAAATTTGATTTCCTTTGATCAGTAAACATTTTATTAAAAGTTCATTTATCTACACACTGGCGGGAGCGTTGCCCATGGCCAGTGCTATTATTTTATTACCGTTTTATAGCAAATTACCTGTAGAGATCTTTGGAGCACTATCGATCTATTTTAGCGTCTCTTTGTTAGTTCAGATTTTTGTCACGTACAGTTTTGATAGTTCACTGTACATCAACTACCACGATTACAAACAAGATCCCCAAAAGCTTTCCGCGTTTATCAGTTCTGCGTTTATTTTTATTCTATTACTCAGCTTTGTATCAGGACTATCATTAGCCTTTCTGGGCAATTGGATTTTTAGTTCACTTTTTAAGGAAGAAGAGATTGTGTTTTATCCGTTTGGATTGCTTTCCGTGGCCACTGGTATCTTTCAGGCTTTGTTAAAAGTGAACAATAGTCTCTTGCAAACACAGCAGAAGCCGGTTCTATTCCTTTGGTCGAATGTGCTTTCATTTTCTTTGATTGCTGGATTGACTATTGCGGGTCTTTTCCTTTTCCCGGAAAGTTTGTGGGGACCCATTGGTGGAAAGTTAATTGCTACGCTGATATCTGCGGCATGGGTGCTGAGTTTTATTTTTAGCCAGTTTGGTTTTCATTTCAATTGGCAATTGCTTAAGACCACGTTTTCGTTTAATAATACATCTGTGATTTATCAATTGCAGCAATGGTTTATCAACTATTATGATCGTTTTTTTCTGCTGCTATTTATTTCAATTGGGTCTTTGGGTGTTTACGATTTGGCATTGAAGTGCATGCTGGCTATCGAGTTTGTATTAACAGGTTTGAATTCATCTTTCTATCCAAAGGTATTGGGAGTGGTTGCCTTGCAAAAAGAGAAACACAACACCATTGAAACAAACCGATATTATCACGGTCTCACGGCAGTTGCAATGTTGTTAGTAAGTGCCAGTATCTTTGTTTTTCCAATGGTTATTGAATTTGTGTTTACAAAACCTGGGTATCAACAAGCGATCCCAATATTGCCTTTTGCAGCCGTCATTTATCTTTTTCGATCGATGAGATTATTTGTTGCCTTTCCCTATGCGGCACTCAAGTACTCACGGCCTTTGCCGTTTTATTATTTAATTATTTTGATAGTTAAGATAGGAGCGATGTTTATTCTCATCAACCGATTTGGAGTGTATGGTGCTATTGCGGCTACCTGGATAAGCTATCTGGCCGAGATAGTGATATTATATTGGGGAGTGAAAGATAAATTTGTGTTTAAAATCAATACTGCTAAGATGATTATTGCTCCGGTTTTGTTGGCAATGTTGATAATGGTTATGGAGCCTTTGCTGGGGGTTGACTATCCCTATGGGGTGCATGGTTTTTATGTCTTGGTTGCACTTGCCATGTTAGGGTGGGTTTATCGTCTGGAAATTAGAAAGTTATTTCTTTCATGAGCTGGCTCGCTTGGTTTTTTCGTTTTTCGAACGCAAGGCTCATCACGATGCGTGCAACCGTTCCTCATAAATTACAGAAAGTTATTTTTGCTTTTTCGAAATGGATCGTGCGATCTATTGTTTTAAAAAAGTCAAATAGTACAAAACCCAAGATGGTGATCGTTCGGAATTTCGATTCCGACTTGAGTTTACGACTAGATCGCTCTAAGGCTATGGGCGCATCCATCTACTGGACGGGTTTTCATGAGTATCGCGAACTCCTTTTTTTGCATGATTTTTTAAGGAGTGATATGGTGCTACTAGATATAGGTGCTAATATCGGGGAGTATTCCATTTTTGCGGCTAAGCGATTGACGCAAGGAAAGGTAGCGGCATTTGAGCCTGTTCCTGCGCTTCGGAAAATGCTCGATGAAAATATTGAGATCAATCAGTTTACAAATGTAATAGTAAAGCCCTTCGGACTTTCTGATGAAGTTGGCTCCTTTCCGATCTATTTTGTTGGGGAGAACGAAAATGAAGGACAGGCTACGTTTTTTCCCGGGTTGCTTCAAAATCAACGTTCTGTAAAAGCTGAGCTAAAAAAATTAGATGATGAATGGGATCAGCTTTCTTTAAATCGACTTGATTTTATAAAAATGGATATTGAAGGAAGTGAGCTAAAGGCACTGCAAGGAGCCCAAAATGTGATTGCTCGTTTTCGACCCCTCGTAATGCTGGAGGTGAGCGAAGTTACCTATCAGGCTGCCGGATATTCTTTGAAAGATGTTTCTGATTTCTTTGAACCCATGAACTATCTTCCATTTGCTGTTGATAAGATGGGTAAACTAATTTCAAGTTCTGCGATGCCGTCTTTCGGCAATGTCATTTTTGTACCGCAATAGGTTCGAGCCATGAGAATACTTCTGCTTACACCCTGGTATCCAAATGAGAAAAATCCTTGTGCGGGTGTGTTTATCAAAAGTCAGGCAAAAGCATTGAGTGCCCATCATACAGTTTCAGTGATCTCATCTGTAGTAGATTACTCGAACTTCGCGTTTTCTTCGTTTGCATTGCAAGAAAATTCAGATCAGAATGTTCAGGTATATAGAATTGTGGTGAAGAAGTCGTTTCCGATTTTCAATCAACTCAATTATTTGTGGTTGCTTGTAAGTGCAAGTTTGAAAATAGCAAAGCAATTTCGACCTGATATAATTCATGCCCATGTAGGTTATCCATCGGCCTTTTGGGCGTGGAGTTTATCTAGATTGTTGAAAGTTCCTTTTGTGCTGACGGAACATACCAGACCGTCTAATAATTTCAGAAGTTTCATTCATAAAGGGTTAACTGTTTTTGGAATGAAACGCGCTTCAGTGCTAGTAGCAGTCAGTAAAATGCTGGCGAATGAAGTGAATCAATTTGTAAAGCGGGATATTGTTGTTGTACCCAACATCGTTGAAACCGAACGATTTGAAGTTGTCCCCTTTCAGGAATCTGTAATTACTCAAATTGGTTTTTTGGGCACACTCAATCAGCCGGTGAAGGGGCTGGATATCCTTTTGAGAGCGGTGGCTGATTTGAAGACTAATTTTGTATTGCACGTTGGGGGGAGTGGCAAGTTGCTACAATCTTACAAGGCACTCGCTACAGAATTAGGTATTGAGCAAAAATGTAGTTTTTACGGATTTGTTTTGCCGATGGACGTACCAGCATTCATGTCACGACTTCATTTCTTCGTATGCGCCAGCCGTTCAGAAACGTTTTGTGTGGCGTTGGCCGAAGCGATGGCAGCTGGAAGGCCGGTGGTTTCTACACGTTGTGGTGGTCCGCAAGAATTTGTGGATGACAGTAATGGGATGTTGGTAGCCGTTGGTGATGTGGACGCTTTGACAAATGGAATCAACAAAATGATTAGTCATCATTCAACCTATAGTCAGCAATTGTTACGAGAACAAATAGAAGTCAGATTTTCTTCAGCATCTTTTTTGACGCAAATGGAGAAAATCTACTCTCAGGTAATGTGAAAAAGAAATACAGAAATTCTGAAATGAGGCCGAAAAATTGTTTTTTATTCTTCCCGGCTTGACGTTATACTATGTCGGTGTTTTCTGAAATTGAAACGAAAATAGGAATACGCCTTTCTTATATTGTTTTCGAGTTTTTGATTGTAATATTGTAGATACTAAATCTTGCGTGAATGAATTTTTCAAACTTTAAAAGAGTAGTTGTTTTGGCGCCCCATACAGATGATGGCGAGTTTGGGTGTGGGGCCACTATTGCGAAATTAGTTGAATCTGGGGCCGAAGTTTATTACGTGGCATTTTCCGCATGTGAACAATCAGTGCTCCCGCAATTTCCGAAGGATATTCTCATAAGTGAGGTTAAGTCCGCAACAAAGAAAATTGACATTAAGTCGACTAACCTGATATTGCATAACTACGAAGTTAGAACATTTAATTTCCACAGGCAGGAGATATTGGAGAACTTGATTCAGTTGCGCAAATCGATAAAACCGGATTTAATATTTATGCCAGCGCTAAGTGATATTCACCAAGATCATCATACAGTAGCTCAGGAAGGTTTACGCGCATTTAAGTTTACAAATATTCTGTGTTATGAGGTGCCTTGGAATAATCTATCCTTCAATACCACTTGCTTTTCTGTGTTGTCAGAAAGTCATATTCAAAAGAAGATTGATGCGTTGAGTGAGTATAAATCTCAAGCTCACAGAAGCTATGCAAATGAAGAATTTATAAGATCCCTAGCAAGGGTAAGAGGAGTGCAGGTCAACGAAAAATATGCTGAGGTATTTGATGTATTAAGATTGGTTTTCTAATTTTTGCATTGGCTTGCCCGGATTCCCAATAATTGTCTCGTTTTTATTTACGTCTTTAATAACAACGGCACCCATTCCAATTACACTGTTGTCTCCAATTGATTTTTTGTTTAGAACTGATGCTGATGGAGCAATCCATACATTGTCACCAACTACCGTAGACCCCGCAATCATAGAATTAGCAATAACTAAAGAGTTTCTTCCGATTACAACACCATGAGCAATATGAACTAGATTATCAATTTTTGTGTTTTCGCCAAGTATCGTACTTCCTAATACAGCTCTATCAATACAGGTATTGTTGCCAATTTCAACGTATTCTTTAAGAACGACATTCCCGAGATGGGGTAATAACACGTAATTTTTGGATTCATTAATTTCATAACCGAATCCAACGCCACCGATTGTACAATTGCATCCTATTTTTACATGGCCGTCAACTTTCGTTTCCCGAAAAAGTATCGTGTTATGCCCAATTTGAACATCATCACCAATTGAACAACCTTTTTCAATTACTACATGATGACCAATTATTACGTTTCGCCCCATAAAAACAGAAGGGTCAATAACAGCACTTGGGCTAATAAAAGGAGTGTCTTTTTCAATAAAAAAAGAGGATAGTATTTCCTGAAAAGTTAATCTTGGATTCTTTGCAATGATGTAGTTGCACCCAGCATTGTGATTTTTGAATAAACTACTGCATATTATTGTGCCACAGTTTATACTGGACAACTTATCAATATTTTTGTCCGAAGCCCACATTAAAAGATGTTGGTCGCTATTCCCACTATCCAATATCCCAGGTTTGCTTATAAAACCTTTGAGGTCACCTATAAAATGTTGATGAGAAACCCTACTTAGTATATCCTGTAGTTGTATCATAAGTTTAGTGAAGTGCCTACAATTTGATTTAAAAGACTTGCGTTCTTATCTGCACTTAATTCAATTGCCCCCTTTGTTGCATTTTGCTTGAAACGGATTAAATCAGCGTTAGATATTTTCATGAGTTTTGCTGCCAAACTCTTGGCTGTGAATTCTTCGCTTACATAACCTAAGTCATATTGATTTACAACTTCTGCAATTTCTGGAATAGGACCAATGGAAACAGCTAGTTTTGCTTGAATAAATTCAAATAGTTTATTAGGTAGGCCATTTGCATAATTGAAATTTATTGGAGGTACTAGTATGATCCCCATGTCATATTTGTTGATGAATGGAACAACATCTTTACCTTTAACCGCTGGTTGGAAACTAATTCGGGGGTCACCTTTGGAGAGGTTCTTCAAGTATCCAATATATCCCTTCGTTTTGGTGGATGCGGTTTCTGGAACAATTAACATAAGATCCAACGTAAAACGATCATCTAAAAGTGACATCATCTCAATCATTATTTCAAGTTGTCGGCTTACGGTAGCTCCACCATGATGAATCAAACGAACCTTGTTGGGTAATACATCAGAAGCTTTAATTGGATTGTGCCATGTCGCATTATTAAGCACAATTGGATTGCATTTAAATTGTTTTTTATATTCATTCGCAATTCCCCTTCCTATAGTTGTCATGGCGACAGTCTGTGAAATATATTTTTTGCAAATTTGGTACATCAATGGTTGAAATAACATACGCCAAATGAACTTATCCTCAAATTGTCTAGGTGAATATTCATGGGCATCAAGAAGTATTTTCTTGCCAGCATTAAGCTTGAAAGCTATGGGGAGACTTTCCACATCATTGGCAATGATTAAATCAAATTTTCTTTCTCCAAGATAGTTTTTCAAACCTCTTTGACGGTATAATAATTCATACGAAACTTCATGCATTCTAAGGAAAAGAACAAATGCCGTAATGATTTTCTTCGTCATTCCAAGTCTAGGCTTGTCCAGTTTGAAAAACTCCAATTCCGAATCTTGATGATTGTCATAGGCCGCAACGGTTAGAGCATGTTTGGCTTTTAAAAACTCAATTTGTCGTGTAACTCTTGAATCATGTTGAATAGAGCTGAAGGATATGATAAGTATAGATTTCATTTAGTTGTAAATTTAAGAGTTCTAATTTGGAAGAAGAGTTATAAACTATTAAATTTTACAATTAATCACTTTAGTTCTTAAATTTAAGTCATGAGATTCTTCCTATTTTTTTTGTTCATATTGTTTTCTGTCGATCATTCCGTATCTCAAATTGACAATGTCGGATCGGGTCGTGCAATCAGTTTTGACGGAGTAGACGATCGCATCGATATCAGTGGCAGTTACAATATAGTTAATTTACCGTTCACGATTTCGGCATGGGTACGATTGGATCCAACCGCGGTAGGTGGTGCTCCCATTTTTGTTACTAACGACAATGATCCTATTTATCGTGGTTTTTGGCTGATAATAACTCCCTCAGTTATCTTGTGTGAATTTGGAGATGGTGCGGGTGGTAATAATCCAGCATTTAGAAGGGGAAAATCCGCAAACATCTCTAACGTTGTGGGGCGATGGATCAATGTTACTGTGGTTATGAATGCTCCATTTGATATTAGGATTTATGTAAACGGAGTTGATATCGGTGGAAATTCAAGTGGTGGCTCCAGCCTTCCGATGCAATCGGCTAATTCAGGTGATATTCCAAAAATCGGCTATTTTTTATCTAACAATATCGTATACAGGCAAAAAAGTACATTAGATGAAATACGGCTATGGAATCGTTCTCTTTCTCAACAAGAAATTAGAAATGGTTTGTGTACAAAGCTTATTGGTAATGAACCTGGGCTAATAGGCTATTGGGATTTCAACGAGACTAGCGGTAATGTAGTTTTAGATAAGTCCCCGAATAAATTTCATGGACAGTTAGTTGGCAACCCCACACGCGTATATTCAGGTGCTCCGATAGGAGATGTAAGTGTTTTTAGTTATCCCGCCACTACCTCGTCAATTGTCGATGGAACTCTTAAGGTTGAAGCGTCCAATATTTCTGGTGCTGTAGAAGGCATTCAACTTTATGAAATCAAAAATAATCCTAGCCAAACAGGTGGATTGGATTTGTCGAAAAGTAATTCGCCATACTTTGGTGTCTTTCTTGCTTCTGTTACGGGCACAGGCAGTTATACCGCAAAGGGCTTTGTTAGCAATCAACCTATTTGCAACGCATCTTTTCGTACAGATAATAGCAAACCAACATGGAACAGTGCTATACTACCCCAAAATGCGCTGCCATTGCGCGGTGAGTATGTCTTGGCTGATGGAGCAATAGCTTCATTTGACCTTGGTCCTGATAAAGTAGTTTGCGATCAGTCCAACTTTGTTTTAGCAACCATGCTAGCCGATCCGACACTCACATATCTATGGAGTACAGGGGAAAATACGCCTTCCATTACTGTTACACAATCAGGCGTGTATTCGGTTAAAGTTACTGGACCTTGCGGAAGTTCTACTGGTCAAACCCGGGTGGATTTCTTTCAAAAACCTGTATTTGATTTAGGCTCCGATAAGATTCTGTGCAGTCAATCTAATTTCACTTTAACAACAAACCTTAATGATCCAACATTTACGTACTTATGGAGTACAGGGGAAATTACTTCTTCAATCACGGTAACTCAATCCGGAGTTTATTCGGTTAAAGTTACGGGTACATGTGGAAGTACTATAGATCAAATTCGGGTAGATTTTAGACCTGTATTTGATTTAGGCCCGGATAAGATTTTGTGCAATCAATCTAATTTTACTTTAACAACAGCCCTAAATGATCCAACATTAAGTTACTTATGGAGTACAGGGGAAAATACTTCTTTAATAACGGTAACGCAATCCGGATTCTATTCTGTTAAAGTCACAGGCCCATGCGGAAGTCTTGCAGATCAAATTCGGGTGGATTTTTTTCAAACGCCTGTTTTCGATTTAGGTCCTGATAAAGTTATTTGTGATCAGCCAAATTTTGTTTTAACTACGATGCTCAATGACCCTACCTTTACATATTTGTGGAATACGGGAGAAAATACGCCTTTCATTACGGTAACGCAAGCGGGAATATATTCAGTTAAAGTAACAAGCTCATGCGGAAGTGCTACTGATCAAACCCGGGTGGATTTCTTTCAAAAACCTGTATTTGATTTGGGGCAAGATAAAATACTGTGTGACCAAACTAGCTATACTATTTCTACTCAATTGGGCAACCCCACATTTAACCATCTTTGGAACACATCACAAACCACCTCTTCTATAACAGTAAATCAATCCGGAAATTATTCCGTGACGGTGGCAAATCCTTGTGGAATTGTAAGGGACAATGTGCAAATTGATTTGCTTCAAACACCCAGACCATTTTCACTAGGACTTGATGTCGAGTGGTGCGAACCAAAAAACGTTAACCTAAAACCATATACTAATTCATCTGGTTTTTTGTACACATGGCAAGATGGTTCGACAAATGATTCATTTCAGATTTCGGATTTTGGTAGGTTTTGGGTGACCGTAAAAAATGGCTGCGGTCAAGCTGCGGATACGATTAACGTATCTAAGATTAACCAGAAGATTGGATTTGTACCTGACATAATTACACCAAATGGTGATGGTAAGAATGATTTTTTTCAAGTTGATCCATCAATTAGCGGCCTCGTTTCATTGAAAGTACTTAATAGGTGGGGCGCGGAAGTTTTTTTTACAAAAAACTATAGAAATGATTGGAGTGGATTTGGCCTAAGCACTGGTATATATTTTATTGTCTTGGAGGGATCCTGTGTAGAAAGGTTTAAAGGACCATTAACTATTATACGCTAATCTTTCTTTTCGGATTCTCCGTCACGAACGATTCCCAGGATTTTGTTTTGCTTTTCGTTACTCCATTTTGATAATAATGGCAAACTGCAACAGCGAGTGCATCGGTCGCATCGAGTAGCTTGGGAAGTTCCTTAATCCCAAAAATCTGCATAAGCATTCTGGCTACTTGCTCTTTACTGGCATTTCCATTGCCGGTAACAGATTGCTTTACTTTTTTCGGAGCATATTCAGTAATGGGGACTTCCCGATAAAGGGCCGCAGCCATGGCCACTCCTTGTGCCCGCCCTAGTTTTAGCATCGATTGAATATTTTTTCCAAAAAAGGGAGCCTCCAATGCTACTTCATCTGGATGATACTCATCAACAAGTGCCAAGACCCTGTCAAAAATCTTTTTCAACTTCATCTCATGGGCACCAAATTTTCCCATATTGATAACCCCAAATTGGATCAAGCTCAACTTACTGCCTTTTAAAAGAATTAATCCATAACCCATCACATTGGTACCAGGGTCGAGACCTAAAATGATTCGCTCCTTTTCGGAGCGCAGGTTCTCTTTGATGGGTTTTTTCTCCATTTTGCGTGGCAAGTTATATGGAATATTGATTTCTATGTTCCTTTTCGGCATAAGAATGTTGAAGTCAAAATTTAGAAGTACATCTGCTTAGAACGTCAATGATGTTTTGGTGCGAAGAAATTCTGACTTCTACATTCTGACTTCTTTATTCTTTTTATTTCGGAGTTTAACTATGACTATTTTCTTTTTTGTAGTATTTGGAGTTTATTTTTCGATCGTCATTGGACTGATCGTAGGCTGGCAGTTTTTGCTGGAAGGTTCGGGGAAGAAGGCTCAACCCATTAGAAATGTCAGACTATCTGTCATCGTTCCTTACCGAAATGAGGCAGCAAACCTTTCGCAAGTCCTGCGTTCTTTAAGTGAACAGGAATATCCAAAAGAATGTGTGGAGTTTGTGCTGGTTAATGACCACTCGACTGATCAATCTGAAAAGATAGTCGAGGAATTTGCCCAAAAACACTCCAACATAAAATTGGATAGATTGCCACAAGACCAGTTTGGTAAAAAACGAGCTATCGCATTGGGAGTTACATTGGCAACCAACGAAGTTATTGTAACCACCGATGCAGACTGTTCATTTTCTGCTCGATGGCTGTCGTGCATCAATGAAATTTTTCATTCGGAAGATTGTGTAATGGCAATCGGTGCGGTTAGGATAGAGTCAGGATCAAAATTCTTTTCACATTTGCAATCACTAGAGTTCACCAGCCTGATTGGCTCAACCGGAGCCACACTTTTTTATTCACACCCCACGATGTGCAACGGTGCAAATCTGGCATTTCGCAAATCTGTTTTTACTGAAGTAAAAGGTTTTGAAGGTAATTGGGAGATTCCTTCTGGCGATGATGAATTCTTGTTGCGAAAGATACATTCAAAATACCCTGACGGAATTCGGTTTTTGACTGACCGCCACAGCGTGGTATCGACTCAGCCACTATTGTCGCTAAGCGATTTTATACAACAGCGAGTGCGATGGGCAGGCAAGTGGCGTTTTAATACATCACCTATTTCAAAGACGTTGGCTGTATTTATCTTTTTTTTTCAAGCAAGCTACATTGGGCTCAGCCTCGCAACATTGGTGGGTTGGATACCCGTTAAGTCAAGTATGTTTCTTTTGGCCTTAAAATTTCTGTTTGAGTTTGTTTTCCTTTATCAAGTGTCTGTTTTCTTAAACAATAAATGGCGCTGGCTGGCTTTTTTTGTTTTACAAATGGTTTATCCTCTTTACGTAGTTTGGGTTGCTTTACTTGCTCAACATCAATCTTTTAGGTGGAAAGATCGAATAACGAAGAGCAAGCATTCTGGGTAAGTAGGGAATTGCTATTTTTACACAATTGTGTGACATGTCGGAAAGCAAACTAAAGAAGTTAATCGAGAAAAAGGAGCTGGAACTCAACGCGTTGTTGGAGATCACGCAATCGATCAATAGCAATGTACCGGAAGACTCTCTGTATAAGATCTTCAATTTTACGTTGCGTTCAAATCTGGAGATCAAGAAACTGGCATTGTTTGTTTTTGATGAGGCGTGGGCCTGCAAGGTCAATTTTGGTACCGAAAAGAGTTTTCTCAAACAGCGACTGGACGATCATTTCAAAATGATCAAGCGGATTCATCAACTCAGTGAGTTTGAGCGATGTGCCTTTCACGAGTTCGATATGGTTATTCCCGTTTCTCATAAAAACGAAACATTGGCACTCGTGTTTGTAGGAGGACTGAATCACAATGGTGAGACGAACCAGCCTGACGATGGATTAAAGTTTATACAGGCCCTAACGAACATCATCATTGTTGCGATAGAAAATAAAAAGCTGGCGCGTAAACAACTTCTTCAAGAGGCTTTTCGAAAAGAGTTGGAGATTGCCAGCGATGTGCAACAGTTTCTTTTCCCAAAGAAGTTACCGAATACAGAGCATCTTAAAATCGAAGCGAGTTATCTTCCACATGATATTATCGGGGGTGATTATTACGATTATATTCCCATTAACAAGAATCAGTTCTTGATTTGTGTGGCAGATGTCAGCGGTAAGGGGATACCAGCGGCCTTAATGATGTCCAATTTTCAGGCATCACTTCGCACCTTGTTGCGACAGACACCCAACCTTACAGAAATTGTCGAGGCCCTTAATTTTCAAGTGTTGGACAATACTAAAGGTGAAAAATTCATCACGTTTTTTGGAGCCATCTACGACATCAACCTGCGTACGATGGTGTATGTAAATGCAGGTCATAATCCACCTTTGCTGTACGATCGCAAGAACGGCATCCGCCTACTAGAAGAGGGTTCTACCGTGTTGGGTGCGATGCATCCGCTACCATTTATACATGAAGGGTTCATCACTGATTTGAGCGAGTTTACGTTGCTTGCCTATACAGATGGTTTGACAGAAACCGTTAATGAATTAGAGGAAGAATTCGGCCCGGAAGCTTTGCGCGACTATTTCACAAAAAACCATTTCAAGGATTTGAAAACCATCCATCAGGATATCATTGTCACCCTTGATGGATTCAAGGGAAAAAATGGATATCGGGATGATATCACTTTGTTAACCTGTCGTGTAGAATAAGGCATGAATCGAAAGCAAAATAAGTTAGAACTTGAGCTGCCGGAAAGTTTGGTGGAGATTGTTGATGAAAGGGAAATTGCAAACAAATCTCAAATCTAAAATCTTGACTTCTCGTGTTTCGCACACCATTTATACTGCCGCTTTTTTTTCCGACTCTAACATGGCGGGTGAACACGATTGAAAAAGAATTGTTTCTCACTTTTGATGATGGTCCGATACCTGGCCCAACCGAATTTGTTCTTGATACATTGAAACATTTTGATGCGAAGGCAACGTTCTTCTGTATTGGCGATAATATTAGAAAGTATCCTGAAATAGCAAGACGAATTTTAGCTGACAACCATCAGATTGCAAATCATACGTTCAACCATCTGAAGGGGTGGGGCACCTCTACCGAAAAATATGTTTCCAACGTGGCGCTATGTAAAAAAGAGATAGATGATTTGTTCCGCGCCAGTATTCAGGGGCAGTCTGGCCAAGGGGTGGCCGCTTCTGAGAAAAATTTGTTTCGCCCACCTTATGGAAGGATCAGATCAAAGCAGATCAACGCGTTAACGGAACAGTATAGAATTGTAATGTGGGATGTTCTTACTTCGGATTACTCTCAGTCACTTTCTCCGGAAAAATGTTTACGTGGTACGATCAGCGCTGCGCGGCCTGGATCCATCATTGTTTTTCACGATAGCCTCAAGGCGCAACGAAATATGACCTATGCATTGCCTAAATGCCTCGAGCATTTTTCGAATCTTGGATTCAAGTTTAAAGCGTTGTCAAATTCACAACTTTGAATAAGCCATTTACTGTTATCGTTTCTCCACTTGATTGGGGGCTGGGCCACGCCACACGGTGTATTCCTATTATAAGAGCGTTTCTCCAGCGGGACTGGAATGTGTTGATTGCCACGAGTGGTGGGGCAATGCAATTGCTCAAACTAGAGTTTCCCCAGTTAACTTTCTTTGAGATCGCGTCCTACCAACCCGAATATGCAACAAACAGTAGACTGCTTCCCAAGCTATTATTTCAATCTTTTAAGTTCGTTTCTGCCATTCAAAAAGAGCATCGCCAGCTGAATCAAATCCTTCGCGAATACCCGGTTGATTTGATCATCTCAGATAATCGGTTTGGTTGTTACTCCCAAAATGTCAAAAGCATTTTTGTGACCCATCAAATCAATTTTGTTTTTCGGCCCCCATTTAAGTGGGCGTCTCGACTGTTCAGTTTTTGGAACCAGCGAAAGATAAAACGATTCAATGAATGTTGGGTGCCTGATTTTTCTGATCGTTCATTTTCTGGCGATCTCTCCGCAACCAATGATTTGCCAGTCGTTTTTGTGGGGCCGCTTTCTCGCTTTCATAACCCCACTCAACCCAAGGAGTTCACATACGATTTGCTCGTTCTTCTTTCCGGTCCCGAACCGCAGCGGACAATTCTGGAGGAGTTGATTGCACAACAATTGGCAAGCCTTGATTTGAAAGTGATCTTTGTTTTGGGAAAGCCCCTTGAGGCTGAGTCGGTTGCCTCAAATGGTCAAATCCGTAGAGTTGGGCATCTGCGACAGGCAGAACTTCAACAAGCAATTGAAGAATCTCGCTTTGTCGTTTGCCGGTCTGGCTACAGTACGATTCTAGATTTGGCAGCATTACAAAAGAAAAACGTAGTAATGATCCCCACTCCGGGGCAGCCAGAACAAGAATATTTAGCAGATTATTTAAAATCTCAGCACCGGGTTTTTACGGTGGCTCAGAAGGATTTAAATCTGGCAACGGCAATCGATCAATCGGTTGGCTTTCTTGGACTAAATTGCGGTGAAGTTGAGGGAGACTTACTCCATGCAGCTATCGATCGCTTGCAAAGTTCATTTAACAAGAAATGAAAAGGCTATTTCACTCATTCAAGTTTGCATTTCATGGTTTTTGGCTTGCTTGCAAAGAGCAGCCTAATTTGCGGATTCATTTATTCGTTTCGGCATTGGTGGTTGGGTTGGCATTCTACTTTGGGGTAAGTAAGCTGGAGTGGTGCGTTCTACTAACTAGCATCGGGCTGGTCATCTCTCTGGAGTTATTGAATTCGTCAATCGAAGGTATTGTCGATTTAGTAAGCCCTGAGCGACAGGTCAAGGCAGGGAAGATAAAAGATATAGCGGCAGCGGCAGTTCTTGTCGCGGCTGCCGTATCGGTCCTTATTGGGCTACTGATTTTTTCTACTTATTTTTTCTGAGCATGGCGAATTTTTGGATCGATACGCACGCACACATTTATAAAGAAGAGTTTCAACTAGACCGGTTTGACACACTGGCTCGTAGTACACAAGCCGGAGTTGCCCGAATTTACCTGCCTAATATTGATCATACGTCCATAGATGAGATGATGGAGTTGGAGGCAAGAAATCCAACAACTTGTATACCGATGATGGGTCTCCATCCATGTTCAGTCAAAAAGGACTTTGAGAAAGAACTCTATCAAGTAGAGGCTTGGCTGGCAAAGCGAAAATTTGCAGCAGTTGGTGAAATGGGGACTGATTTGTATTGGGACAAAACATTTTGGGACCAACAAAAAGAAGCATTTTTGATTCAGGTCGGGTGGGCCAAGAAGTATGAACTTCCCATTGTAATTCACTGCCGAGAATCTTTACAGGAAACGATCGAGTTGTTGGAACCATTGTTGGATGAAAAACTGACTGGTGTCTTTCATTGTTTTTCCGGATCGATTGAACAGGCGAAACGAATCGCGGACATGGGATTCTATATTGGGCTGGGAGGAGTGGCTACATTTAAAAAGAGTGGATTGGATGAGGTCATTCCCAATATTGACTTGGATAACATTGTATTGGAAACGGACTGTCCCTATCTGGCGCCCGTTCCCCACCGCGGCAAGCGGAATGAACCTGCGTTCATCCCGCTCATTGCCCAGAAAATAGCCGAGTTAAAAAAGATCACGCTAGAAGAACTTTCCCATATCACGGTTTCTAATTCAAAGAAACTTTTTAACGACAGTTATGAGCTATCAGATTATTAACATCAATACAGCCGCCCCTGATCAAGCCAAGTCCAAGGTGCTTATCATTTATACCGGTGGTACATTTGGGATGGCCTATGATGCAAGTGGCGTTTTGATTCCTTTTGACTTCTCGTTGATCTTGCATCACTTGCCGGCTCTTCGGAGTTTGCAACTTGACTTGACGGTAATCTCATTTGATCAACCAATCGATTCGTCTAATATAGGCCCAACCCACTGGAAGGAAATTGGGCAAATCATTTTTGATCATTATGCCGATCAAGATGGCTTTGTTGTTTTGCACGGCACCGATACGATGTCGTTTACCGCATCCGCTCTCAGTTTTATGTTGCAGGGTTTAGGCAAACCGGTTGTTTTTACGGGCGCACAACTTCCGATTAGCGAACCGAGGTCAGATGCGAGAGAAAATTTAATCACATCCCTGGAAATCGCATCAGCCAAGACAAAAGAGGGAACGGCCATGGTTCCTGAAGTATGTTTGTATTTTGACAGCGCGTTATTGAGGGGAAATCGATCTAGAAAAGTAGAGAGCATGCATTTTGATGCATTTCAATCGGAAAACTATCCGACCCTGGCAAAGGCGGGGGTCGCCATTGATTATAATGACGCAGCTATTCACAAAGTTTCTGTTCCTAAAGCACTCAAGTTGAGGACGCGGTTTGACACTGGTATCGCCATCTTGAAATTGTTCCCGGGAATTCCCAACAACACGATTGAAGCTATTCTTTCTACAAAGGGCTTGCGAGCGCTGATTATTGAAACATTCGGTTCTGGCAATGCGCCTTCTTCGACTTGGTTTCGGCAGGCGTTGAAGACTAGAATTGAGCAGGGTCTTTTTGTTGTTAATATTTCGCAATGCCCGGGCGGTATGGTGGAGCAAGGAAGATACGAAACAGGCAAATGGTTGGAGGAAATTGGCGTTATCAGTGGACGCGACATGACTACGGAAGCAGCCGTAACAAAGCTAATGATTTTGATAGGAGAGCAGGGGGCAGAGAAAGCAAAAGAATTGATAGGTAAGCCGTTAGCCGGGGAAATGAGCGAGTATTAGCCTACAAATCCCCTCCTACGCTGAAGCTACGGAGGGTTAAGCGGAGAGGGAGGGATTCGACTTGCCCTCCGTAGCTTTAGCGAAGGAGGATAGGTCAAATAGTTATTACTTGGGCAGCAGTTGACTGATGAAATGCTTGTATCTAAAAGCAATCCCAGAACCAGACTTCAGGTATTTTTCAAAGGAAAACGCATCTTCCTTGTTCTTGAAGGTGCAATAAAAGACTAACTCAACTGGAAGCCTGGTTTTAGTATATTCGACATAACCCTGAAGATGCCTCGCCAAACGTGCATCGATATCGTTGGTGCATCCAGTGTAAAAGGTGTCGTCTACGCATTTAAGAATATAAACGAATTGCATATTCAAAACCCTCTTATGATTGTGGTAGTGAGGTTAACCCTCCTACGCTGAAGCTACGGAGGGTAAAGCGGAGAGGGAGGGATTCGAACCCTCGTTACCTTGCGGTAAACACGCTTTCCAAGCGTGCTCGATCGGCCACTCTGACACCTCTCCGAAAAAGTCTGCAAAGAAATAGATTAATACCTACCCATACAAGGCAACAGCGAGTTTACCTAATCAGCCCATTTACAAAAAAATCTTTCGTGCTTTTCGAATCGGTTACTTTTATGACTTAAGATTAAGTTACCGCTATGTGAGCACTAAAAGCATCGATTCACCGTGACTTTTCGGGTAAATGTGTATTGTAATGCTCGAAAGCAGAAAATAAGTACAAAGAATTTGAGTTTTTTTTCAAAAATCTTGTTGGGAAATCGGCAAAACCTTTAATTTTGGCCACTTCAAGTTTTATCCATAAACCTTAAACCATGAAAAAATTAGTAACAATTTTTGCTTTCATCGGAGTGCTCGCATTTGGCGCTTCAAAATCGTTGGCTCAAGATAGTGCCGACACAACAAAGGCAGCTACCGAAGCGGCAGCACCGGCTGAATCAACCGTTACAGAAGTTGCTTCTTCAGAAGCTGCGCCAGAAGAAGAACAATCATTTCACCAAGCTTTGAAAGAACAGTTCATTGCTGGAGGTGCGGCATTCATGTGGCCGATTCTTATCGTCTTTATCATCGGTTTGGCCATCGCGATCGAACGTATCATCACTTTGAATTTGGCAAGCACCAATACAAAGAAACTTTTAGTGCAAATTGAAGATGCGCTAGCGAAAGGTGGAGTGGAAGCTGCAAAAGATGTCACTAAAAATACCCGTGGACCAGTTGCGTCTATTTTCACCCAAGGGCTGATGAGGTCTGGCGAAGGAGTTGATATGGTTGAGAAATCTATCGTTTCATATGGTGGCGTAGAGATGGGTCGCTTAGAATCAGGTTTGATCTGGATTTCATTGTGTATCTCACTAGGACCAATGCTTGGATTCTTTGGAACAGTGGTAGGGATGGTTCAAGCTTTTGACGCTATTGAGGCGGCAGGTGATATTTCCCCTTCAGTTGTTGCGGGTGGTATGAAAGTAGCTTTGATTACAACGGTAGGAGGTCTTATCGTAGGTATGGTGCTTCAAATCCTTTATAACTATTGCGTATCTAAAATCGATAGCTTGGTTAATAAAATGGAAGACGCTTCTATTTCTTTGATTGACATTCTTGTAAAGCATAAATTATCCAAATAATTATTTTATGGAAGAATCAGAGCCATTAATTCATTCATTGATATCACCTGGTCTTATTGTTTGCTACATCTTTCTAGGTGTAACAATAGTGGCTAGTGTGTTTATGCCCCTTATTAATGCAATAAAAAACCCACAGGGGTTGATTAAAGCAATTGGTGGGATTGTCGGTTTGGTAATCCTTTTCGCAATTTCTTACGCACTGTCTGGTTCAGAGGTATCTGTAAAGGCAGCTGCGCTCGGTACAACTGCTGCTAGTTCTAGGCTGATAGGTGCTGGAATGATACTGTTTTACATTGTTTTATTGACATCAGTAGTTTTAGCAGCCTATTCACTGATCAAGGATATTATTTCAGGTTAAATAATTAAAAAAATGGCAAGATCAACTCCCGAAATTCCGAATGCATCGATGGCCGACATTGCGTTTTTGTTGTTGACGTTCTTTTTAGTTACCACAACAATCAATAACGACCGTGGATTAAGCATTGGATTACCTCCTCCTCCTGATCCTAATAAAAAGGATGAGATCAAGATGCAGGAGAAAAACATATTTAAAATACAGGTAAATTCCTCGGATGCTTTACTCGTTGAAGGTGACCCTATGTCAGACCTGAGCGGATTAAAGGAATCAATTATTAAGTTTATCCGGAACAACGGGCAAGATCCAAATAGTTCAGAAAGCCCTCAAAAAGCTGTTGTTTCTTTCAAGACCGACAGGGGAACAAGTCACAAGCGATTTGTTGAAATTCTGGATATAGTTCAAGGTGCTTATTACGATATATACGCTGAAGAGGCTGGCGTATCAAACAAAGAGTGGCGTGAGGCTGCGGCAAAGTTGTCAGACCCTAGTAGCAAAGCCATTTACGAACGTGGAAAGAGAGATTACCCAATGCAGATTTCGATTGCAGAACCAACCAAAATAGGTAACTAAAAATTGAGCTATGTCAAAATTTAAGAAGAAAGCCGAGGTGAAGCAAGAGATTCCAACTTCCTCTATGCCAGATGTAGTATTTATGTTGTTGTTTTTTTTCATGGTGACAACCGAAATGAGAAAGTCATCTATCGAAGTTAAACAACAGATACCTAAAGCTGCTCAACTTAGGAAGTTAGAAAGGAAAACACTGGTTGCCAATCTTTACATCGGCCAACCCACGAAGGCAGAATATGGGTCAGAAGAGAGAATTCAAGCCAACGATGTTTTTATTGAGACTGGTGATATTATTCGGTGGGTAAACGAAGAAAAATCCAAACTTGCTGAGGCAGAACGTGAGCAAATAACAATTGCCATAAAGGGTGATAAAGATGCGAAGCGGGGCATTATTGCCGATGTAGAAACCGAATTGAGAAAAGGGAATGCACGGAAAGTTCTCTATACTGCTGCAGACAACTCAGCGGAAAGGAAAAATTAATAATTTCAGTTTGTAAACACATTAAAGCCCTCCGTTAAACTGGAGGGCTTTTTATTTTATCTCACGTGAGCGGGACTATTTCCTTTAAACAAAATAATCACCGAACAATTCGCGCTTGGTGTACCTACGATTGGGCCAATTCCGTCTATTCTTTGGTGATTACCTCCGCCATCTTTCCAATTTATTACCAGGCAGTCACGACAACGGGAGGAAATGATCAGGTTCTTTTTGCAGGTTTTACCGTGACGAATTCCGTCCTGTATTCTTTTGCGCTATCATTCTCCTTTTTGGTCATCTCGCCATTATTGCCATTGCTTTCCGGAGTGGCAGACTATGCAGGCAGCAAGAAATCATTTATGAAATTTTTTTGCTACCTGGGTGGATCTGCCTGCATGGGTATGTATTTCTTCACGTCCAGTTCGTTGGAGTGGGGTATTCTTTGTGTCGTTCTGGCGAGTATCGGATATTCGGGCAGCCTCGTTTTTTATGATGCCTATTTGCCTGAAATTGCCAGCAGCGATCAATTGGATAAGGTTAGTGCTAAAGGTTATTCCTGGGGCTATTATGGTGGTGTTGTTTTGTTGATCTTGAATTTAGTGTTCATTCAAAATTTTGAACTGTTTGGTTTCTCTTCACAAGGAATAGCAACACGTTTTTCCTTTTTACTAGTCGGCATATGGTGGATTGGGTTTGCGCAAATACCTTTTGCCATTTTACCTGACAACGTATACAAGAAAGATATTCGTCAAGCGAAATGGTCGAAAGGCTACGAAGAACTTGTCAAAGTCTGGCATAGCTTGACAAACAGCCCTGATTTGAAGAAGTACATTCTGGCCTACTTCTTTTTCAATATGGGAGTGCAGACGGTCATGTATATGGCTGCAACTTTTGGATCAAAGGAACTAAAGCTTCCAGACTTTAAATTGATTGCCACTGTTTTGATCATTCAATTGGTTGCCTCATTGGGTGCCTTTGTATTCGCGAGACTCTCTGGAAAGTGGGGCAATAAAAGTACTTTGATAGTGATGATCAGTATTTGGATCTTGATTTGCCTGGCTGCCTATATGGTAACGAATGAGTATGAGTTCTATGCCCTTGCAACTGCGGTGGGAGTTGTCATGGGGGGAATACAATCACTATCAAGGGCTACCTATGCCAAGTTGATACCGAAGAACTCCATCGACCACGCCTCGTACTTCAGTTTTTTTGATGTGGCTTTTAATCTTTCGATAGTCGTTGGAACGTTTAGCTACGGACTAGTGGAACAATTGACAGGAAGTATGCGGAATAGTACGCTTGCTATCGGAGGATTTTTTGTCATAGGCTTGGTCTTGTTACGAAATGTCAACGCCACTTCAATCAGCGAAAGTAAATGATTACGACACAGGGATTGACGCACCGTTATCATTCTAAGAAAGGAGTTCTATCCAATGAAATTGTTTTTCCTGACCTTACCATAGCGCGAGGTGACTCTTTTCTTCTACTAGGTAAATCAGGCAGTGGAAAGACCACATTATTACATCTACTGGGTGGGTTACTCAGACCGCTGACCGGAAAAATTGAAATAGAAAAGATTGACATTGCCTCATTGTCAGAAACTGAACTCGATCGAATGAGAGGTCGACAGATTGGGTTCGTGTTTCAACGAAACCATCTGATCAGTGCACTGACTGTGAAGAATAATTTGTTAATGGCGCCATTTCTGGCAGGGGAGAAGCAGCATGAGGAAAGAGTTGATTTGGTATTAGATGAATTAGGGTTACGAGAGAAGAAGAATGCCATGATCTTCGAGTTAAGTCAGGGACAAGCGCAGCGTGTTGCGATTGCGAGAGCTATCATCAATAAACCTTCGTTGATATTGGCAGACGAACCTACCTCTGCGCTAGACGATAAAAATTGTGACCAGGTGATTGAACTCTTGAATAAGGTGGCTATGGAGAACAATGCAGCGTTGATTGTCGCGACTCATGATCATCGCTTAAAAAGTCGGTTAAAGAAGCAGATCATTTTATAGGCTATAAAAATCCAGAAGAACACCCGATAAATGTCTATCCAGCAACTTATTTGGAATTACCTCAAGGCTAAGAAACTCAATACAGGATTGAACATTTTGTTATTATCGCTGGGTATTGCGATGATTACCCTATTGATCTTGTTCAATAATCAATTGGAGGAAAAGATGACCAACAATTCTAAGGGGATTGATTTGGTTGTGGGTGCAAAAGGGAGTCCTTTGCAACTAATACTCTGTTCTGTCTTTCATGTAGATTTCCCCACTGGAAACATCAAGCTTAGAGAGGCAGATCGGTTAGCCAAGCACCGATTGGTCAAGTACGCCATTCCCCTTGCATTGGGGGACAGCTATCAAGGCTTTCGTGTAGTAGGAACGAATCGTGCCTATTCCTCCCTATACCAAGCCGACCTTGCTTCGGGGGACTGGTGGGAAAAAGACCTCGAAGTGACCCTTGGATCTGCCGTAGCGCAATTGACAAAATTGAAAGTGGGAGACCGATTTGAAAGCGCACACGGATTAACAAAAGATGGACATGCCCATGATGAGAATAAATATGTGGTTAAAGGAATTTTAAAACAATCGGGTACAGTTGTCGATAATTTAATCTTGACTACAATCAGCAGCGTGTGGAAAGTACATGCCGAACCGAGTTCAGATAGTACGATACAACAGCTATCCACTTCTCCTTCGCTTTTAGTCTCTTCTGTGGAAGCCAGCGATAGTCTAAGAGAAATCACCTCTTTATTGATAAAGTATAAAAATCCCATTGCCGCTATTCAACTTCCTCGCTTCATCAACACACAAACTAGCATGCAGGCAGCTTCTCCCGCTTTTGAAATGGCGAGGTTATTTACATTGCTGGGAGTAGGTGCTGATGCATTGATGGGATTTGCTTATGTGTTAATATTTATTTCGGGGCTAAGTATTTTTATTGCTTTGTACAGTTCACTAAAAGAAAGACGGTATGACATGGCGATCATGCGGAGTATGGGTGCAAGTCGTAGTTTACTTTTTAAAACCATTATTTTAGAAGGCAGCATTCTTACTTTTGTCGGTGCAAGTCTTGGGTTAGCATTTGGTCATCTTGTTCTTGGCGTATTTGTTCATCTGATGGAAGAAGGACAAAAAGCAGGCCTTACAGCAGGGGTCTTTTATGCGGAGGAAGCTGTGATTTTAGTTGGAAGCGTTGTGTTGGGCGTTTTTTGCTCATTACTTCCTGCTATTCAAGCTTATCGTGTAGATATTCATAAAGTGCTTGCCAGTAATTAAATTTGCTAAATGAAAAGTTTCTCGATTGGAGCTGGCCTACTATTATCATCCACTTTGTTGATGGCACAAAGTGATGGATGGACTTCATTTGCGAAAACAAAATTTGAAACCAAGTACAATGAAAAGGCAGCAGAGTATTTTATGATGCCTGTTTTTCCTACAGAGTTGAAAGCGTTAGTTGGTAAAGAGGTTAGCCTTGAGGGATACTATATGCCAATCGATGTAGAGGGAAATGCCTATATCATTCTTTCCAAGTTTCCTTACAGTCAATGTTTTTTTTGTGGAGGAGCTGGCCCAGAAACGATTGCTGAAGTGTACTTTAAGATCAAGCCTTCCAAATTCGAAGCGGATCAATTCATTCGAGTGAAAGGGAAGGTGAAGCTGAATGAAACTGATTTAGAGCATGGTAATTTTATCCTGACCGATGCTATACTCGTTGAAAAATAAAATTCTTATCTAATTGTCCAACGAACTCCGACCAAAGCTCGGATCCCTTGCAAAGGAGCATAGTTATAAGAAGTATCAAACGTATATCCATTTGGATTATTCACTGAAATCGTTTTATCGAATGGATCAAAAGGCCTTAACAAGGGATCTTGCGGCAGGAAATTAAGTAAGTTCTTTACCCCAATATAAATTTCCAAATCCCTGTTAATTGGTTTCGTCACCTGCAGATTGACGATACTAAACCAGGGAGAGAGTGACGGCCTAAAGTCATTGGGAACAACCGGTAGGTGCATAGGACCGGTAACTCTTCCTGTCAAATCAAAAGAGAGGCGAGAAACGGGCAAGGTATAGCTAAGTGTAAAATTCCCTGAGAAACCCGGAGCGTGTAATTGTTGTTGGGTTTTTCCTTCGCTGTCAATTTGGAAGACGTCCATCAGGGTAATGCCAGTCAATACTTTAAAACTATTTGATAGACTCATGTCTGCGTTTAGCGTAAGACCGCGTGAGACCGCGTGCCCCGACAAGTTATCATAAATGATTTTTTGTGGGTCGCTGATAAAATCACCAATAATTTTGTTGGTAAAGTAAGTGTAGAAAAGACTGCCATCAAGATTGAGATAACCACTCTTTAACAAAATGTTTTTGGCGTAGTTTAAGTTCACATTCCAAGATCGCTCGGGATCTAGATTATTCTTAATGATCACTTGCCTTGCCCCTGTGAGCGCTGCGTGTTCTTCTGTAAAAAGGTTGACTACACGGTAACCGCTTCCACCGGTTAGTCTAATTGTATTGGTAGAATTTGGCGAAACTTTAAAGCTGATGCGAGGAGTGAATATGTTACCATGCGCATTGTGATGATCATAACGAGCGCCAGCAAGAATGGAGAACTTTTCAGTGAACGTTATTTCATTCTGGATGAAGACTCCAGGAAGGAAGGTAATACCGGGCTTATTTTTGCCATCGGTGGAAAGTGTGCCGGTTGTGTTATCATCGTAGTAGGTATATCGGAGGGGCAGACCGGCCAGCCAGTCATGTTGACCTCTCTTTTTGGACCATCTTAATTGTATAAAGCTGGTATGTTGATCAGCGAGATACGAGGTTGTTCCGTAGTAAGAGTCTTGTAAATGATAATTATAGGAGAAATCAATATTCAGATCTTGCCTTCCTTTCAATTGATAATTACCGATTAACTCTGCCCGATTAGTATAAATGGATTCTCCATAAATGACGTCCGAACCGCGATAGGTGGGCGTCCACTGAAGTTCCCCTCCCCATCGGTTTTCGTACACATAGCGTGCCGCCAATGAAAAATTCTTTCCGGCAGGACGGTAGAAATTCCATTTGTTAAAGATGGATGCTCGCTGTTGCAAAGTAGCATCCGTGAAATTGTCACTGTTGATATCCCATTTCTTCCAAAAATTAAAGTAGTTGAGACCTACCAGTGCCGAAGACTTTCTGACTTTGAATGCACTCGCGATGTCCGCGTTGTATTCAGCTAACGTAGTTCCATACACATCCACTTTTAGTTTGGGCGATGATTGTGGCTCTTTGGTGATGATATTGATCACTCCCCCGACTGCCTCTGAGCCATACAAAGTGGAGGCAGGACCTTTAACCACTTCGATCCTTTTTACTAGACTATTTGGGATGCCTGCTAACCCATAGACCGTTGCTAAACTGCTGACAATAGGCATACCATCAATTAGTATCATCGTGTAAGGTCCTTCCAACCCATTGATATGTATATCGCCCGTGTTGCAAACATTGCAATTGATTTGCGGCTGCACTCCATTCACCATAGAAAGTGCTTCAAAAATGTTTGGAGTTGGATTCTTCAGAAAAAGGGAAGGAGCATAGACCTCAACTGGGATAGGTGAACTCATTTTGGAAACTTCCTTCATCGTTCCAGTAATGACTACCTCTTGAAGTTGGGAAGCATCCTCTTCTAGTTCAACATCAATGACACTTTTTTCCCCCGCTTTAATAGTGATGTTGACCGTGTGTGTTTGATAGCCAATGCTGGAAGCCTGAAGTTTGTAATGCCCAGCCGGAATAGCATCTAGTGCAAAGTCACCTTTCTCGTTAGAAGTTGTTCCGTAGCGGCTATTCAGTAGCACGATATGAGCAAACTCGATCGGGCTATTTTGATGCGTGAGCCGACCTACAACACGACCCGTTGTTGTTTGGCAGAGGCCTTGTAACCCAATAAGCCATAGAACAATAAAGAAAAACGCCCTCATTTTATTATTTAGACGGGCAAATTTAAATAATTAGCCAATAATAAAATAATATTTAGGCGTACCTAAAAAGTAGATACTGAAAAGGTGATTTTTTGACCATTTTAGAACATATTATTGGTTCGGGGCTATTTTTGCCTTACTGAAAAGCATATAGTTCTGCTTTTTAGTGCTCCAATGATATCCCAATGAAAAGGGCAGATCTCGTTTTCCACTGGCTTTGTAAGCTGAATCAAGGTCGGATTGGTACAATTCAGAGCTAAAACTAGATACCGGCTTTATGTATTCGCCATAGAATTGCCCGGTCCATTCCAGTCTATTTTTAAAATTTTTGTACGGCATTCCGGTATCATCCTGAAACACATGGTTGCTATTCTTTAGAATGATCGATTTTATTTTTGTAAAAACGTCTTTGTGCATGAGGTAAGATGCTGATTTTACGAACGTATTAAATGGTGCTCTATGTTCAATAAATTTCACAAACGCGGGTCGGTCGTTTAGCCCCGCGTTAGAAATACTAATCGAGTAATAATACAAGGTTTTGATTTCGAGTACAACGCGATCTCTAAAAATCAGTTTTACTCCTGGTGTTTTTTGCCAATGGATTTGACTTCCTTTCACTTCTTTCTCTGTTCCATCTTCGTTTAACGTAAAGAACTTCTGTTCTAACAATTCATGACCGGAACGTTCGATAAAAAAGTAGAGGGGAGGCAATACACCTTTTACCTGTTTCAGGTCGTTTTCCATATGGGTGGTAATAAAATAGCTCTTATTAAAGATATCGCGAAGTGAATTTCCCAAGCTATCCAAAAATTCGTCCCTGTTCTTTTCAGAAATCGTATTAAGTGGAACCACTTCACGAATAGGCTCGAGGGCTGCCATTACAAACTCTTTCGAGTGCGGGAAAAGGTAAAAGGCATGGAGGAAATCCGGTCCAGAAAAGGGATAGAATAAAGAGAGCGAATCATCGATGGAATTGGAGAAGGTACTTTTCTCCCAGGCAGCCATTTTACTCAGCCTCGTCTTGTACATTTTTTCCCAATTCGCATCCATAGAAGTTTGGTATTCCCTCCAATACATTTCGGCTTGCAGCGTGGTGAATGAATTTTCAGTCAGTTGTGGAAGACCCGAAATAAAACGGGCAGCATTGTCTAGAACGGTATCCTTCACTACCTCATTGACAATCGGCTCATTGGTGTTAATGGTATCTGCATTTTTGATTGTAGTGTCGGCAACGACCAGGGAGTCAGCGCCCGAAGTAGAAGAGATTTCTTTCTTGTCGGTGCAAGCCCAAAGTAGCATGTTGGTTAATAAAATCGTTAACAGGTATTTAGTTCTCATCAAACAGGTTTTTTAGAAATAGCAAAATAGATGATTAATCCGGGAACCATAGTAGCCATCGAGTAAAGGATAATCCATGGGTCATTTTTCGTGACATAGTAGATCATCCAACACGTACAGACTGAAAAGATGATGGGAGGCAGCGGATAGAAGGGAACAGAATAGACTCGTTTTTCGGCAGAATGTTTTCGTCTGAGGATGAAAATACCCAATACCGTAGCCATCGAGAATATAGAGAGACTAACAGATATGTATTGTATGATTTCTTTGAATGAACTAACCAATACTAAAAAAATAGCCCACCCAGCCTGTGTTAAAATAGCGAGGTAAGGCATGTCAAACCGATTGGTTGTTGCAAACGTTTTTAACTTGGGGTAGTCGTCACCCATAGCTTCTAATACCCGAGGCCCCGCGATGGTCATGGCACTTAATGTCGACAATAAGGCAATGCTAACTACGGAAGAAAAAGCCAACCCGATCTTGTCACCAAAGAGTTTATAGGCAACTACATTTCCGATATCATTTTTGCCACTGAGCTCTGAAAAACTGGCAGAATATAGGAACATGGCATTGAGAGCCAGGTATACGATGGTAACGGTAAGCGTACCGAAGATTAGTGAACGCGGAAGATTCCTGGATGGGTTTTCTAAATTGCCAGCAATGTAAGCGGCTGCGTTCCACCCTGTATACGCATACACGACAAACACAAGAGACACAGCAAAACTTGCGCTGAGGATTAGATCGCTGTCGCCTGCCTGCGGCCAAAAACTGATACCCGATTTGATTTCATCGGCCACAAAAAAGGGTGCGATGCAGAAAAAGAGAATCAACAAAAGCTTCATAGAGGTAAGGAAGTTTTGTACTGCCCCGCCTGTCTTTACTCCAAACCAGTGTACCGTGGAAACCAAAACGATGGCGAAAATGGCTATCAATTTATTAGAGACACCCAGTAGTGTGTGAGAGTACTCACCAATGGCCAAGGCAACGGCAGAAATGGCGCCTGCAAAGCCGACCAACAAGCTCATCCACCCACTTATAAAACCAAGAGCAGGATGGAAAATCTTTCCCAGGTAGTGATACTCCCCACCAGATTTTTGGAGGGTTGTAGAAATTTCAGCATAGGTAAAGGCTCCTGAAAGGGCTACAACGCCCCCGATCGCCCACAAGACTAAAATGGCAAAACCGGATGGAATAGAACCGACCTGGTAGCCGAGTGAGGTAAAAACACCCGTTCCAATCATGTTGGCGATCACCAGGGTAATGCCCACAGTAAGAGTATACTTCTTTTGTTCTGCCATTTATCAAATTACAAGCCAGAAAGATGACTATAAATTGGCAGAACGGCAATTTGATTCCGGTGGGCTCGATTTGTTCTGGGGCTAAAAAAGAAAAACCCTGACGTTTCGGTCAGGGTTTTTCAAGCTTGGAAGAAATCGTAATTGAATTACATCTTCTTAGGCACTAATACTTTGTTGGTCATGTGAACAACACCATTGCTCACTGCAACGTCTGGGTTGGTTACTTCAGCACCACCTACGTAAACTTTGCCATCCTTCAAAGAAACTTTGATTTTTTCGCCTTGTAGGGTAGTCAATTCTTGACCATCTTTCAAATCGGCAGCTTTCACTGTCCCGGCAACTACGTGATACTTCAACACATTCTGAAGTTTTGATTTATTCTCAACTTTCAACAGGTTGTCTACTGTTGACTGGATTGCTGCAAACGCGTCATTTGTTGGAGCAAATACGGTTAGGGCATCATTTCCTTTAAGGACTTCAGAAAGTTCTGCGGCTTCAAGAGCAGCGACTAAAGTGCTCAGATTTGGCGTGTTGGCAGCCGTTGCATGGATCGATTTAGGCAGTGCAGCGATAGAATCGGCAACAGCCTTTACTCGTGCAGTAGAATCAGCTACGCGGATTGAATCTTGAGTTGCTTTTTCTTTGGCAGCTTTTCCACCGTCACCACAGCTGGTAACGATAAAAGCGAAAGCAGCGAAAATCGCCACTAAAATGATTGATTTTTGGGTTTTCATAATGTTTTTGGTTTTCAGGTCGCAAAAATAGGTTTAGAAATCGACATGTTGAACACGGGAGATAAAAAAATGTTTACGTCTCTGTTAAATTATTTTTCGATTGGAAACAGGATTTTGTGTTCGCCATAGACTGCCCCCTTTAATCCACGGCTCTGAAGTACGACTTTGGGCGCTCCGGAAGACCAATCAACCTTTATTATCCCGAACGTTTTTTGAATAATCAGTTCACCAACGCGGTGGCTATTCTTTTCCTCCCATACTTCTGACCAGGTATGGGTCAGCCCGCTTGAGGTAAAGTCAGTCAGGGAATAGCCTAGACCTGAAACGTCAATTTGGGAGAATTCAGAAATATGACGGTCGCCACTGATTATTAACACATTTTTTTTTGAGGTTACAATAAGGTCTAGCAAGCGCTGCCGGGCAACCGGAAAATTTGCCCATTTTTCAAATCGATGTTGGTCAGCAATAACCTGGATACTTGAATTGATGATGAAAAGTTGCACCTCAGCATCTTTCATTTCACTTTTTAGCCATTGCCACTGCTCCTCGCCTAAAATATCTCCTGTCGGATTAACTCTGTAATTCGTTAATTTCTTTTTGGTAAGGGAATCGATATAAGTGAATTTAACAACCGTATCTCTGAAGTATCGAGTGTCTAAATTGATCACTTTAATCCGCTTATTCTTTTCACCGATCGTAATTGAATTATAAACTCCGGTGTGATTCCAAGCCGGGTTTGATTTTTCTACACCTAGAAAATCGAATAATAGTAGTTTGCTATCGTTTTTCTTTGCGTAAAATTTTCCGCCATCGTTGGTTCCGTAGTCGTGATCGTCCCATGTTCCGACTACGCCACAACTGTTTATCAACTTTTGGTAATCGGGGTTACGCTTTTGCTTATCGTATCTTTGCTTTAAGGTCGTCAAATCCTCATTGTCTTCCGCATATACGTTGTCTCCGCCCCAAATCCATAAAGTTGGCTTTTGAGCGATCACTTCACGCCACATTTCTTGTGGTCTTTTCTCATCATCGCAGGAGCCAAAGGCGATAATCGTTTCGTTAGTTGATTGAGCACCCGCCAATGAACAAAAAAAGACCGCAAGCAGACCACCTAAATACTTCATGCAGCAAAAATAGTTGATTTAAATTTCCCGTTTGTCAACATTACTTTGCGTTTAGGGCACGATATTACTACTTTTCACATTCTCCAAAGGCAATAACTAGGCCTTCGTCACTAACCATCTGTTTTATGAAAAAAGTATTCTTTCTGATCTGCCTTTTCGGTTCAAATCTTTTGTTTGCTCAGATGCCGGACTCCACTTATGTAAAACAGTTTTACGATAAAACGGAAGTGCAAATTCCAATGAGAGATGGCATCAAGTTGTTTACCGCCATCTATACCCCAAAAGATAAATCGAAGACGTACCCGATGTTGATGCAGCGAACGTGCTATAGTGTGGAACCTTATGGACTCACTAAATTCGAGAAGTCGCTCGGGCCCTCAAAGTACCTGATGCATGACGGCTATATTTTTGTTTATCAGGATGTGCGAGGCCGTTGGATGAGCGAAGGCGTGTTCGATAACATGACCCCTAATATTCCCGGCAACGATCGGAAGAATAAGACAGCTACGGATGAATCCTCAGATACCTGGGATACGATTGATTGGTTGATAAAAAATGTGAAAGGGAATAATGGAAGAGTTGGGCAGTGGGGCATTTCCTATCCTGGCTTTTATACGGCTGCGGCTATTCCTGATGCTCATCCAGCCTTAAAGGCATCATCCCCGCAAGCACCCATTTCCGATTTTTTCTTTGACGATTTTCACCATCAGGGTGCTTTCTTACAAAGCTATATTGCTGCTTTTGCCGTGTTTGGCTACCAGCATGAGAAACCAACCAACAAAAGTTGGTATGATGACAAGATTATGCGCTTTTATGCTCAACAACCAAAAGATGGCTACAATTTTAACTTGGAAATGGGACCGTTGAAAAACGCTACTGAGAAGTATCACAGGGACAATTTCTTCTGGCAACAGATTGTTGATCACCCTAACTATGATGAATTCTGGCAGAAGAGAAATTTACTCCCGCATCTTACCAACGTAAAGCATTCCATTATGACGGTAGGCGGCTGGTTTGATGCCGAAGACTTATATGGCCCTTTGAACATCTATAAGAAGATTGAAAGCAGCAGTCCATCAACGTACAATACAATAGTGATGGGTCCCTGGAGTCATGGCGATTGGGCTCGTGAGCGTGGCTTTCAGCAAGTGAACCACATTTATTTTGGCGATAGTATTTCTACGTTTTATCAACGCGAAATAGAGCGAAAATTTTTCAATGCTACTTTAAAGGAAGGTGCTCAACCCAAATTACCTGAAGCGTATATGTTCGACTGTGGGCTGAAAGTGTGGAAGCAATTTAGTGAGTGGCCTCCCAAAGAGATTCAGCCCTTCAAATTGTATTTCGGAGAGAAAGGAAAGTTGTCGATCAATGAACCGACAAAAACAGACGGTGTGTTTGAGTACATCAGTGACCCTGCTAAACCGGTGCCCTACACGTCACAAACAGAAGGACTTGTTTTTACGCCTCGTAGATTTATGAGTGACGACCAACGCGTGGTCGCTAGCAGACCTGATGTAGTTACATTTCAATCAGAGCCACTCTCAGAAGATGCTACATTGGCGGGGGAGATCATCGCCAAGTTAAAAGTATCGATGACCGGCACGGATGCCGATTTTATTGTGAAGTTGATTGACGTTTATCCGGACAATACACCCAACGATACCAAGCACAATCCACCAAATATTATCATGGGAGGTTATCAGCAACTCGTTAGGCATGAAACATTCAGGGGCAGATTCAGAAATAGCTATGAGAAGCCCGAACCTTTCAAAGCAAATGAAATTACTGAAGTGAATGTGCCACTTCAAGATATATTACACACCTTTAAGAAAGGCCATCGGGTGATGGTACAAATTCACAGCACCTGGTTTCCATACATCGATAGAAATCCGCAGAAGTATGTAGATAATATTTACAAAGCCAATGAAGAAGATTTCATTAAGTCTACCATTCGTGTGTATGGATCTTCGGTTGTGGAAATTGGGGGAGGGCAGAAGGCAAGGATTGATGTGAAGAAGTGAGGCTGCATGAGAGTAGAAAATATCAAGTCAGAATATAGAAGTTAGATTATAGAATATAGAAGTTAGAATATAGAATTTAGAATGCGTAGACAGTCTTTAGTTGGGATTTTATTGATTTGCTCAATGTTCGGTCAACTTGAATTGATCGCTCAAAAGCGTAGTTATGATACGCTACCTAATTTACCAGAGCATTATGTGAAGCGGCTGGCTGAGTTCAAGAAGCAGCCCATTGTGAAAGGGAAGGTCATTATGCTAGGCAATAGCATTACAGAAGGAGGCAACTGGAAGAAGTTGCTAAAGGATTCTACCGTGATCAATCGCGGAATTTCAGGTGATGTAACCTTTGGAGTCATCAATCGATTGGATGAAATTGTGAAGAGACAACCTTCAAAGGTGTTTCTATTAATTGGGATCAATGACCTATCACGCAAAACACCCGATGAAGTTATTTTAGAGAATCTGTTTTCAATTGTAAGTAAAATTCGGTCGGGCTCGCGAAACACTGAAGTATTTGTCCAAAGCATTTTGCCGACCAACGAAACGTTCAAAAATTTCATGCCCAATTTTAAAGGCAAGGCATCCAGCATCCTTACCATCAACACCCAACTTCAGCGTTATGCCGATAAAATGAAGTTTACCTATGTGGATTTGTATTCCAAATTTTTGGATGCCAACGGGCTGATGGATGCGAAGTATGCTACAGATGGTTTACATCTCAATGAGTTGGGTTATCAGCATTGGGTTAGTATTTTGCGATCAACTAGTAAAACCGGAATAAAATGATAAACGTTAATTTGTCGAAAGCGACCTCCAAGGAAGAAGTAATGAAGTCAGTAGAGGCTTATTTGGGTGAGGTGGAGTTAGATATTGCTTCAAAAGATTTTTCCCGACCCTGGGGTGGTTTTTTTGTACTTGAAGAGTCTTTAGCAGATCGGTTCATCCAACTATATTTCCCCCACTTAAAGATAGAAGACCTAACCATTGCCGGTAAATTGAGCCCGAAGATTTTAATTGTAGCGCCAGGCCAACGGCTGTCGTGGCAATACCACCACAGGCGCGCGGAAATATGGAAACTGGCTGCTGGCGTTGCCGGAGTAGTGACCAGCGAAACCGATGTAGAAGGGCCGTTGCATAAGTTTGTAGTCGGAGAGATCATTCAACTCAAGCAAGGCCAACGTCATCGCTTGGTTGGCTTGCCGGAAGGATGGGGGATGATTGCCGAAATCTGGAGACACACTGATGCTAAAAACCCCTCGGACGAAAGTGATATTGTTCGGGTACAGGATGATTTTGGGAGGTAACTACTTATAATTGCTCGTTACTAACATAGATATTTTGTACTCTTAATACTATGATGCCGCCATCTTTAGTGAAACTAAAAGTAGGCTTCAAAAAAATCAACCCATTTTTTTATATCCACTTGGGGTAATTCCAGTCTCCTTTTTAAACGCGCGGATAAAATAATGAAGATTATTAAAGCCTGCCAAGTAGCACACTTCGGAAATATTGTACCTAGATTGCTTTAGATATTCTTTTGCGAGTTTCAATCGCTCCTTTAAAATGTAATCACCGGGCGCATGGCCAAACTCTTCCTTGAACTTGCGAAAGAAATTAGCACGGCTCATACACACTTTATCGCTCAATTTATTCAAATCAATTTTTTCACGAATGTTTTCCTTAATGTGTTGAATAACGAAAGCAAATCGATGGTCGGAGGATAGTTTTAAAAAATTGTTTTCGAATAACTGACGTGCTTGTGTTTGCATTAAACGGATAAGCAATTCGCGTAGTGCCAGATTGGCCAACAGATCTTTCTCACGGTGCTGTTCTTTGACGCTGATCTTCACTAAGCGATTGATTATTTCTGCCAGCTCTTGATTATTTATAAGGTGAAACATCTCCTCATTGAGCTTCCACAGTCCGTTTTTTTCAGCCTTCGGAAATTTCTCATTTAACAGATTAAGAGTTTCAAGAACATGGTCTGATGAAATCGCCAGAGCAATGCATTGTGTTGGGTTATCACTACGTGCTTCGGGAAAGTCGATTTTCATTGTTTCGTTGGGGGGCACTATCACCGTTTCGCCTGGCAGATAATCGAAGCCCGGCTGGCCGAAAAGGTGCATTACTTTTTTCCCCCGCATCATGCTGGTAAGGACCAAGTCACCAAAAGTCAGCTTTACTTTTTCTGCTCGTTCATGGGTTTCAAAAACATTCAATTCGCAATGCTCCATCGTAAATGCCGACCTGCTTTCGACCAACGTGTTTAGCTTACGTTCTGAAGAAACGGGAACCAGATCGAGTGAACTTTTCATGGGGCGAAAAATCGATTTATCGGTTAAATATATTGAATAAATTGGATCGAAAACGATTGAAATGATACGGCAGGTACACTAAATGATACAAAAAGTCAATTTTGAGACAGATAACAAGGCGAAATTTGGATTATAAACCGAAACTCAAAAAATAATTATGGAAACGATAGAAATAGCAAAAGAAAAAAAGACGCCAGAAGCCAGACCAGACTTTAAGCCACATTACAATCATTTCATAGGTGGCGAATGGGTTGCACCTGCTAATGGCGAGTATTTCGACAACATTTCGCCTATTGACGGCAAACCATTTACGAAAGCTGCCCGTGGCAACAAGCAGGACATTGACAAGGCGCTCGATGCTGCGCACAAAGCCTTTGCAAATTGGTCAAAAACATCCGCAGCGGAGAGAGGCCGGGTTTTATTGGCGATTGCAGACGTGATGGAAAAAAACTTGGAATTACTGGCTCGCGTAGAAACTGTAGATAACGGCAAAGCACTACGGGAAACGAGGGCTGCCGATCTTCCGCTGGCAATCGATCATTTCAGATATTTCGCTGGCGTGATTCGCTCAGATGAAAGCACCATGTCCGAGCATGATGAAAATACAATCAGCATCAACTTGCAAGAGCCGCTTGGCGTGGTGGGCCAAATTATACCCTGGAACTTTCCCCTTCTAATGGCTGCGTGGAAAATAGCACCCGCACTTGCCGCGGGTTGCACCGTAGTGGTAAAGCCTGCCGAACAAACGCCCACCGGTTTGGTAGTACTCATGGAATTGATACAACACATTTTGCCTGCCGGTGTTATTAATGTGGTTACTGGCTTTGGCATAGAAGCCGGCAAGCCTTTGGCCACTTCCCCACGAGTGGCTAAGGTGGCATTCACGGGCGAAACTACAACTGGCCGATTGATCATGCAATATGCAAGCGAGAATCTAATTCCGGTTACGATGGAATTGGGTGGAAAGTCACCCAATATTTTCTTTGAAAGCGTTGGTGATGCGGATGATGATTTTTTTGATAAAGCTGTTGAAGGCGCAGTGCTTTTCGCTTTGAACCAAGGCGAAGTCTGCACGTGTCCTTCGAGGATTTTAGTACACGAAAAAATCTATGACAGATTCATTGAACGGGTAATCGCCCGTACGAAGGCCATCAAGATTGGGCATCCACTTTCAGAAGATACGATGATGGGTGCACAAGCTTCAAATGATCAATTTGAAAAAATTCTCTCCTACTTGGACATCGGCAAACAAGAAGGAGCACAGGTATTGACGGGCGGTACTGCAGCCAAGCTTAACGCGGGGTTGGAGACGGGCTATTACATTGAGCCTACCATATTCAAGGGAAACAACAAGATGCGCGTATTTCAAGAAGAAATTTTTGGACCGGTGGTTTGTGTGACCACATTTAAGACAACAGAGGAAGCCATTGAAATCGCCAATGATACGCTTTACGGCTTGGGCGCTGGTGTTTGGACGCGTGATGCACATGAAATCTATCAGGTTCCCCGAGCCATTCAGGCAGGCCGCGTATGGGTTAATTGCTATCATGCCTATCCGGCTCATGCACCTTTCGGGGGGTATAAGAAGTCTGGCTTTGGGCGTGAAACCCATAAGATGATGCTCAACCACTATCGCAACACAAAAAATATGCTCATCTCTTACGATAAGAAAAAACTTGGGTTCTTTTAAGTTGTTGGGTTGAGCTTGTAGTAAGCTTCGCTACAAGCTCAATCTTCCTTTTTATTAAGAGTAGAAAAAAAGAGTAACTTGCTTATGAACATCGCCAGAATCCTAGCAACACCGTTGGCCTGCGAAACAATTGATCGGCTGCGAAAAATCAACGGGCCGCTTATGTTTCACCAAAGCGGGGGCTGCTGCGATGGCTCACAGCCCATGTGCTTTCTGAATGGGGAATTTAAAACGGGCGCGAGTGATGTGAAGTTGGGTACCATAAACGACTGCGATTTCTACATGAGCCGCGATCAATTTCAATATTGGCAGCACACTCAATTAACATTAGATGTTATTGAAGGAAGGGGATCTAGCTTTTCATTGGAGATTCCGCTGGGAATACGATTTATTATACGTTCTCGCTTATTTACAGAAGAAGAACTGTCTCATCTCGCCATGGTAGAATAGAAAGGGAGTATGCTAAAGGTGCTGCCTTGTCGCTGGTGGACTCTGCTGATTTCTGGTTCAATTAGTTCTAGGTTAGCATCTCTTCAGCATTCCTTGGATTCGACATCACAAGCTTGGTCGTCTGACACATTTTCTGTGCTGATTTCAAGAAGTGCTTTTGTGAAAATTTCGCTTGGTTGTGCGCCCGAAACGCCATATTGGTTATTGATAATATAAAATGGAACGCCACTAATCCCTCGCGGGGCGTTTTGCATTTCTGAGGTTGTAACTTCAACCATTCCTTCGGTGGAGCTAAGGAATGATTTTGTTTTTTCTGGGCCTATGGCCATTTGGGTGGCAATTGAAATAAGGTTTTCCATTTTAGTTAAATCGATGCCTTGTTCAAAGTAGGCTTTCATCAATGCCTCCTTCATTTCGATCTGCTTGCCATGTTTTTTTGCAAACCAGATCAGGCGATGGGCGTCTCGTGTGTTGGGTGAAACAACCTGCTTTTCGAAATCAAATTTCAAACCCTCCTGCGCAGCCACTTCAGTTACGTGATCCACTATTTGTTGGTACTTTGCTTCGCTGCCAAATTTTTTTGTCAAGTATTCTTTTTGATTGCGACCCTCGAGTGGCATATCTGGATTTAGCTCAAAGGGGTGATATTCAAGTTCCACGTCAACCTGGTCAGCCACTTGCGCGATGGCTTTCTCCAGTCTTCGTTTGCCAATGTAACACCAGGGGCAGACTACATCTGAAACAACATCGATTTTGATTTTGGGATTGGTCATTGTTCTTGCTTTTTTCTCGAACCCAAAAGTAAGACGTTTAGTTCGAAATAGTCAACAGTTATTAGATACTCAATGCAACAAGGTCATGCCGTCTTAATGACTGAGCAACAATAGAAAAATGGCGAGTATCACTACCCGCCATCATTGAATGAAACGGCTCTACAAGAAGTCAAACTTTTAATGCGTTTTTCATGGAGTCAATTCCTGATTTTCCATTGTTCATTAAAGATTCAAGCTCTCTATTGTAAGCGTTCTTCACATCGGCCATCGAATCTGTCATTAGATTTTTCAAGTCTCTGGTTTTTCCCACGATTTTTTCGCGGGTTCGTTTTCCGCTGTCGGGTGCAATCAAAATACCGGCAATAATGCCTACTGATGCTCCCACTAAAACTCCGGTAAGGACTTTGGATGTGGTGTTCATAAAAGTGAATTTAAAAATTCCCGTCTTGATGTTTTCAAGACAATCTTGTTAATCCGTATCAATGATAAAGACTACACCCTATTTAACGTATAGACTACTTCTTCCGTTCAGAAAAGTTGGATAAATTCTTGGTTTATTGGTGAGGAGATGGGAAATATATACTAAGTGTTGATGACAACTATCATTGTTAAATGATGACAAAATCAGTAATGTTTAACGCACTACGCCTGATTACTTATTTTGATTCTGTTTAAAATGCTGCTTGATAACTACTTTTTGTAACACACGCTTGATAATTAGTTCCGCGATCGTACTTAGGCGATTTTCGTTTTGGTGCTCAAAAAGATAGCGGTGTAGTTGTGCTTCACTAATGTCGATTCGATTGAGCAACTGCATTAAATGAGAGTCTGCTTTTTTCTCGGAGCGCAGGAGTTCATTAACAATTTTTTCGTGAATGTCTGCAAAGTCTGGTTCCAAGTCTTTGATGAATTCTGCAGCAAAATTACTCTGCTCAAAATCTTTTGTTAATTGCTTTTTGAAGACCTCAAATAAATCCCTACTGCTGAGTTGATCATTTACCTTTAATACGTTTGACATCCTGTAAAATTAACAATACTGGAATCAGCCGGCTTTGGTTGGTGAAGAATTAATTTCCGAGGCAATTCAATTTTGACAAGGACCAGCGTTTTGTATCTTTAAGCATACTCAAGACACTATGTATACGAAATCAATTCTGTTCCTTCTCTTTTGTTTATTAATCACTTTTCACGCCCATGGGCAACGCACACCTTTGCGCGTGGGCGTTGTTGGGTTAACACACACGCATGTTCACTGGATCTTAGGCCGGCCTAAAGACGATTTTATCACCCTTGTTGGCATCGTAGAAACCAATAAAGAACTGGCTCTTCGCTATACGCAACAGCATGGCCTTTCGATGGATTTGGTTTTTTCTACAATGGAAGAAATGATAGCTAAAGCAAGGCCGGAAGCGGTAACTGCTTTTGGCACTATTTACGAGCATCTGGCGATCGTAGAAAAGTGTGCACCTTTGGGCATTCACGTAATGGTGGAGAAACCATTGGCAGTTAGCCTCGAACATGCACGCAAAATGCAAGCACTCGCAAAAAAGTATAAGATTCATCTATTGACGAATTATGAAACCACCTGGTACCCGACCGTACATGCTGCACGCGATTTGCTTAAGAGAGATAGCATTGGTTCGATTAGTCAGCTCGTGATTAGAGACGGGCACCGCGGCCCCCTAAAGATTGGGGTCAATAAAGAATTTTTGGAGTGGCTTATCGATCCAGTTAAAAATGGAGGAGGTGCGATTACCGATTTTGGGTGCTATGGCGCCAATATTTCTACGTGGATGATGGAAGGAAAGCCCCTTTCCGTTACAGCCGTTACCCAACAATTACAGAAAGAAAATAATCCTGCCGTGGATGATGAAGCTACTATCCTGCTTACCTATCCGCATGCTAAAACCACCATACAAGCTTCGTGGAATTGGCCGATCGGAAGAAAAGACATGGAGTTGTACGGAACCTCGGGAGTCGCGTTTGCCGACAACCGGAATGATCTGCGCTTGCGCAAGGCAGTAGGCTATGACGGATACAAAGAAACAAAGCGCACATTGGCAGAACGACTGCCTCCGTATAACGATCCATTTTCATTTTTTGCAGCAGTCATTCGCAACGAGATTGCCCTGCCAACTTACGATCTTTCATCTTTGGAAAACAACATGATAGTGATGGAGATTCTGGATGCAGCAAAAAAGTCTGCAAGAAAGGGGCAGACGGTCTTGATTAAATGAGTTGTTAATTCAGAGAGCGTTGATGATTATGAAAACACTACTGATCACCCCTGAGGGTTTAGAAAAATTAAAAGCGGAGCTCGATCACCTGTGGCGAGTGGAGCGTCCCGACACCACGCAAAAAGTGAACTGGGCGGCAAGTCTGGGCGATCGTTCTGAGAACGCAGACTACCATTACAACAAAAAACGCCTACGCGAAATTGACAAGCGTATCCTCTATTTGCGCAAATGCATTGACGACCTGAAAGTGGTAACTTATGCACCCTATCAGGAAGGGAAGGTGATGTTTGGGGCCTGGGTTGAAATTGAAAACAATAGTGGCATGAAGAACCGCTTCCGCATTGTAGGTGGCGAAGAACTGATTGGCGCCAAAGATTACATCTCGATGGATTCGCCCATGGCACAGGCATTGCTAAAAAAAGTGGTAGGAGAGGAGGCGATTGTGAAAACCCCTACACGGGAGTTTGTGTGGCGTATCACTAAAGTTGAGTATCAGAAGTAGTTTTTCATGCCTGAAGGCTGGGATTATTTCAGCTTAGCGCCTACTTCCGTTTCAGTTTAACAGTACAAAATTCAAATCGGTTTCTTATATTTACGCTAAACCAAAATTTATCCTTCTTCCGTTTGGTTATATTGATCCAAGTGCAAAATTAGCATTAACCAAATTTGTTAGTAAATTGAAATTGCTTTGTTCGTTTTTGTTTTTAACAACGGTTTGTTTCGCACAGCAAAGCTTGGTCTCTTCAAAAGAGAAATTCAAATCGACCCCAAATCTACAAGGGCGCTCCAACTTTAAAAATTTTTCAACCGAAGACGGCCTTCCGTTGGATGCTTTTGAATGCAGCTACATAGATAGAAAAGGTAATTTATGGCTTGGTACCACAGGTGGTGGAGTGAGCTGTTATGACGGAAAGAATTTTTTTGAAATTAGCACCTTGAATGGACTCTCAAATGATGTTGTTACCTCAATATTTGAAGATCGAAACGGCATTTTTTGGTTTGGAACGTATAACGGCATTAGCCGTTTTGATGGCAAATCGATTACCAATTTTTTTGAATTCGAGGGGCGCGATTTTAAAACTATCAGATCTATTTCTGAGGACAAAAATGGCCACCTATGGTTTGGAACAGTCAAAGGAGTAGCTCAATACGATGGTCAACGGTTTACGAATCCGGGTTCAGAAAATCCGCTAATCAACACAGCAATAAATGCATCCGTAGTTGATAAAAAAGGTAATATTTGGATTGGTTCCGATCGTGGTTTGAGTCGCTATGACGGTAACTCATTTACGAATTATACAAAGGCGCAGGGGCTTGAAGCGGATAAAATCATGACCCTTTTTGAGGATCGCACAGGCAACTTGTGGATAGGAGGGTATCAAGGCGGTGTTACCCGCTTTGACGGGCTATCCTTTGAAACATTCACCCAAAAGGATGGACTCGCACACAATGATGTATGGTCAATTGCCCAAGACGATAAAGGTGTTCTTTGGTTTGCTACATCTGGGGGCTTGAGCAGCTATGATGGTTCGCTGTTTACAAACTACACTACTGAAAATGGACTTCCAACAAATGAGCTTGCCAGCCTATCGGTAGATCATGACGGCAATTTGTGGATCGCATCCTACAACGGTGGCGGGGTAAGTTTATTCTCCAGTAGAGAAACTATGAATTTCACACGGTTAGATCACCCATCGCTAAGTAAAATTAGAGCCGTTGTTGAAAACAAAAAAACACGTGACTTATGGATTGGCACTGAAGACGGATTAGTTAGCTACAATGGCCAGTCGTTTAAAACATTTAATCGAAGTGACGGTCTGCCCTCCGATGTGATTTTAACCCTTTATAAGAGTCGCGATGATATTCTTTGGATTGGCACTCTGGATGGTGGCTTGTGTAAATTCGATGGAGAATCATTCACAACCATTACCAACAGAGATGGTTTGATTGCCAACGACATTGTAGCAATCTATGAGGACAAAAAGGGGGGAATGTGGATAAGCTATACGGAACCGGGCCTGAGCCGATACGATGGTAAATACATACAAAACTTTTCAAGTGAATCTGGCTTGCCTATGAAAGAAGTGAGTTGCATAACTGAGGATGCCAGAGGAAATTTATGGGTGGGAACCAATGGGGGCGGAGTGAGTTATCTCAATGGAGAAAAATTCATTACCTACACCGATGCGCACGGGCTTCCCAGCAATAAGGTTCTTGGCATAGTCTCTGATGAACACGGCAATTTGTGGGTGGGTACACATCGGGGGCTCAGCCGCTTTGATGGAAAAAATTTCCTTCATTTTTCTTTGGGTAAAGAGTGGGGTACAAACGTAATTCACGAGTTGTTGTTTACGGCAAATGGTGAGTTGGTTATGGGTACCAACGCTGGGCTTTTTGTACTTTTCAAATTCGTTTCGAACGCGGATAGTGTACCGGTAATTTCGGCAGCCAACATACTTTCAAACAAAGAACTGAGTGCGTACACACCAGTATTTGAAGAATTCAATTCTTCGACAGGTTACCAAATTGGTGCTATTTCAGGAGTGGGGGCAAATGCATTGATGGTCGATCAGGATGGGGTTGTTTGGGTAGCAACACGTGCCGTAAAATCAGGCCTAGTACGCTTCGATCTTAACGCAGTGCGAAGAAGCGTGCGAAAGCCTGAAGTGGCCATCCAAAAAGTTATTCCAGGAGAAGATTTTTTTTCTTGGTATTCTCTACAGTCGGGCATCTCTACGGATTCCTTGACCCGCGCTTTCCAGGAAATATTTTCCCATGGTAGAGTACTACCGGAAAAGGAAAGAACGATCCTTCAAAAAAGAATGAGTGGAGTCTCGTTCACCGACATTACACCCTTCAATCCGGTGCCTGTTGATTTGACCTTACCCTATGCACATAATCAGCTTAACTTTGAATTTAAAATCGTTGGGATTGCTGCGAACTCCGAAATAAGTTATCAATACATTTTGGAAGGGGAAGATAATGAATGGAGTATCTGGACCTACAACACTACGGCTACTTATAAGAATTTGCATGAAGGCAAATACACTTTTAAGGTGCGTGCCCGCAACATGCAAACGAATATGGTTAGCCCAGGTGATAAAAGTTTTTCGTTTTTGATTTTACCCCCTTGGTATAGAACATGGTGGGCGTATGCCGGTTATCTGTTGGCTTTTGTTTCCAGTTTTGTATTTGGTATTCAATGGAATAGTAGACGACTCATGGCCATCAATCTAAAGCTTGAAGCAGCCGTTCAAAATCGAACCGAGGAAATTGCTACGCAAAACGAAGAGTTGATTGCGCAGCACGAGGAGATACTTGCGCAAAGAGATATCATAGAAAACCATAATCGTAAGCTTGAGTTGACTGTGAAGGATAAAACAATAGAATTAGGCAGAAGCTATGACGAATTAAAGAAACAGTTTCAAAGACTTGAACAATTTAGTTTTATTGTTGCACATAACTTACGCTCGCCCGTTGCGCGAATTATGGGTTTAGCAAATATCTTTAATCAAAAAGATTTATCCGATAAAACCAACCTGACGATATTAACCAAAACGGTTGAAGCCGCCAGAGGGCTGGATGAAATTATACGAGATTTAAATCAAATTCTATACGTTCAAAACAATACGCATGCTGAAAAAGTGAACATTCAAATTTTGGGGTTTATAGACGGTATTAAGAATCGATTTAAACACGAGATTGAAGAGTCTGGGATCATTGTCAACGTTCAAACAGAAGTTGCCAGCTTCACCACAATACTTCCCTATTTTGACAGCATCTTGACCAATTTGTTTTCGAATGCCATTAAGTATAAGGCCCAAACCCAACCTTCCATCGTTACATTACTTTTTACCGAAGGAGAAAACGTATATCGATTGATTTTTGAGGACAATGGGCTAGGCTTTGATTCAGAAAAGTATGCTGATAAATTGTTTCAACCATTTCAACGGTTTAACACGCACACTGAGGGAAAGGGACTGGGATTGTATTTAATAAAAAGTCAGGTAGATGCGTTAGGTGCTTCTATCTCACTTACAAGTAAAAGTGGAGTAGGAACGAAGGTTGAAATAGTGTTTCCTAA